>Ga0272442_10001340_pt1 | contig 37636 bp, 34 predicted proteins | sample SSMForm2O_FD_200262 | JGI IMG/M metagenome (GOLD analysis project Ga0272442, IMG submission 200262) | Marine sediment archaeal communities from Little Sippewissett salt marsh, Falmouth, MA, United States - SSM-Form-2O | ecosystem: Environmental > Aquatic > Marine > Wetlands > Sediment ... | reverse complement strand
TGCCAAGCGTGGCGGCATTCGTCTTGTCAATGGCGTATAGCCCGGGGTCATCGTCGGAGGCCCGAGCTTCCTTGTCCCACTTGGCATTGTCTTCGACGCTCCGGGCAGTAGTCCAGCCGGCCATCGCGCTGCCCTGCGCCACCAAGAAAGACGTGGCGACAACCGCCGCCGCCCAGACCAACAGACTTCCGCGCCTCGTGCGGGCCTTCATGCTCCCGTCCTTTCTCGCCAGATCCTGCCTGCGGAAAATACGCCCAACGCTTCAAACCTTCCCGGCCGGACTGTCCCGGCGGCTATCCACACCGCCTGTCAGCAGCCCCTCCTAACGCTATTCTACCTTAATAGGGTTCGCGCGCTCAAGTGCAAAAACGCACCTGCGCATGTGCGCCAGCGGGGCGCACGGCGCGTAAGGCGCGGGGCCGCAAGCGCTTGCGAGGTGCGGCGAACTGCGGCGTTTGTAGGTGTCCTTGTCGAATTCGCGAGGCCTGCCTCAATGACGTTCGATCTGGTTCGTCCTCTGCGGAATCACCGCCTGAATGCGGTGCTGGCGGAGCCACTGCCGGATGCGTGCGTAACGGTATCCCTTGCCGGAGAAGTGCTCGCTGATCGGCTTGAGGTCTCCCGCGGATCGGCTCAGTCGTACCCCCCGCGATCCAGCGTGCGGTATTGAATGGCTTCTGAGACGTGCTCGGACCCGACCTCGTCGCTGGCCGCCAGGTCGGCGATGGTGCGCGCTACCTTCAGCACGCGGGAGTAGGCCCGGGCGCTGAACCCCAGACGTTCGACGGCGTGCTTCAGGAGTTGCTCGCCTGCGGCCTCGGGTCTGGAGTGCCTGCGGGTGAGCTTTTCGCCCATCGCGGCGTTGGAGTGGCAGCCGCTGCCGGCCAGGCGCGCCTGCTGGCGCTCCCTGGCGGCCTGGACCCGTTCGCGCACGCCAGCGCTGCTCTCGCCGTCCGAACCGGTGAGCTCCCTGTAGGGCACGGCGGGGACCTCGACCTGAAGGTCGAAGCGCTCGAGCAGCGGTCCGGAAACGCGGCCGAAGTAGCGCTCTACCTGCGTGGGAGCGCAGCGGCAGTCTCGCCGCGGGTCGCCGCGGTGGCCGCAGGGGCAGGGATTCATGGCCGCGACCAGCATGATCCGCGAGGGATAGGTCGTACTTGCTCCCGCGCGGGTGACGGTGATCTCCCCGAGTTCCAGCGGCTGGCGCAGGGCCTCGCGCGCGCGCCTGTCAAACTCGGGGAGCTCGTCGAGAAAGAGCACGCCGTTGTGCGCGAGGCTCACTTCGCCGGGCAAGGCGGCCGAGGCACCTCCTCCCGCGAGCCCGGCGTAGCTCGCGGTGTGGTGCGGCGCGCGGAAAGGCCTTACCGCGACCAGCGCCTCGCTGTGACCGAGCACGCCCGCCACCGAGTGGATCTTGGTGACTTCCAGAGACTCCTCCAGAGTCATGCGCGGCATGATCCCGGGAATGCGCGAGGCCAGCATGCTCTTGCCGCTGCCCGGCGGGCCGATCATCAGCATGTTGTGCCCGCCGGCCGCGGCGATGGTCAGCGCGCGCTTGGCGCTGGCCTGCCCTTTCACTTCGGCGAGGTCCAGTTCCGTCTCGGAAGCGCGATTCATAATCGCGCCGACGTCCACCTCTTCGGGCGGCATTTCGAACTTCATGGCAAGGAAGCCGACCGCGTCCTTGAGGCTGCGCAGGGCGTAGACCTCGATGCCCTCGACCACCGCGGCCTCGGGCGCGCTCTCGGGCGGCAGCACCACGCCCCTGAGGCCGGCGTCCCGCGCCGCCAGCGCCGCCGGGAGCGCTCCGCGCACCGGGCGCAGCGTGCCGTCGAGCGCCAGTTCGCCCAGGGCCATGAACTCCTGCGCCCGAACCAGGTCGGCGCTGCCGCCGGCCGCCAGCATGGCCAGGGCGATCGCCAGGTCGAAGACCGGGCCCTCCTTGCGGATGTCCGCCGGCGCGAGGTTGACCGTAACCCGCCCGCGCGGGAATCGGTAGCCGGAGTTCTGCAGCGCGCTCTTGACGCGCTCGCGGCTCTCCCTCACGGCCGCGTCGGGCAGGCCCACGATGGTGACCGCGGGCAGGCCGCCGGAACTGTCGGCCTCGACTTCGACCGGTACGGCATTCAGGCCCTCGAGGGCGGCGCAGATCGTCTTGGCGAGCATACATGCGTTCCCTGTCCATGAATTCCGGAAGTCCAATCCCTTTACGGCACGGAACCGTATCAGAATAAAGGATAGATTTCAAGTGCGTGCGGGCCGCCCCCCCCGCGCTTGACAAGCGTCAGCTTGCGCTGTCCCCGTCGCCGCCCAGTTTGTGGAGGCCGACTCGGTACGGCTGCGGCACCAGCCCGAGGCACCTGTCGAGCTCTCGCCAGTCCGGCCCCTCAGTTCTTCCATGCGAGATGTGCTCTCGAAAGCTCATCCCTGCAGTTCAGCAGACTGCAAAGGCAGTACGGCGAAGCTCCGCGAGATTCAAGACTCTGGTTCCCGGGTTCGCAGTTTCTTGGGGACGACCGGGGTCCGGATTATCCCCGATACGTTGCCATACTGACCCCGTCGACCACCAGACCGGCGCGGACCGCGTATCGATAGAAGGTCTGCAGCCCGCCGAGTTCCAGGCGGCTGAGGTCGTAGGTGAAGCCGCGCATGACCGAGGCCATGCACAACTCGGGATCGACGCCCAGGCGAGCGGCCTCGACTTCGGCGACCTCTATGGCGCGGCGCAGGCCGTCGCGCTTGGCGACCACCAGGTCCTTGTCCAGGCCGCCGAGCTGGGCCCCGGCGCGGCAGGCCCACACCCCGTAGACGAAGGGCAGGCGGGCCAGGCGCCACCAGAGTTCTCCGAGATCGAAGACCTGCACTGCCCCCCGGGGCTCGGGCACGCCGAGCTCGGCGCCGGTCACCCAGGCGTCGAGAGTCTCGTCGGCCTCGGCGTCCGCCGCCAGGCAGGCGACCCACTCGGGAACCACGCCGAAGTTCTCCTTGAGGAAGATTGCGGCCACGGCGGCCAGGGCCGGTTCGTTGGGGTCGACGCCCACGCGTGCGAGGTTGCCCAGGCCGGTGCGCGCCGCCAGCAGCCCGCAGCCCGCCGCGCCCTGCGCAGTCACGGACATGTCCGGAATGAGCATCAGTCCCGGGCGCCGGAAATAGTCGATGGAGGGTATCAGGGCAACGTCGAGTTCGTCGCCGGCCAGCCGCGCCGAGAGCTCCGCGCCGGAGCCGAAGACCACGCGGTGCCGGGGTCCCTCGACGCCCAGAGTATAGACCAGCACGCGGGCGTAATAGCGCGGCTGGCAGCCGATCAGGAGTTTCCTGGCCAACTGACCTCCTTGCTCCCTCGGGCAGAGTATGTCAGATTGGGGCGCGGAGCGCAACAGAAATCACGGCACACGCGCGCTGCGGCGGGCAGCAGTCTACGGGCGATGGCCTCCGAACTGATTTCCCGCTATCGCCTGTTCAGGTAGTCGCGTACCTGGAAGCTGGCCAGCGTGCCGTCGCCCACTGCGGTGGCGATCTGGGCCTTGGCGCCTGAGCGGCAGTCGCCGGCCACGAAGAAGCCGGGCCTGTTGGTCTCCACAATGCCGGTCGCGGTGGCCAGAAACTTCCACTCGTCGAACTCGGCGTAGCCCTCGAAGCAGGCGGTGTTGGGGACGCGGCCGATGAAGACGAAGGCGCCTTCGACGGGCGCGCACTGCTCGGCGCCGCTGGTCTTGTCTCGGACGGTCAGGCACTTGATCAGGCCGTTTTCGCCGGCTTCGAAGGATTTCACCTCGTGGTTGTAGTTGACCTTCACGCGCTGGTCGGCGAGCAGTTCCTCGACCAGTGCCTTCTGGGCGGTCAGTTCCCCACCGCGATGGAAAAGGTGAATCTCCTTGACGAACTTCAGGAGGAAGAGCGATTCCTCGACGGCGGTGTTGCCCCCGCCGATCACCGCGACGGTCTTGTTGCGGAAGAAGGGCCCGTCGCAGGTGGCGCAGTAGCTCACGCCCCGACCGCTGAGCTCGCGGTCGCCGGGCACTCCCAGCCGGCGGTAATCGCTGCCGGTGGCGGCGATGACCGCCGGGGCCCTGAAGACGGTCTTTTCCGTGAGCACTTCGTGCATATCGCCGCCGTCGCCGAGGCCGGTGACCTCCAGGGGGTGAACCACCTCGGCGCCGAAGCGCCGTGCCTGGTGCGTCAGCATCTCGCCGAGCTCCGGGCCGCTGATGCCCTGGGGAAAGCCCGGGTAGTTCTCCACCTCGTTGGTGGTGTTGATCTGTCCGCCGGGCGTGCCCCTCTCGACTACGATGGTCCTGATCCGCTCGCGGGCCAGGTACAGCGCGGCGGTCAGGCCCGCCGGACCGGCGCCGACGATGACGCAGTCGGCTTCAACCTTCTCGGGCATGGGCCGGCCGAAAAAGGTGGCCAGTTCGCAGGGCCCGGGGCGGACAAGCTTGCGCACGCCGTCCTCGATGACCGGTAGCGCCGGGGTGCCGTAGCCCATCTCTGTCACCCGCTTCATTGCCGCCTCGTCGGCGTCAACGTCAACGGGTTCGTGTTCCACGCCGTTGGCTTTCAGCCACTTCCGGACCTCTGCGCAGTCCGGGCACTTCTGCTGGCCGTAAAGCTTCACGCTCATGACTGCATCCTGTGGTCCTATTCGAACGTCCGCAGATGTTGAACCAGCTTCCACATCTGCACGATGCCCCTGGTGGGCACGCGGCGCTCCTCGTGCGAACGGTTCAGCGGCACCAGGCGGACCTCGCCGGCTTCGAAGAAGACCTGCTTGAACGTGGAGATGTCCGGCGTGCGTACGAATGCGAAGTCGCCGCTGCGCGGCGGGCGCTGCGCGAAGATAACGATCTCGCCGGCGCGGAAGCTGTCGCTTCCCGGCGAGATCATCGAGTCGCCGAACACCCTGCAGGCAAAGCAGGGCACGTCGACCAGCGGGACCTGTACCACCATGTCGCTGAGTCCGACAGGATGACCGTCTTCGTCGAAGTCCACGGAGTAGCCTGCCGCAGTGTCGAAGACCGGGACGGTCATGGTCTTGAGTCCCGCCGGCCCGAGATCCTCGCCGCCGGCGGGACGCGGCAGTGGCCAGGTGGTCATGGCCGCGAGCTTGGCGGCCTCGATTTCGATGGCTTCTACAGTGGTCCCGAGGGCCTCGGCGATGCGCGAGAGCGTCGAGTGTCGCGGTTCGCAGTGCCCCTTTTCGATCCTGGAGAGGTTGGGTTGCTTCACGTTGCAGGCCCTGGAAAGGTCCGACTGGCGCAGGCGTGCCTGTTCGCGAAGCTTCTTGACGACCTTCCCGATTTCCCCGGCCATGCGGCCCTCCTCTCGAGAATAGCCTTTTGGTGGCAACTGTCTTTGGGCTATATATCGCTCTATCACGAAAAAGTCAACCCAATTCGATAATTCAAGGCATTACGCGATTCGCAAATGACGATAAATCAGTCGCTTATAGCTAATGCGCTATGTTTCTCGAACGTTGAACGGGCGTCGAACGCCGACGGCGCGCGTCTTCGGCCTGCTTCGCCTTGTCGCTACTTGCGGCTGCGCAGGGGCAGGCCAGGGGCACATCGAGACCTGGTTCCGGACAGGCGTGCTCGAAATCAGGATCCGGATCCACCGCCCAGCAGTTCCCGGGCGGCGGCTTCCCGGTCGGGCTGCTTGAGCAGGTGCTCGCCGACGAGGATTGCGTCAACGCCCAGGTCGAGAAGGCGCTTGACGTCATCGTGTTTGCGGATGCCGCTCTCGGAGACCACCACCTTGCCGTCGGGAATCTTCCTGCGCAGGTTGTCCGTGGTCGCCAGATCGGTGGTCAGGAGTTCCAGGTTGCGGTTGTTGATGCCCACGATCTCGGGGTCGATCTTCAGCGCCTCTTCGAGCTCGGCTTCGTTGTGCACCTCAACCAGCGCGTCCATCCCCAGTTCGCCGACCAGCGCGTAGAGGTCCGCAAGTTCGGAACCCTTCAGGAAGCGGACGATGAGCAGCACGCAGTCGGCGCCGTGGGCCGCGCTCTGGTATATGTGGTATTCGTTGAGCAGGAAGTCCTTGCGCAGGACCGGCAAGCCGGTCGCCTCGCGCACGGTTATCATGTCCTCGAGGCCGCCGTGGAAGTGGCAGCGGTCGGTCAGCACGCTCAGCGCGCGCGCACCGCCGCGTTCGTAGCTCCTGGCGATTTCCTCCGGGTAGTAGTGCGGCACGATCACGCCGGCCGAGGGGCTGGAGCGCTTGCACTCGGCGATCAGCGAGATGCCCGGTTGCTGCAGCGCCGCCTTGAAGGAGCGGCGGTTCGCGCGTTTCTCCTCGGACTTCTTCTTCAGCTCCTCGACGGAGACGCGCCTTTCCGCGTGAGAGACCTCGCGCAGCTTGCACTCGCGCATGTCCGCCAGGAAGTTGTAGTGACGGTGGATTTCAGCCTCTGCCAACTTGATCTCCTCGTGCAGGCCCTGCAGCGCGTTCTTGATGGGGTCGGGCAGGTTGCCGTGGTCCAGCGTGGCGCCGTGCACCCGGGTGCCCTGGTGGGTTACGATCCTTCCGGGAACGCCGACCACCGTGCTCTCCGGCGGCACGTCGATTACCGCCACCGAACCGGCCCCGATCCGCGAGAACCTGCCCACCGTGATGTTGCCCAGCACGCAGGCATTGGCTCCGACCACCACGCCCTCCTCCAGCGTGGGGTGGCGCTTGCCGGTTTCCTCACCGGTTCCGCCGAGCGTAACCCCTTGAAAGAGGGTTACATTCTTGCCGACGACAGTGGTCTCGCCGATCACCACGCCGAAACCGTGATCGATGAAGCAGCCCCCGCCGATCGTGGCGCCGGGGTGGATTTCAAGTCCGGTCCAGAAGCGCGCAAACTGGCTCAGCAGGCGCGCAATGAACCTCAGTCTGAGGGTGGAGTGGACCCAGTGGGCGATGCGGTGCATCACCAGGGCGTGGAAACCGGCATAGCAGAGCAGGCGCTCCAGAAACCCGCGCGCGGCCGGATCACGTTCCCTGATCGCGCGGAAGTCAGCGCGGATCTCCTTCAGCATCCGAGTGGCTCCAGGTGGCTCCGGTATCCCTTCGACGAAGGTGATGGTATGCCCTCGTATTCCGAGAGTCAAGCGCGGGGCGGCGGGCGTTCGATGCACTGGCAGACATTTCCGCCGGCCGGTAGAATCCGAGCGTCTCCCGGACGGGCCGTCCATCCGGGGATCAGGGCGTTCGCGATAGGGGGGAAGAGGTTTGGCTACAGGTACTGTGAAGTGGTTCAGTGATCAGAAGGGTTACGGGTTCATCGTTCCGGACGACGGTTCCAAGGATCTTTTCGTGCACTTCTCGAACATCGCCGGCGACGGCTTCAAGTCGTTGCAGGAAGGCCAGAAGGTGGAGTTCGAGGCCGCCGAGGGCAAGAAGGGCCCCGAAGCGGTCAACGTCAAGCCGGTCCAGTAGCGCCGCAACCGCAACGGATCACTGGCCCCGGGTCGTAAGACCCGGGGCTCTCTTCGCTCAGGGTTGTTGCATCCACGTCGTTCAGGGGTTTGCCGGAGCCGCGCTCTCGGCCGCCGGGGGGCCGCTCTCGGCTCTGGTTCCGCCTCCCGAGAACCCGGTCACGGCGGCGTAGCCGAGGACAACGAGCACGATCAGCGCCAGGATGGCTGCGATGCCCAGGCCGATTACCCTGTAGTCCGTTCCGCCGGGATCGATAATTCCGGCCGGCCGGTTTCCGGTGCCGGGTTCCTCGAGCGCGGTGGCGTCGCCGTCGCAGGACCCGGGGCGCGGCGGGCCGTTCTCGTCGACGAACTCCAGGACGTTGTGTCCGATGCGGATTCTGTCGCCATTGTAGATGCGCTCTTCGGTTTCAAGGTATTTCCGGTTCAGGTAGGTCCCGTTGCTGCTGTGCAGGTCGCGGATCGAATAGGACCCGTCGTCCAGGAAGATCTCGGTGTGCTTGCGGCTGGCCTTGACGCTGGGGATCTGTATATCGCATTCCATGCTGCGCCCCAGAATCAGGCTCTGGCCGGAGACCGGGTACTCGGTGCCGGCCTTCTCGCCCTTGCGTACTACCAGCTTAGCCATAGTCACGTCCCTCCATTGGCGAAGCCTGGCACGCCGTTGTTCAACGGTCTGCTGCTGGGCTTCTGCTTGAGAATACACCCGCAGGGCCGGCTGGGCAAGGATAAACTGACGCTAAAGCCCGTGTCCACGTTACTTGCGGTGAAGCGCAGGCTGCCCTGCCCGCTTTTCACACATTCCGGTGAACAATCGGCGCAAGATGCGTTTATACCCGCGCACGGTTTGAACGGATCCCGCACGGCATGGGGTGCCGGCGGAGGGCGATCGGGGGAAAGGAAGAGAAGACAGGGAAGAGCTGCAGAGCCCCGCGCGAAGTATTTGAGGCTCTTCGATTCACCTGTTCTTGTGTTCTTCCGGCCTTTGCACTGATGGAGGCATACTGATGGCTACCAGTACCGACCTGCGCGCTGCGATCGAGGAGGTCCAGAACCAGCTGCCCGAGGGTCAGCTTGACGGGGAGTTGGAGGGCGTCTACGAGGCGGACTTCGCCACGAAGTTGGAGCAGCGCGTGGGGGCGCTGCCCTGGTGGGTGATCAGCGCGGTGGTGCACTCGGTGATCTTCCTGCTGGCCACGCTGCTGACCGTGGCGCTGCCCAAGCCGCAGCTGGACGAGGTGACCATCACCGCGGACGTGGCCAGGAAGGAGCAGCCGGAGTACGACCCCAAGAAGAAGCGGGACATCTTCAAGAACCCCCAGGACGTCGAGCACGAGACCCAGGTCGAGAACCCGGTGGTGGTCCACGAGCAGACCGAAGTGACCGATCACTTCGAGACCGAGAACGACATGGACAACCAGAACGCCCGGGGTCAGGAGGACGCCATCAGCGACATCCCGCTGGGCGGCACCGGGGTGACCGGTTCGATGGGCGTGGGCGGCGGTGGGATGGCCGGCTGTTTCGGTTACCGCGACGGCGGCGGGCGCAAGCGGGCGGTGGCGCGCTTCGGCGGCTCGCCCGCCACCGAGAGCGCGGTGGAGGCGGCGCTCAGGTGGCTGGCCCGCCACCAGGAGAAGAACGGGTCCTGGAGCGGGGCCAGGAACGGGGACGGTTCTCACGGGCACGTGCGCGGTCTTGAGCGGGGCGCCGACGCGGGTCTCACCGGCCTGGCCCTGCTGGCCTTCCTGGGCGCGGGTCACACCCACAAGGTCGGCAGGTTCAAGGGCAACGTCAACCGGGCGGTGCGCTGGCTGATCAGGAACCAGGAGAAGAAGGGTCGAATGGCCGGGGCGGTCTACACCAAGCCCTGGCACCGACCGGGGGGCGGTTACGGGCACGCCATTGCCGGTCTGGCCCTCGCCGAGGCCTACGGCATGAGCCGCGACCCGTTACTGAGAGGTCCGGCGCAGGCCGCGGTCGATTACTCCCTGCGCGCCCAGCAGACCTACTCGGGCTGGCGCTATTTCCCGAAGTGGGGGAAGAAGGAAGGTACCAACGCCGACGTATCCGTGACCGGCTGGTACGTGATGCAGCTTAAGAGCGCCAAGATCGCCGGCCTGCGCGTGGACGGTGCCGGGTTCCAGGGCGCCCAGAACCTGGTCGACAAGTGCACTGACGAAAAGGGGAGGTCGGGCTACTCGGGCAAGGCTGCCCGGCGACCGGCGATGACCGCGGTGGCCCTGGTCTGCCGGCTCTTCATGGGGGCGCGCAACACCGACCCCATGATCCGGGGCGGCACCACCGACCTCTGCAGGTACCTTCCCGACTGGAAGGGCAACTACCGCGGCAATCCGGGTGGCGACACCGGGTTCTACTACTGGTACTACGCGACGCTGGCGATGTTCCAGGCGGGGGGCGACAAGTGGACGCGCTGGAACACCGCGCTGAAGCCCACACTGGTGAACAACCAGTGCAAGGGTGGCCCCATGGACGGCTCCGAGCAGGATCTGGACGGCTCGTGGCACCCCAATGCCGGCAATCACGGCAACGTCAGAAAAGGCATGCGCACGCTCTCAACCGCGCTGGGAGCGCTGACGCTGGAGGTCTACTACCGCTACCTGCCCATGTACGCGAAGTGAGCCGCAGAAGGCAAGCGCAGGCGGCAGGCGCGTCCTCGTCTGAGGTTGGAACTCGCCCCTCGCGTGCGCGTGCGTGTGCGGGCACCGGCTTTCGCCTCGCGGCCGCGCCCTGGCAAGCGCGTGCCGCTGGGCTGTGCCTCGCAGGCTACGAGCGCCTCTCGATGCAGATGTGTACCGGGTTCAGGGCCGAGCCTGCCCGGTGAGCCAAGTGTCTTGACGCTTGGGATAGGCGAACTATAATCCGGTTTCGTTCGGCCCGGGCCATCCGGGTCCAAGTCAAACCGGTCGCCTGGAGCCCCCGACGGAAGTGAAGCTTCTCCGCGAGTTCAGCAAGGGTATTATCAGGGACAACCCCATCTTCGTGCTGGTGCTGGGGTTGTGTCCCACTCTGGCCGTGACCACCAGCGTCAAGAACGCGGTGGGGATGGGCGCCGCGGTCATATTCGTCCTGACCTGTTCGAACGTGATCATTGCGCTATTCCGGCGGCTGTTTCCAGAGAAGATACGCATCCCCTGCTTCATAATCGTGATTTCGACTTTCGTGACCATCGTCCAGAAGGCCATGCAGGCCTACTTCCCGGACCTCGACGAGGCGCTGGGGATCTTCATCCCGCTGATCGTGGTCAACTGCGTTATCCTCGGTCGCGCCGAGGCCTTCGCCTCCAAGAACGGCCTGGCCCCGAGCATGCTCGACGGTTTGGGCATCGGTCTGGGATTCACGCTGGGGCTGGTTTGGGTGGCGCTCTTCAGGGAGATCCCCGGCAACTGGAGCGTGCCCTTCCTGGTGTCGGGCCCCCAGGGCGTGGCCTTCACCAGCGTGCCGATAACCCTGGACGGGCAGGCCACCGCCGCCAAGGTGCTGATCATGGCGCCGGGGGCGTTCCTGGTCCTGGGGCTCAGTCTGGGATTCTTCCGGATGCTGGGCGCGCGCAGGATCCACCAGGCACACCTGGCGCGCGCCGGGGCCGCCATGGGCGAGGAGCCGGTTTTCGGCCCGGCGCTGGTCAGGGAGTTCAAGGACAAGGCCGCGGCGGCCGAGGCCCGCAAGAAGAAGAGCGAAGGGGAGCGCGACCGCTAGCATGGAGTACTTCAAGCTCTTCTTCGGGGTGGTCTTCGTCAGCAACCTGGTGCTGGCCCAGTTCCTGGGCCTGTGTCCGTTCATCGGCGTCAGCAGGAAGCAGAGCTCGGCCATCGGCATGGGCCTGGCGGTGACCTTCGTGATCACCATGGCCTCGGTGGTCTGCCACCTGCTCTACGCCGGAGTGCTCATTCCCCTCAAGCTCGACGGCTTCCTGCAGGTGTCAGTCTTCATCCTGGTCATCGCCTCGCTGGTGCAGCTGGTGGAGATGGTCATCCAGAAGGTCAGCCCCCCCCTGTACAAGGCGCTGGGCATCTACCTGCCGCTGATCACCACCAACTGTGCGGTGCTGGGCGTGACCCAGCTGAACATGCGCTTCGCGGAGTACGGCGCCGCCGACGGCTTCGTCCGCGCGACCATCCAGGGCTTCGGCGGCGGCGTGGGCTTCATGATCGGCATGATCCTGATAAGCTCCATCCGCGAGGACCTCGAGGGCGCGGACGTGCCCGAAAGCCTCAAGGGTGTGCCCCTGGCCTTCGTTATCACCGCCAGCCTGGCGCTGGCCTTCCTCGGCTTTGCGGGCATGGTGTAGCAGGCCGTCCGTGATGGCCTGCTAGAGCAGGAGAGAGGTGAGAGGTGAGAGCAGGAAACAGAAGCATGGCGCAGAAGAGGTCTGAGCGCGGGACGGTACTTCGTTCTCCTGCGGTCTCCTCTCTACTTCCTCCTCTCTTGCTCGAAGGCCTCGCAGGGGTGGACAGGTAGGACAATGTTCGCCGCGAACTTCCTCCTGCTCCTGGCCGCGGCCGAGTCGGGCGCGAACATGATCGAGACCGTGGCCTGGGGCGGGGGCGTGATGGCCGCGATCGGCGGCGCACTGGGCCTGCTGCTCTTCGTTGCCTCGCGGGCCTTCGCCGTGCAGGTCGACCCGCGCATCGAGGCCATCAACGCCGCGCTGCCCGGCGTGAACTGCGGAGGTTGCGGTTACCCGGGCTGCAGCGGGTACGCCGAGGCAGTGGTCAACGAAGGCGTCGCCGTGAACCTCTGCGCCCCGGGTGGGGCGGAGGTGGCGGGGGCGGTGGCCGGGGTCATGGGCGTGGCCGTCGACGACTCCGACCGCAAGGTCAGCGTACTGGCCTGCCGGGGAACGCGCGAGTTCACCAGTGACAAGTTCGAGTACTTCGGCGTGAAGGACTGCCGAGCCGCAAACCTGGTTCACGGCGGGGCCAAGAGTTGCCGCTTCGGCTGCCTGGGCCTGGGTTCCTGCGTGGAGGCCTGTCCTTTCGATGCGCTGGTGATGGGCGCGGACGGGATTCCCCACGTGATCGAGGAGCTCTGTACCGGCTGCGGCAAGTGCGTGACCGCCTGCCCCCGCGACCTGTTCACGCTGCGCGGCGAAAAGCAGAACGTGGTGGTGGTCTGCGCCTCGCACGATCCCGGCAAGATCGTCAACCGGGCCTGCAAGGTCGGCTGCATCGGCTGCCGCAAGTGCGAGAAGACCTGCAAGTTCGACGCGATCCACGTGGTCGACGGCCTGGCCACCATCGACTACGACAAGTGCAAGCACTGCGGGGCCTGCGTGAAGGCCTGCCCGCGCGGGATCATCCTGAACTTCCGCGGCGCCAGGCGCGCCCGCAAGGAGCGCCTCGAAAAGGCCGAGACGGCTGCGGCCCGGGAGGCGCGCTAGTCATGCATCTCGGACTGCCCACCTTCCGTGGCGGCACCCACCCGCCGGAGATGAAGGAACTGTCCAGGGACCTGCCCGTAGAGGTCTTGCCGGTTCCCGAACTGCTGGCCTGCTCGCTTTCCCAGGGGATCGGAGCACCTGCCAGGCCGGTGGTGGGCGTCGGCGAGGAAGTCAGGCGTGGCCAGCTCATCGCCGAGGCCGGCGGGTTCGTGTCCGCGGCGCTGCACGCGCCGACCAGCGGAAAGGTCAGGAGCATCGGCGAGTGCCCCCACCCGGTGGGCCTGCGCGCCAACGCCATCTTCATCGAGCCTGACGGCGCCGACGAGTGGCATCCCGACGCGCGGCAGGAGCTGGGCGAAGAAGCGGCCCTGGCCCTCGATGCCAAGGAGATCGTCTCGAAGGTCCAGGCCGCGGGCATAGTGGGCATGGGCGGGGCTGCCTTTCCCACGCACGTGAAGCTCAGCCCCCCGCCGGACAAGAAGATCGACACCGTGATCCTGAACGGTTGCGAGTGCGAGCCATACCTCACCGCCGATTACCGCGTCATGCTGGAGCGACCCGGGGAAATCGTCAAGGGCCTGAGGCTGCTGGTCAAGGCGGTGGGCGCTTCGCGCGGGATCATCGGCGTGGAGGCCAACAAGCCCGAAGCCCACGAGCGCCTGCTCCGCGAGGTCCGCGGAGTCGAGGGCCTGAGTTGCAGGATGGTTGCGGTCAAATACCCGCAGGGCGCCGAGAAACAGCTGATCAAGGCGTTGCTGAACCGCGAGGTGCCCTCCGGCGGCCTGCCCATGGACGCCGGGGCCCTGGTCCAGAACGTGGGAACCTCCGTTGCCGTCTGGGAAGCGGTGGCCTCCGGCCGGCCGCTCACCGAGCGGGTGGTGACCGTTTCCGGCGAGTGCGTCGAGCGGCCCGGCAACCTGCTCTGCCGCATCGGCGTGACGCTCGGCGATCTGCTGGCCGCCCGCGGCGTGCGCGCCGGCGCGCGCCGGCTGATCTCCGGCGGGCCGATGATGGGGCTTGCCCAGTGGAACCCGGAAGTTCCGGTGATGAAGGGGACCAGCGGCCTGCTGGTCCTCGACGAGCCCGCACCGCCGGAGCACGTTGCCTGCATCAACTGCGGCAAGTGCGTCGAGGGCTGTCCCGCGCACCTGATGCCCAACCGCCTGAGCACCATGGGTGAGCGCCGTAACTGGGAAGCCATGATGGACTGGAACGTGCTCGACTGCATCGAGTGCGGGGTCTGCACGTACCAGTGCCCGGCCAAGCGGCCCATCGTGCACTGGATCAAGCAGGGCAAGAACGAGCTCCGGCTGCTGAAGATCAGGGCCGAGGCCGAGAAGAAGAAGAAGGAGGCCCCCGAGGGGGTTCCTGCAGAGTGAGTCCCGAATCCAAGAACGGCATCCCCAACGTACCCGACAAGTGGCTGGTGACCACCAGCCCGCACGTTCGCTCGCCGGAGACGGTGAGCCAGATCATGTGGACCGTGGTCCTGGCGTTGCTGCCGGCCTGCGTCGCCGGACTGGTGGTGTTCGGCTGGTACGCGGGGCTGATCATGGCCATCGGGGTGCTCAGCGCCATGGCCAGCGAGGCGGTGGTCCAGCGGGTGATGCGCCGACCGGTGACGGTCTCAGACGGCAGCGCCGCCGTGACCGGTCTGCTCCTGGCGCTCTGCCTGCCGGCAGACTGCAGCTGGTACGTGCCGGTGGTCGGCTCGTTCGTGGCCATCTTTATCGGCAAGCAGGTTTTCGGCGGGCTTGGCCGCAACTACTTCAACCCCGCGCTGATCGGCCGCGCCTTTCTGCAGTTCGCTTTCCCCGACCAGCTGAGCATGTCCAAGTGGAAGATGCTCATGCGCAAGCCGCTGCTGGAATCGCTGGCCGGCAACATCTTCAACGTCGGCTCGGGCCCCGTGGCCGAGGCCATGAGTGCGGCCACGCCGCTGGCGACTATCAAGCCGCCCTTTCCGCACGGGGAGATGGCTGCGGACATCACCCCGCTGGAGGCGGTGGGCCGCAGCCTGCACAACACCGCCGAGGATCCCTGGGACGTGGTTCGCGACCTGGGCCTGGGCAACATCCCCGGATGCATCGGCGAGGTCAGCAAGCTGGCCCTGCTGCTCGGGGGGCTGATACTCATCGCCAACCGCTACGTGAACTGGCGCCTGCCGCTGGCCTACATCCTCACGGCGGTGACTGTCGCCCTGCTGCTGCCGGTCAAGAGCGGCGGCGAGTGGTACGGCCTGTGGGCCGGGCAGTGGAACGTGGTCGGCCAGTTGGCGGTCATCCACCTGCTCTCCGGGGGGCTGTTCCTCGGCGCGTTCTACATGATAACCGACATGGTCACCAGTCCCACCACCGGCAGGGGCCAGGTGATCTACGGGATAGCCGCGGGCGTGCTGGTGGCCCTGATCCGGGTTTACGGCGGCTACCCCGAGGGAGTCTGCTACAGCATTCTGCTGGTCAACGCCGGGCGACTGCTTATCGAGAAGTACAGCGTGCCGCGAGTCTTCGGCACCAGTTCCGGGAAGGCCTGAGCCATGGCGCTGCCGAACTCCGTGCGCTTCCCCCTGACCCTGGCTGTGATCGCCGCGATCGCCGGCGGGGGATTGGCCTTCGTCCAGGTGGCCACCGAGAAGCGCGTGAGCGCCAACAAGCAGCGCAAGCTCAACGCCGCCTTCGGGCAGATTCCCGGCTACGCCTCCAATCGGGAGGTTGAACTCACCAGGCAGTTCCGCAAGGAGCACAAGTACACCAAGCGCGAGAGGTGTTTCGAGCTCCTGGGGCCCGACGGCCGGCTGATCGGCTACGCCGCGCAGGTCCGCTGCGTGAAGCCGTCGTGCTACAACAGCACCGATCCGATCGTCCTGGTGGTGGCCGTCGATCCCGGGATCGGGAAGGTCCAGGTGGTGCGCACCGTGGCCAACAACGAGACGCCCGGGCTGGGATCGAAGGTTTCGCGACGCAAGCCGCCCACCGCGCTCATCGGCAGGCCGCCCGGGAAGGAAGACCCCGAATACCCCTTCCTGTTCCAGTTCAGGAACCGCTCCACGGGCAGGCTGGATGCCTTCGGGAAGGGCGAAAAGGGCGGGGAGGGCGAGAAGAGGTTTGACGCCATCACCGGGGCCACGATATCCTCGAACGCCGTACTGGGCGGCGTACGCCGGGCCGTTGCCCTGATCCGGGCCGCGACCGGCAAGAGGAAGTAGCCCCGCCGGCCGCTTCCCCCGAGCGCCGCAGCAGAAAGGACCGGTGTGAGGTATCCCTTGCGCTACCTGCTCTTCCTCTGCTTCGCCCTGCTTCTGAGCGCTGGAGTTCCCGGCGCAGAGAGCAAGCCCGGTAAGAAGGCCGCGTCCGGAAAGCCGCAGTCGCTCAAGGTCCTGGTCCTGGAGCGGACCGTTACCACCTACGGCCGCAAGGAAGACAAGGGCGAGGAAGACGAGGGCAAGGAAGACGAGGGCGAGGAAGACAGGGGCGACGAAGAACACGACGGGGACGATGACGGGGCGAAGGCCGGGGCCGAGGGCAAGATCGTCAAGCTCGACGAGAAGAAATACACCGTCAAGCTGGCCGCCGGCCGGGTTCGCGAGCTGTCCAGGCACGACAACTCGGTGACCGTTATCCGCTCGGACCTCGCAGTGGTCTGGTTCATCGACGCCCGCAACCGCACCTACCGCGCGATGACCTTCAGGAAGATAAACGACCAGGCGGCCGAGGCGATAGAGCGCCTCAAGCGGCGTCTGCCGATCATCAACGACCCGGCCGAGAACAAGCGCATCCGGGAGCTGCTGGGCATTTCCGGAGAGCCTCCCAAGCTGACGATCGAGCGCCCCGGCGACAACAGGAAGATAGCCGGGGAGATCTGCGAGCGCGTGGTGGTCAAGCTCGGCGGCCGGGTCTTCTTCAAGGCCTGGGTCTCCAGGCGCCGGGCGCCCGGGGTCGACAAGCGCTGGCTGACGCTGGGATGCTACCTGCCCGCCGGGGCCGCCGAGAAGCTCGCGGGCCTGAAGGGCCTGCTGGTCGAGGCGGTCTTTCCCCTCCCGCGCGGCGGGCGCATGGAGATCCGCACTCAGAAGATCACCGAGGCCGAGGCCGCTCCCGGCGACTTCGACGATCCCGACGCTCTGGGTTACAAGAAGCTCGGCAAGCGCGGGAAGCCCGCCGGGAAGTCGGACTCCGACAAGAAGAAGAGCAAGTGAATTTCCTGCTGAGCTGCGACGACGGCCTGAGGGCCGAAGGCACGCGCGCGCTGGCCGCCGAGCTTGCGCGAATGGGAGAGGTGCGGGCCTGTGCTCCCGAGCACCACTGTTCCGGGGCGGGGCACGCGGTGACGCTCAATGCGCCGGTCTGTACCCGCCCGGCAGATCTCGCACACTGCGAGAGGGCGGTGGCGGTGGAGGGCAGCCCCGCCGATGCCGTCAAGCTGGCGCTGGCCCAGCTCTGGCCGGACTGGGCCGACCTGGTGGTCAGCGGCATCAACCGCGGCCCCAACGTGGGTGTCAACGTCTTCTACTCCGGAACGGTCGGCGCCGCGGCCGAGGGCGCCGTGCTGGGTGTTTCCGCGGTGGCCTTGAGCATGGACATTTCCGAACGCTTCGACTTCGAGCTGGCCGCCGGACACGCCCGGCCGGTCCTGGAGAGGCTCGCGCAAGTGGCGCCGTTTCCACCGGGCACCCTGTTCAACGTGAACCTGCCCGCGGCGGAGGTCAACCCGCGGGGCATACGCCTGACGCGTCACGGCCGCAGCGGCTTCCGAGAATACTACAGGCCCAGGGGCGAGCCCGACGCATCCGGCGCCTGCTACTGGGAAGTGCAGGGCGACTTTCGCGTTCACGATCCGGATGAGGGCTACGATGCCGCGGCCCTGGCCGGCGGCTGGATCTCGGTGACTCCCATGTTCCTGGACCTTACCGCGGATTCGTACCGCGAACCGCCGGAAGGGCGCACCGAGGGTCTCGAAGCCCTGCTCGAGAAGCTGGTTGACTGGCGTTGACCGCGCGGCAGCCTGCAGTCAGTTGACACCGTTTTCGGGGCACTTACTATCTCCACTGGCGAATTCAGGGGGGTACCCGAGTGTACGAAGTTACCGTCGAGGGGCGCTTCAGCGCCGCCCACAACCTGCGCGATTACCAGGGCGACTGCGAGCGCCTCCACGGGCACAACTACCGGGTCCGGGCAGCAGTGCGCGTAGAGAAGCTCGGGACCGATGGCCTGGGTGTCGACTTCCGCGAGTTGAAGGCCGCGCTGGGCGCGGTGCTCGAGGAGCTCGACCACAAGTACCTCAACCAGGACGTGGACGGATTCGGAGAGGGCGGTGACAACCCCACGACCGAGAACCTGGCCAGGTTCATCTACGACTGCCTGGCCGCCGGGACGCTCTCGAACGGGGCGCTCCCGCACGCGGTCACCGTCTGGGAATCGCCGGGGTGCTCGGTGACCTACCGGGAAGAGGACGGGGGCTAGCCCATGGCTTTTCTCCAGGTTGCGTTGGACTTCGTTGACACCGGGCGCGCTATGAAGTGTGCCCGGGAGGCGGTGGCCGGCGGCGCCGACTGGCTGGAAGCCGGCACGCCGCTGATCAAGAGCGAGGGCGTCGCGGTGATCCGCGCGCTGCGCGAGGAATTCCCGGACAGGCACATCGTTGCTGACCTCAAGACCATGGATGCCGGTCGCGGCGAGATGGAGATGGCTTCCAAGGCCGGGGCCAACAGCGCCTCGGTGCTCGGAGTGGCCAGCGACGCGACCATCAGCGAGTGCGTGTCCGCCGGAAGGAACTTCGGCATCGAGGTGGAGGTCGACCTGATCGGCAGCGCGGACTATGCCGCGGCCGCCAGTCGTGCCGAGAAGCTCGGCGCCCACGCGGTTGCCGTGCACCTGGGCATCGACGATCAGATGCACGGCAAGGACCCCTTCGAGGCCCTGCGTCAGGTGCGTTTGGCGGTGGGTATTCGGGTGAGCTGCGCGGGCGGCCTCAACTCCGAAACCGCCGCCGAGGCGGTCAAGGCCGGGGCCGACGTGCTGGTAATCGGCGGGGCGCTGACCAAGAGCCCCGACGCCACCAGGGCCGCCAAGGACATCAAGCGCGCCATGGAAACCGGCAAGGCAGTGGCCAGCGAGCACTTCAAGCGCGCGGGCCCGGGGAACATTCGCGAGTTGCTCGCGAAGGTTTCGACTCCCAACATCTCCGACGGGGCGCACCGCCGGCCCTGCCTGGAGGGCATCCGGCCGCTGCTGCCCGACGCCAGAATGGTCGGGCCGGCCCTGACGGTGCGGAGTGCCCCGGGCGACTGGGCCAAGCCGGTGGAGGCCATCGACCGGGCCTCCGAGGGCGACGTGCTGGTTGTCGAGGCCGGCGGGGTGGGACCGGCCCTCTGGGGCGAACTCGCCACCCACAGCGCTATTCAACGCAAGCTGGCCGGGGTAGTGGTCGACGGGGCAGTGCGCGACACCCCTGAGATTCGCGCGCTGGGGCTGCCGGTTTTCGCCCGACTGCAATGCTCGCACGCGGGAGAGCCCAAGGGCTTCGGAGAGATCGGGCCCACCGTCAAGGTCGGGGGGCAGGAGGTTTCCTCCGGGGACTGGGTCGTCGGCGACGGCGACGGAGTGATGGTGCTTCCGCGCGCCGAGGCCGTGGAGATGGCCAACCACGCGGCGGACTGTCTCGAGAAGGAGAACCGCATTCGCGGTGAGATAACTGCCGGCAACACCACGCTGGCAATGGTGACGCACCTCTTGAAGTGGGAGAAGAAAGGGTAGCCATGATCATCGTCGGAGAACGCATCAACGCCAGCCGCAAGCGTATCGCCAGGGCGCTGGACCGGCGCGACGCCGGACGCATCGAGAAGGAAGCCAGGCGCCAGGCCGAATGCGGCGCGACCTACATAGACATCAATGCGGGCACCAGCGTGGCCAAGGAGGTCGAAAACCTCAAGTGGCTGGCCGAGGTGGTTTCCGGCGCGGTGGAGAAGCCGCTTTGCGTGGACAGCGCCAACCCCGAAGCGCTGGACGCTGCGCTGCCGCTGAACAGGGTCGACCGCCCGATGATCAACTCCATCACCGCCGAGGAGAAGCGGATAGAGGGAATCCTCCCGCTGGTCAAGAAGTACAAGGCCAAGGTGGTGGCGCTGACCATGGACGACTCGGGCATGCCCGAGGACAGTGATGGGCGGGTGGCCGTCGCCGAAAAGCTCCGCGAGCGCCTCAGCGCCGAGGGCGTGCCCGACGACGATATCTTCTTCGACGTGCTGATCCGGCCGGTTTCCACCGATCCCAGCCAGGCGGTGCACTGCCTTGAGGCGGTCAGGCGCATCCGCGGGAAATACCCCGAAGTGCACTTCATGTGCGGAATGAGCAACGTGTCTTTCGGGTTACCCAAGAGAAAGATACTGAACCGTACCTTCCTGACCCTGCTGCTCGCCGCAGGGCAGGACGGGGCGATCCTGGATCCCACCGAGACGGACGTTTCGGCGGCTTTGCTGGCGACTAGCGCTCTGCTGGGACAGGACGATTACTGCATGGAGTACATCAGCGCCGAGCGCGACGGGCGCCTGGGAGAATGACGGGAGCCTGACAGGGAGGAGCCAGCAATCATGCTCTGCCAGATGTGCAAGAAGGTTGCAGCGACCATCCATCTCACGGAGATCGTAAACAACCAGAAGAAAGAGGTTCATCTCTGCGAGAAGTGCGCGGAGAAGCAGGGCGTGGTCAAGACCCAGATGTCGATTGCCGACTTCCTCTCGGGGCTGGCCAGCGGGGGCAAGGCCACGACCCGCGAAGACCTGCCGGACATTGCCTGCGGCTCCTGCGGCATGACCCTCAGTGAGTTTCAGAGCGGAGGGCGTTTCGGCTGCGCCGACTGCTACGGATCCTTCCGAGATCGGATCATGCCGCTCATAGAGAAGATCCACGATGCCAGCCAGCACGTGGGCAAGATGCCCCAGCGCACGGATCGCGACGTGGCCCGCGAGAAGTCGCTGCGCCAGCTGCAGGCCGAGCTCAAGCGCGCGGTGGATCGTGAGGAATACGAGGAGGCCGCCCGGATCCGCGACCGGATCCGCGAACTCGGTGTTGCCGATTCGAAGACGACCGGCGGTGCCGGAGTTGAGGAGGCCGCCGACGATGCAGATTGAAAGGCTTTCCGACCGTCTCGGGGAGTGGCTCAGCGGCACCGGGCCGGACTGCGACGTTGTGATTTCCAGTCGCGTGCGTCTGGCCCGCAACCTGGAGCGCTTCAATTTCCCGGCTCGTCTCAGCGGCGAGGAGCGCGAGGAGTGCGCCGGGCATATCCGCGAGAAGGTCCTGGCTGCCAACCTGGTGGAAAAGGAGGCCTACTTCGCGCTCGAGGACTACAGCGCACTGCAGCGCCACTTCCTGGTCGAGCGCCACCTGATCAGCCGCGAGCATGAGGACGGCGAACCCGGCCGCAGCGTTGCCATCGGAGACCAGGAAGTGCTCTCGCTGATGGTGCTCGAGGAGGACCACATGCGCCTGCAGGTCCTCAAGAGCGGATTCCAGCCCGAGGAGACCTGGCGCATCGCCACCGGCGTGGACGACCTGCTCGAGGGCCAGCTGGAGTACGCCTTCAGCCCCCAGCTGGGCTACCTGACCAGCTGCCCGACCAACGTGGGTACCGGCCTGCGGTGCTCGGTCATGCTGCACCTGCCCGCGCTGGTGCTGACCCGGCACATCACCAAGTGCTTCCAGGCCATGGCCAAGATCGGTCTGAACGTTCGAGGACTCTACGGCGAAGGCACCGAGGCCTCTGGCGACTTCTACCAGATCTCGAACCAGAGCGCACTGGGCAAGAGCGAGGAGTGCATCGTGCGCGACCTCGCCGCGGTTGTCCCGGAGGTGCTCAAGTACGAGCGCAACGCGCGCAAGACCCTGCTCAGCCGCGACCGCGGCAGGATAGAGGATCGCGTGTGGCGCGCCTACGCCATGCTCAAGTTCGCCCGGATCCTCTCGAGCGACGAGGCCATGACCCTGCTGAGCGCCATGCGTCTCGGCGTGCACACCGGCATTCTCGAGGGCCTGGACACCGAGACGGTCAACGAGCTCTTCATTTTCAGCCAGCCGGCGCACCTCCAGGTGCGTGTGGGCCGCGACCTCTCGCCGCAGGAACGCGATGTGATGCGCGCGGATTTCTTCCGCGAACGATTGCCGTCGCTCTAGCAGGCCGTTCCTCAACGGCCTGCCGGGACGGAGGTCGAAGACTCCGGTCAGTAAGAAGCGCCCCGCCTTGTGGCGGGGCGCTCTCACGAGTGTCGCGCGGGCCGCGAGGGACCGTAACCCTGAAGCCTATGGCCTGCGGTTACCGCACCTTCACGTTCTCAAGCTTGAAGGGCATGTTGCGCTTCTCGGTCTTCTCGTAGAGCTCGAGTTCGAACTTGGCGGTCTCCGGGGCGTCCCTGGGGATCGAGAGCGAAAGGCGCGTCTTGCCGCTCCAGGTGTAGGCGTTGGAGACCTTGCACTGGAGTTCCTTGTCGTCGGTCGTCTTGCAGGTCACGCCCTTGATCATGGAGGGGTCCTTGATGGCCAGCTCGAGCGTGACGCTGCCGAAGTTCTTGCTGCGGCGGGTGACCTTGGCGCCGAGCACCTTTCCGCTGGCGTCCTTCTCCAGCTTGATCTCGCCGAGGTCGGTCTTCTTGCTGCCGCTGCCCACGTAGTAGACCAGGTGCCCGGAGGCCTCCTTGATGGCCTTGGCCCCCTCGGGCAGGGGGCCAAGCCGCAGGCTGAACTTCACGAAGTCCTTCTTGGTGCCCTGGAGGTAGGCCCCCTGGGTCTTCTGGTAGAATGACTTGGCAGGCATCATGCTGCCGTCGTTGTCGGCCACGGCCTTTTCGAGCTTGCCGTCCTCGATCTTAATGACCTTGCCGGGCAGTTGCCCGATGACTTGGATCTCGCACGTGGCCTTCGGGGGCCAGAGGCCCTTGTCCTTGGGCAGGTCCGCGGCCAGCGTCTGGTTGATGCTGGTGATCCAGACCTTGACCAGGCCGTCCCCGGCCTTGGCCGGTTCGGGTTCCGGGTCTGAGCCGGTGCCGCCCGTGCCGCTGGGCGGCTTGGCGCCGAGCTTCTTGACCAGGTCGGGCATGCCCTTCCTGGCCGCGGCGACCTCCTCGGCGTAGTTGAAGAGCGGCTTGACCGCGCCGGAAACCTCCACGCACGGAGGTTCGGTTGAACCGTAGAGCATCTTGAGAGCCTCGGGCACTTGAAAGTCTTTGAGGGACCCGCGGTTGGAACCGGCGGCCTGGGCCTTCCAGAATTTCTCGTCAGCGGTCAGTCTGTCGAGGGTCTTGATGAAATCGTCGCCCTTGATGGTGAAGCGCACCTTGCCGGCACCCAGCTTCTTGAAGCAGCTGGTCTTCTCGACCTTGCCGGGCAGGTTGTAGGTGGACTCCATCAGCATGCCGGACATGGTGGCCACCATCATGCCGCGGCCCTGCTGCCACTTGACCTTTTCCACGAGGACCTTGCGTTTGAGCTCCTCGTCGCTGAGCTTCGCGGGCTCGGTCTTGGTCGCCGTCTTGGGTTTGGCGCCCTGCTTGCCGAAGCGCAGTACCATCCTGCCGTCGCCGGGCTTCTCGAGGCTGGTGCGACCCTCCTTGCTGCTGAAGGCCAGCGCATTGATGTCCTTGAAGTAGGCAGTTCCGGTGACCCGAACCCGACCGTCCTCGGCAATCTTCCAGGTGACGTCCTTCCAGGCCTCGACACCCTTGGTCTTCTCCACGAGCTTCTTGGCGACCTTGAGAGCTTCGGCCTCGGGATTCAGGTCCTTGCTGCCGCCCATCATGTTCATGGCTGCGGGTTCCAGGCGGTCTACCTTGACCTTGCCCGACCCGTCCGGGTTCAGCGTGTATTCGTCCCGTACCTGGATACAGCCGGCCAGCAGGCCCAGCGAAAGGGCCAGCGATACAACCATGGCTCTCTTGGTCATCTGGTGTTTCCTCCCCTCAGTGTTTGCACAGGCGTGCCGGGCGTTTCCCGGCCCCCGAGCCGGGGATTCTACCCGCAGCAGGTGAGACTGCCATTGAAAAGCTGACGGAATCATGCAAGGGCTGAGGCTGAGGTCTTGACCTCGGTGCTTCAGGGAGATAGCTTGTGCCTCTGACCGGAGGACCGCTCATGCGCAGTGCAACCTTGATTCCGGCTATGGTTGCCCTTTCGTCCAGGCGCCGCCTGGCGGCGGTGCTGCTGGTCGCGGCCATTGCCCCCGGCTGCAACGGCGCGCGGGCCAGGAATCCGGAAGCTGCTCCACCACCTCAGGCCAGGGAGCCCTCCGGGCCGGAGATTCCGGCTGAGCGCAAGGCCACCTGGCTGCGGATCAGTCCCCGCAACACCGACGTGGCGCCCGGCGCGAGCATCAAGTTCGAGCTGGCCGGCTACGACAATCACGATCGCGAGGTTACCGTGGCGCCCGGCTGGGCGGCGACCCGCGGGACGATAGGCCCCGGCGGCGAGTTTGTCGCCCCGCTCAAGAAGGGTGTCGCCGTGGTGACGGCCGAGGACGCGATCAGCGGACTCAAGGCCTTTGCCGTCGTACACGTTGATCCCGATCCACGGCCCACGGCTCAGTCGGAGAAGCCGAGAGAGCCCGAGAAGCCGAGGGGGTCCGAGACGGATCCCGCCGTTCCCGGGATCGCCGAGAAGCCTCCTGTCGGGACAGAGAAGACCGGGCCGAAGCCCGGAGAATCTCCTCCTGCCGCGATGACCATTACCGCCTGGCGGGTGAGCGGCAAGGGCCGGCGCTATCGCCTGGAGTGTGCCGCTGTCTGCCGGGCCAAAGCCGCGAGATGGGTTAAGCTCTTCGCGGTCTCAAGGGACGGGCGCATGAGCCTGCTGCAGTCGCGCTTCGCAAAGCGGGGCGTGGCTTCGGTCTTCAACGCGCCGTTTTCCCTCGCGGAAGTCAGGTGGCTCGAGGTCAGGCTCTACGATGCGGGCGGCCGGGTGCTGGCCCGGGAACGGCGGAGGGCCAGGTAGCCGGGTTCGCCATCCCGGTGGCGTGCTACGGCCGGATGACCTCGGACTTGCTCTTCTCGAAGGCGGCGTAGTAGGTCGTCTCGGTGGCGGCCAGCATGGCCTCCACGCTGAACTCCCGCTCGACGGTGTCGCGCCCCGCGAGCGCGATCGCCGCGCGGCGCGCGGGATCGGTCAGCAGGTCCTGGATGCGGTCGGCAAGCGCCAGGTGGTCCTTGGGCGGCGCGAGCAGGCCGTTCTCGCAGTCCCGGATTACCGTGAAGATGCCGCCGACCGCACTGGCCACCACCGCCACCTGGCAGGCCATGGCCTCGAGGATATTTATGCCCAGCGCCTCCTGCAAGCTGGGCGCGGCGAAGATGTCGAAGGCCGGCAGGACTTCCCGTGCGGGCAGCGGCGCGTCGCGGAAGGTGATGCGCCCGCGTACTCCCAGTTCCTTGGCCAGGCGGTCGAGATTGCCGAGTTCGGGGCCTTCGCCGACGAAGAGGTACTCGGCGTCGACGCCGCGCCTCTTGAGCTCGGCGGCTGCGCGGACAAGGTACGCCGGTCCCTTCCGTCTGGCCAGGCGCCCGAAGAATCCGACCACCGGCAGGCGCCGGGGGTCACCCGGGTCGACCTCTGGCTCTTCCCGCGGGGTGTAGGACTTGACGTTTATGCCGTTGGGCACCACGTCGACGAGTTCGCGCGGGACCTTGCCGGTGTTGACCAGGTTCTCGCGCAGTGCCTGGCTGACCGCCAGCACCCGGCGCACGCGCTTGTGCAGCTTGAGCTCGCCGGGGCCCTTGAGGTAGTGGTGCGAGGTGATCAGCTGCGGTAGTCCCATGCGTTCGCTGACTTCCCAGGCGGCCGGCACGGCGTGGCCGCTCAGCGCGTGGACCAGCTCGGGCCTGAATTTCTCCGCCTCGGCCAGCAGCTTGCGCCTGCCGGGTTTGAAGAGTCCCCAGCGGGGCAGCCCGGGCAGGACCAGCGCAGCCCCGGCCAGCTTGCCGACTCTCTCGGCCGCCGGTCCGCCGGGCGAGACCAGCATCAGCTTGTGTCTGCGCGCCAGTGCGCGCATCAGGTTCTCGGCGTAGGTGGTGACACCGCTGGGGCCCAGCCGCTCGGCAATGAGCATCAGGCGCAGGGGGCGGCCGTTGCTCACGGGTAAGCCTCCGCGGCCTGGACCTCGTATCCCGAGCGCCTGGCCGCCTCGGGCCGATCGCTGAGTTTGGTTCGCCAGCGACGGTGCATCCAGACCCACTGCTCGGGGTACTCGCGTATTGCCGCCTCGACCATCGCGCTCCAGGCGCGGGTGCCCTCGACCACTGCCTTCTTCTTGTCAGAACGGTCGAACTCGATCGTATCGGAGACGACTATCTTGTGGCGGTCGCGTCCCACGCGCACCGCGTGCCCGAAGACCATCGGGACCTTGGCGGCCAGCGCCAGCGCGACCGGACCGGTGGGGGTGAATGCCGGCCGGCCCAGGAAGGGAACGAACACCCCGTCGAGGCGGCGCACGTCCTGGTCGGCGAGAATTGCGAGGATCCTGCCGTCGCGCAGGGCGCGCAGCAGCTTGCGAGGTGACTCGTCCTGGTAGATGACCTGCATGCCGAAGCGCTCTCGCATGCTCACGACCATGCGATTGTACTTCTCGAAGTAGATGCGCCGGGCGATCACGGTTATGGGGTACCCGTTGGCCGCGGCCCAGGCGCCGACCAGTTCCCAGTTGCCCAGGTGGGCGGTGACGTTGATCACCCCGCGTCCCGAGGCCAGGTGGGACTCTATCTTCGGGCGGGCCTCGGTGTCGTCGAAGAGCGGGAGGATCTGGTCGGCCTTGCCGCGCCACAGCCCGCAGAGTTCGGCGGCGCAGCGGCCGAGGTTGCGGAAGCTGGCGCGGGCGATCTGCTCGAGTTCCTCGCGGGGCTTCTCGTTGCCGAAGGCCTTCGACAGGCTGTCCATCGCCCGGCGCCGCTCGCGTCCCGCAAGACTGTATGCGATCGAGCCCAGTGCTTCGCCGACCGACAGGCGTGCCCCGGCCGGGAGGCTGCCCACGCCGGCGCGCAGCGCCAGAAACGCGTAGTACCCGGCATTGCGCTTGACGTACTTGTAAGCTTTTCGAGCTGCGCCCAACGGCACATCCTCCTTGTGTTGGAGAGGTTACGCCCCGGGCGGGGCGAAGTCAAGCTTCAGGAGACAAAGGCGCGGGGGCGGGAGGAGACTCGGCTCGTAACATGCAAGTTGCGGTGCAAGTCGACGGTATCAGCACCGCGGCCACGAGCATTATCAAGGATTTTGCGGCTCAGCAGCCTCTGCCGACGCGTCATAATACGTGTATATGGGGGGTATGCGTCGAATGGCCAAGCAGTTGAGCAGGAGCGGGCCGAGATACGACATTCGCGCCCACCAGGAGCTCGCCAGGGCCTTTCCGGCTCTGGCCGAGCGACTTAAGCCACTGCTCCTGACCGAAATCGAAATCGAGTGTCCCCACGGTCACAAGCTCAAGGTCATCGCCCAGCTGATCGCCGCCGGCCGGGCGGTGTTCTGCCCGGAGTGTCGCATCGCGTTCAAGCCCCTCCTGCACCCCGAGGTGGAAGTCCCGCAGGTCTTTCATACCGCCCCCCCGCAGGAAAGCGCACCTCCCAACGCCCGGCGCCCCGAAGATGACAACCTGGCCCGCGAGGGCCTCGCGCGGGTTGCCGAGGGTGCCGGGTTGCTCCTGCGCGCCGCGGGGGGGCGCCTGTTCGGGCGGCGCACGCTTACCGGGCGGCTGCTCCGGCGGGCAGCGGGATGGGCGACCTCGGGGGTGGTGCACGCGGTGATCCTGGTCCTGGCCATGTTCTTCGGAGTGCGTTTCGGTCCGCCGCCGGCTGAACCGGAAAGGCCGATCGAGGCGCTGGTCACGCCCGAGGATCACAAGGAACTCTACGAGGAGCGCCGCAGGAAGCGCGACGTCTTCCGCAAGACCCACGAGAACATCCAGGCGGTCGAAGTACCGCTGCCCGAGATGCCGCACGCCAGACCTCCCGACCCGGTCGAGGAGATCATCGAGGAAGACCCTCTGGTTGCTCCGGGCAGGCCCTTGCCGCGGATGGACATTTCGGAGATCCCGCTGGAAGCGCTTACGCCGAGTACCCTCGGAACCCGTGGGGTTATCGGCCTGGGCGCCACGGCCAGGCCCGGGGGCTACGCGCTGCGCGGCGACCGGGGTGCCAGACTCAAGGCCGCCAGACGCGGCGGGGGCGGTCCCGACACCGAGAGCGCCGTGGAGCGTGCGTTGGCCTGGCTGTATCGCAACCAGGAGAAGGACGGCTACTGGAACCTCAACGGAAAGGCCGGGGTGAACGGCGCGGCCGGTTGGCAGGGGACCCGCGGCGAGAGCATGCGCCCGGCGATGACCGCCTTCTCGGTGCTGGCCTTCCTGGGAGCCGGCTACACCTACAGGGGCGGTCACAAGTACTCGAAGACAGTCAGGCAGGGCCTGGAGTGGTTGATCTCTGAACAGGCTGCCGACGGCAGCTACGTGGGGCGCACCGAGAAGTGCGGCTACGCCCAGGGTGTAGTCACGCTCGCGCTCTGCGAAGCCTGCGCCATGGCCGCGCGGGATCAATCCGACTTCGGCAGGCGTTTGAAGGCCGCGGCCCAGAAGGGCCTGGGCTACATCGCCAAGAGCCAGAACCCCTACGCGGGCTGGGACTACTCCCCGCGCGGCGGCACCAGCGACACCTCAATTACCGTCTGGAATTGCATGGCGCTCAAGGCCGGGAGGCTGGCGGGCATGAAGGTCGACGGGTCCTGTTTCAAGGGGATCACCAACTGGTTGAACTCCGCGCAGGACCTCAAAACCGGGACCGGTTCGGGCTCGCAGTGGACTGGCGGGGCTTTCGGATACCGCGGGCGCCCGGGCCGCACGGTGCGCAGCCGCGGCCGCTCGGCAACGGTAATGCACCCGGCGGGACTGATGATGCGGCTGATGACCGGCACCAAGCCAGATCGCCGCGAGGCACTGGGCACCGCCAACCTGCTGCTGACCCACATCCCCGACGAGACCCGCAGGAAGGTCTCGGCGGACGAGCTCAAACAGCTGGTGGAGGCCTTCATCCTCAAGCACTACATGCGCTGGGAAAGCATGAGCGCCGGGGAGAAGGAAGCGGCGCGCACCCGCGCCAGGGTCAGCCTCGCCGGATTTCCGCGCACCGTCGAGGATTACGTCAGGAAGCACTACGGCGCGCATTGGGACCGCATGACCGAGGGCCAGCGCGTTGCGCTGCGCGAGACCGCCCGCCGGGCGATCGCGGCAATGCCCCGGACGGTCGAGGAGTACATCGACAAGTACTATCGGCCCTGGAAGACCTACAGTGAAGAGCAGCGCGCCCGTTTGCGCGTCTACGCGCGGCACACGATCAAGAAACAGCTGTACGGCCGGGCCTTCCCGCGCAGCATCTACTTTCTCTACCACTCCAGCCTGGCGATGTTCCAGATGGGCGGATCGCGCTGGAAGAAGTGGAACCCGCTAATGAAGGAAGTGCTGCTGGGTGACCAGCTGCGCGGCGGGAGTGCCGACGGCGCCTGGAACCCGTCGCAGGGTTACGGCATGTGCGCCTGCGTGGGCAGGACCATGTCCACCGCGCTGGGCGCCATGACGCTGGAAGTGTATTACAGATACTTGCGTATCTACGAGAAGTAGCTGTCCTCAATCGTACGCGTACGCGTACGAGTACCGCTCGGCTACGCCTCGCTGAGTACGGTCGGGGATGCGTATTGTAATTGACGCTCTGCCGATACCTGTTACCTTCTGCCCTCGATGGACGAAATCCTCTGGCCGACGTTTCTTCCCCAGACCCCTTGGTTGCAGCTGGCCGCGGCCTCGGCCGCTGTGATTCTGGCGGGCATCAAGCTCAGCCGCTACGGAGACCTGCTCGCCGAGCGGCTGGGGCTGGGCCACGCGGTGGTCGGGGTGATCTTCGTGGCTTTCGCTACCAGCCTGCCGGAGATCGCCACCTGCATTGGTGCGGTGGCCTGGCGCAAGGAGGCCGGCCTGGCGGTTGGCAACGGCTTCGGATCGATCGCCTTCAACCTGGCGATCATCTTCGTCGCCGACTTGATGGCCGGGCGCGGGTCGGTCTTCCTGCGGCTGCCCAGGCACTGTGCGCGGCCGGGTGCGCTCAGCCTGGTGCTGATCGCCCTCTTCGGGGCGGCCATGGGCCTGGAGGTCTTCCTGCCCACGCGCCTACCGGTCCTGGGAATGGGACCGGGATCGGTTCTGGTGATCGTCGCCTACGCTCTGGGAGTCTGGTGGCTGAGCCGCAAGTCTCGCGGTGAGGTGGCCAGCATCGCCCAGGAGGAGGGCGAGGAAGAGGACGAGGTGCGCATCTCCACCTCCGGGATCTTCGCGCGCTACTTCGTGGTCGCGCTGGTGATCTGCTGGGCGGGGCTGAACCTCTCCGCCGCCGGCGACCGGATTTCCGACCAGTACGGGATGGGCTCCACGTTCGTCGGCGTGATCTTCCTGGCGGTGGCCACCAGCCTGCCGGAGCTCACCGTGGCGATCAGTTCGGCGCGCCGCGGGCTCTACGAGATGATCATCGGGAACATCTTCGGGGCGAACATGTTCAACGTTCTGGTGATCGCCTGTTCGGACGCACTATATCGTTCCGGTTCCATCGCGGGCGTCACCGCTCGCGGCGACCAGGCCTTGCAGGGAACGGTCACTGTCAGCTTCGCCGGGGTGATGACCTGCCTGGCGATCTACGGCGTGCTCGCACGCTCGAACACGCGCCTCTGGCGCATCACGATTCCCAGCGCGCTGATTCTGGTCCTGTACCTGACAATGACCTGCCTGCTCTACGCCCTGCGCTGAGCTCCACCTTCCGGAAACTGACACCGCGGTGCGGAGCCTCAAGCTCCGCACCGCGGTGTGCGTTGCGCTGTTAAGATCAGCTGGCTGGTCTTCGCTACTTCTTCTTGAAGAAGCCTTCCTTGAGCTTGGCTTCCCACTTGGCCTTCTCGGCCTTGCGGATCTTGATGGTGGTGCCGTTGACGAAGGCGTAGTTCCCGCCGGTCATCTCGCTGAGGGCGTCGAGGGCCGCCACCGCGATGCCGAGGTCCTCGTCGTCGAGCAGCGCGATGAGGGTCGGCGCTGCGGCTGGATCGGCGATGTGTCCCAGCGCTGCGATCGAAGCCAGCTTCACGTCGCGGCTGGGGTCGTTGGTCGTGCGGGTAAGCAGGAACGGCACTGCCATCACGTCGCACAGGTCGCTGAGGGTGTTGGCGGCCTTGACCTTGTCGATGGGGGTACCGGTGTTGAGCACGTGGACCAGCCCCTCGATGCGCTTCTTGCGCTCGGCGGCGATGTCGTCGCAGGCCCTCTTGGCCCGTTGCTCGCGGCCCGCCTCGTTCAGCGGTGTGATCGTGAAGCTGGCGGGCGCTGTCGTGACCGGGCCCTTGCCGCTCTTCTTGATCCTGCTGGTCTTCTTGCTGCTGCTGCCGCTGCTGCCGGTCTTTCCCTTGCAGCCCACCACCAGCAGCGCGCTCATCGCTGCCAGAGCAACCGCCGTCGAAGTCCTCATGCCAACCTCCTTAAACTGTTGCGTTTCTCTCTAACCTGCGCTTTTAGGGCGCGCATTATAACCGGAAGGGTGCCGGGAGTGCCAGTCCCAAGCGCTGGAAATTACATCGGTGAGATTGCGCTCGGGAGACCACTCCAACTCTTTGTGTGCCAAGGCGTTGGAAGCCACAAGACGTGCCGGGTCGCCGGCCCGGCGGGGAGCTTCGTCGGCAGGAATTTCCAGCCCGGTAACCGCCCGCGCGGTCTCGATGACCTGATTCACCGAGTTGCCGTCGCCGGTTCCCAGGTTGTATGCGCGGCTTTCGGCGCCCCCGGCGAGGCGCTCCAGGGCCAGCAGGTGTGCACGCGCGAGATCCTCCACGTGGACGTAGTCGCGCACCGCGGTGCCGTCCGGTGTGGGGTAGTCGGTTCCGAAGATCTTGAGCCTGCGCTCGCCGTCCATCGCGGCCTTGAGGATGTTGGGGATCAGGTGCGTCTCCACCGGGTGATCCTCGCCGATCTTTCCCGACGAGTGCGCGCCGGCGGCGTTGAAGTAGCGCAGCGCCGCAAAGCGCAGTTGCCCGGCGGCGGCCATGTCGGCGAGCGCCTGCTCGAATACCAGCTTGGTGCGTCCGTAGGGGTTGCAGGGTTCGGTCGGCGCGCGCTCCTCGATTATGTCCACGTCGGGCTGGCCGTAGGTAGCGGCGCTCGAGGAGAAGACGATCGTCTTGGCGCCCGCCCGGGCCATGGCCTCGGCGAGCCTCAGCGAACCGATGACGTTGACCCGCCAGTAGAGACCGGGCTGCTCGACGCTCTCGCCCACCAGGCACTTGGCGGCCATGTGCACCACGGCCGAGGCCCCGGTTTCCGAGAAGGCGAGGTCGAGGTCGGCCTGGCTGAGGATGCTGCCTCTTATCAGCGGCACCCCCAGGGCCTCGACCGCTTCGGGGTGCCCCTCGGAGAGATCATCGAAAACCCATACGTCATGGCCGGTTTCCCTGAGCGCCGCGCACACGTGGCTGCCCACGTAGCCGGCTCCTCCGGTGACCAGGACCTTCATGTTGCGATTCACCCCCTGTGAGCGCCCCACCCGGGCGGCCTATGATAGCGAGTGTCTCGGCGACCGCAAGGGTCGCTCGTGGGAGAATCAGGACTATCGCATTTGACTCAACAGGATTTTGACTGCGGGCCGATGAGTAATCTGGCGGGGGCTGGCGGCGAGTTGACAGTGTCAGAGGGTTCCCCTCGCATCTTCTGATATGAGGGGAATCCTCTTCCAGGTCTTGTGGCGCTCCCGCGCCAAAGCACGGCCCCTCGCAACCGACGTGCCAGCGCGCCAGCCCCCGCGCTGTCACGCCGGCTGCGTGGGGGCCGATCCGTGCGCCTCTCTGCTGTCGCAGAACGCTGGCGTCCTCTGGCCGACCGGGGTGGTGGCGCCGGCGGCAGTGAGACGCGAAGCGCGCCAGCGCTCCGGTCTCCGCAGACCTTTGATTACCGTCGTGCCGCGGACGCGCCCCGCCGCGCGGTCCGAAAGCACCTGCCTTAATTTGGATTGGGTTGACTGCGAATCGTCGGCCCCCGGGACTACGGTTGCGAAGTCCAGCGAACGGTGCGGGCAAAGTGCGATAGCCCTGGTGGGAGAATGGAGAATTTGAGGCCTGGAGGCTTGGAGGGCGATGAGCCTCGCCCGTCCCGGAGCCGGGTGCGTCCACTAAGCCGGGCTTCGGCCCTTCCGGTTTCGGGTCCTACCCCTGAGCCAGCGGCATCAGGCCTTCGAGGCCCGGCCCGAGACAGTCCAGGCGATTGGCGAGCTGCTGCTTCTGGAGGCTGAGGGTGCTGATCGCCCTGAGCCAGCCGCCGAAGACGGTCTTGATCAGGACGGCGCGGACCGTGTGGTCCGGCAGGGTCCTGAGGATCGTGTTCGTCAGGTTCTCCTGTACCCGGGTCATGTCCCTGGGTTCGCCGGTGGACCACTCCGCGTAGAACTCCAGGACGCACCCGCCCTCGATCCTGCGCATCTCCACGCAGAGGTCGTGGCGGACCTCGTAGCCATTGTCCTGGCTGGCCGCCGCGCCGACCAGGCCGCCGACGACCCCGCCGATGACCGCTCCCACCGCGATGTCCGCGGCCGCATCGTCGTTGACTCTGTGCGTTTCGGTGGTCACCCGCACGAGGGCGCCACCGTTGCTGAGGTTGACGATGTTCGTGCGGATGTCCGAGCAGATGCTCTGCGCGATTACGTCGGCGGTGTCCGGCGGCGAGAGCGGGCTGACTCCCTGCGGGAGCGTGCCATTGAGACCCTGTTCGGCCGCGCGGAGCATTTCCACCAGCGTCTCCACCTCCTGCTCTGAGGCGTTGGCGTGCGCGTACCGCCAGGAAAGCGCCAGGAGGGCCAGTTCGACCGGCCTGGCCAGGCGCGCGCCGGTCACGCTTGCTGCCGCGCGCATCCGTTCCAGCAGCTTCTGGCGCATCTGCTCGGCCTCGGGCGAGACCTCGGGGGCGAACTCGGTGTCGCGGGGTCCGGGCATTACCGGCATGCCCTCCTCGACCAGCACGAAGGGGCATGCGCAATAGGTGCAGTGCGCTTCCTCGCCGGGCGGCACCAGCAGGGCTCGGCCGCAGACCGGGCACTCAGCCCTGGATTTGCGGACGTTGGTCTTCTTGCCGGCGCCCGCCCTGGCGGACTCCAGAGTCTCGCGGTCGGCCTCGCTCATGTCCAGGCCCCCGCCGCAGTACATGCAGCGCGGGTTCTTGGCCAGCATTTCCGGGGGGGCTTCACGCTCGCGTCCGCAGGCCTGGCAGCTCGCCCTGATCCGCATCATGGGACGGTTCTCCTTCATAACAGTGTATAGCCAGGGAGGGCGCCATGGCAAGAATGACCTGACCGCGCCAAATGAAAGAGGCCCTTCGCGCTCGAAGGGCCTTGCCGTGTCGAAAGCGTCGGTGCTATTCGGGATCCTCGAACTTCAGCGCCAGGAGCTCCGGGCCTACCACCGTGCGGAACAGGTCGCCGAGCTTCTCGCCGACCAGCACGGTGAAGCCGCGACCCGCGCTTTTGGCCTCGTTGTTGGCCTCCAGGACGATGTCCAGGTAGATGCTGAGCAGACTGCGTAACCCGCGCAGGTCAACGTAGAGATCGCCGTGGCCGGTTTCCAGCAGCTCGCGGCAGCCGTCCCTGAAAGACTGCTGTTCGCCCATGTCCAGCGTGTCGCGGTCGACGCGCAGGATAGCACGCCCTTTTTCGGGCTCGGAGTTGAGGTGGCAGATCTCTCGGGGCATGGGTTTCTCCTGTCTTCGTGCATGGGCGCACGCCCGGGAGCGCCCGGCTCCGGCTGACTGTGACTGACTATAGTATATCGTCATTCGCGGCGAATATCTGCAGAATGGGGCCCCGGTAGGCCCCCGGGGCCGCAGGAGGGCGCCAACCTGCATGATCGGGCCTCTTCCGTGCCACCCGCGAAGCCCTGGAACCTGCCTTTTCAGCCGCCGGGCCGTCATTCATCTTGCTGCCCGCCCTTGATAACGGGAGAATTGCGGCGAAGATATCTTCACCATGGCGGCCGAGAGACTGCAGAAGATACTGGCGCGGGCGGGTTTGGGTTCCCGGCGCGGATGCGAGGAGTTCATTCTCCAGGGCCGTGTCGAGGTAGACGGCGAGGTCGTCACCGAACTGGGCTCCAAGGCCGATCCCGACGAGCAGGAGATCCGCCTCGACGGTGAACTCGTGCGCACCGAGACCTCCGCGCACTACCTGCTCTACAAGCCCCGCGGCCATATCTGCTCGCTGCGTGCCGAGCGCGGCAAACCACGTGCCGTGGACCTCATTCGCGACCCGCGCCGGCTCTACACCGTGGGCCGACTCGACGAGGAGAGCGAAGGTCTTATCGTCGTGACCAACGACGGCGAACTGACGCAGTTGCTCACTCACCCGCGCTACGGCGTTCCCAAGGAGTACCTCGTCTCCGTCGACGGTCATGCCGATCTCGCCGCCATCAAGCGACTGCGCTCGGGAGTGCATCTGGCCGAGGGCCGGACCGCGCCGGCCGAAGTGCAGCTCGCGCGCAAGGGTCGCCGCACCGAGTTGACCGTGCGCATTTCCGAGGGGCTCAACCGCCAGGTGCGACGCATGATCGCGGCGGTGGGGCTCAAGGTCGGCAAGCTGGTCCGTGTGCGAATCGGCAACCTCACGGTCGGCAGCCTCAAGCCTGGACGCTATCGCCGGCTTTCGGACGCCGAGGTTCGCGCGCTGCTCGCCGCCGCCTTGGGCGGCAAGGGCGGCAAGAAGAAAGGCGCGAAAGCGGGCAAGAAGAAGCCGGCGCGTCGCGGGCGCGCTCCCGCAAGCCGCAAGCCGGTCCCCAAAATGACCAACCGCGAGAAGCGCGAACGGCGCAAGGAGCGTCGTAAGGCCGAGAGCAAGGCCCCCCCGCGCAAGGGCCGCCAGCGCCGCCGCAAGCCCGGGCGCGGGTGAACGCCAACCTCACACGGTCTCACGGATCCCCGGAAATGCCCCTGCGGCGCTTCGCGTCAACATCGATGGCCGGGTTTCGCCTGCCGAGTTCTGCGCGCAGCAGCCCAGCCGTCGGGGCCGAACACCGCGGGTTCCGGGTTTACCCGGAACCCGGAATTCGAAAGCCGAAGCTGCCGTGCGCTAATTGAAAACGGTATACGAGCCGTCGCGGGAGCGGATCAGGCGGTGGGTGCCGCGGTCGGTGCGGACTTCGTAGAGCGCGTCGTCCTTTTCGATGGGCGGGTACTTGGTGACCAGGCGCACGCTCTCGAAGGCTTCGCCCATCTTGTTGATGAAGCGCATCATCTCCTCGACGTGCGCGGTGGGCACCGCCTTCTTCGCTCGGCGCGCAGTCAGCTTGGCGTTCAGGTGCGCCTTGAAGCTCCCGGGGCTCTCGCCGGCCGGCAACGCACCGTCCCGCGGCGCGCCTCCCGGGCTGCCGCGGCCTGGTTTGCCTGGCTGTATGGGGCCGACTTCCGGCATATACTCCCCCCCTGACGGAAGCAGAATATAGCCTCTAACGCCGGAAAAATCAAGAGTTTATATTTTCTCGCCTAAAGGCCTCAAGAGTTGCGGGATAGGTGACGACAAGCGGCAACGGCGCCGGGGCTCATCAGGATTCCGGCCGCGGCCGCCACCGGTACCGGGACGATGGAGACCTGCGCCGGGGGGGGATTGACACCGCGCCGCGTCGACTCCAGATGCCAAGGAGAATGACGCCCAGCTTCCGTGCAGATTGGGCTGCGCTGAGTTTCCGGCCTGACTGGTCGTTCTTCCGACAACGTGCTATCATCGACGTGGGCGGGGAACTTCGTCCGCCGCCCAACGAGGGAGAAGACGGGTGAGCGAGAAGTCGACCGTGGTGGTGCTGGGGGCCAGTCCCAAGCCGGAGCGGTACTCGAACAAGGCGGTGCGCCTTCTGACCGAGAAGGGTCACCACGTTGTCCCGGTTCGCCCCGGGGTGGACAGCATCGAGGGATTGCCCGCGGTGGGCACGCTGGCTGAGGTTGCCGGGGAGGTGGACACGTTGACCGTCTACGTTTCCGGTAACGTGTCAGCGGGCATGGAGCGGGCCATCCTGGACCTCGCCCCCCGGCGGGTGATATTCAACCCCGGCGCGGAGAACCCGCAATTGCGCACGAGCCTGGTGGCTGCCGGGATCGAGACGGTGGAGGCCTGCACGCTGGTGATGCTCGGAACCGGGCAGTTCTGAGCCCGGTAGTGCGCCGCTTCATCCTGTCTGCAGCCAGCTGGCTTGACAACCGCCGATTCGGCCTTAGAATCCTCGTCCTGCGGCGATCAGGGTGGGGAGATACCCAAGCGGCCAAAGGGGACGGACTGTAAATCCGTTGGCTCCGCCTTCACAGGTTCGAATCCTGTTCTCCCCACCACCTTATAACCTCTTTCACACCCGGGCTTTGCAAGCGACGACACCGTGAGGGTGCGGGCCCGGGCTTGCATTGTGTAAACAAAACTGCAAACTAATTGGTGGCGATTGGGAGTGTGATATCGGTGGCGCGGCCGCGTGAGAACAGCCCGTACTCCCCAAAGACCCATTCCCCAAAGCATAGCTAGCCACAGCCATTCTGGCCACAAGATTCTGCGCTCTTGAGTCCTGTAGGTAGGTTCTGAGCCATCCCTTGTTTCTGCCTGACCGACTGATACCATCCTGGCAGGCCGTTGAAAAGCGGCCTGCAGAGCTAGGATGAGAAGTTAGCTGGTCTCCTTTAGAGTGCAGGTTACAAGGAACCTGACTAGCGCACTCAGAAGGTGCAAGAAAGGAGACCAGCCATGAGGGATCTTAGCGAGATGGGG
>Ga0272442_10001339_pt1 | contig 37637 bp, 34 predicted proteins | sample SSMForm2O_FD_200262 | JGI IMG/M metagenome (GOLD analysis project Ga0272442, IMG submission 200262) | Marine sediment archaeal communities from Little Sippewissett salt marsh, Falmouth, MA, United States - SSM-Form-2O | ecosystem: Environmental > Aquatic > Marine > Wetlands > Sediment ... | reverse complement strand
GGGTACCGCCTGCTGGTTGTTCTGGACGATGCGTATTTCGGCCTGGTGTACGAAGACGGCGTATACCGGGAATCCCTGTTCGCCGAACTGGCGGACCTGCATGAAAACCTCCTGGCGGTCAAGGTGGACGGCGCCACCAAGGAGGAGTATGCCTGGGGATTCCGGGTCGGGTTCATCACCTATGGAATCCGCGGCGGCGGGCCGGATCTCTACGCGGCGCTGGAAGAAAAAACCGCCGGCATGCTGCGGGGAAACATATCTTCCGCTTCGCGGCTTTCCCAGTCCCTGATCCTGAAAGCCCTTAACGATCCCGGATATCCCGCTGAAAAGGACACAAAATTCAACCTGATGCGCCGCAGATACCGGGAAGTACGCCGTATCCTGTCGGAACTCCCGGAAGCATCCCGCTGGTTTACCCCCCTCCCCTGCAATTCCGGATATTTTATCTGTCTGAACCTGAAAAACGGCAATGCCGAAGCTGTACGCCGCCGCTTGCTGGATCAATACGATACCGGAATCATCGCGTTGGGCTCTTTGTTACGCATCGCTTTCTCATCCACTCCGACCCACCTCCTGAAAGACCTGTTCGCCAATATTGTCTCCGCCTGCGGCGACCTGGCCGGATCCTGAATATCCCTTGACAAGAAATACGCCGTACCGTAACGTATGCAAAGGCTGTGTTCCTAGCCCGGCCCGGGTCTGGATCAACGAACATTGTCCCGGTATCCGGCAGTGAAGCCCAACCCCGGAGGTGGACATGACCGACAGACTCCGTAAATCCAATCCATGGCGTGCAACCGCCCTTATCCTCGGGCTGCTCTGTATTTTTCTGGCGGGTTTTATTCTTTTCAACCTTTCCGGGAAACCGGATACTCCGGTTTCAACGAGCGCAATACACGCGGCGGCGCAAATGGCGGGGCTTGCTTTTACGCAGCCGGAAGCCGAACTCATGATTCCGGACCTGGAGGAACGACTGGACGCATTCAAAAGCCTGCGGAGTGTCGACCTTCCCAACAACCTGCCGCCGGCCCTGGGATTCCATCCCGCTTTATGCAGTGATTCCCCGCAAAGCGGGCCACCGATTGGGAAATGGCATTGTCCGCCGCCGCCGCCACTCCCGGCGGATCCCGCCGACATCGCGTTTCAACCCATACCCGTTTTGTCAAGCTGGATACGGAATCGCCGTATTGGCAGTGAAGAACTTACGCGGATCTACCTGGAACGCCTGAAGCGCCTGGGTCCGAAGCTGGAATGCGTGGTCACCCTGACGGAAGATCTGGCCATGCGTCAGGCCAGGCGGGCGGACAAAGAGATCGCATCCGGACTTTGGAGAGGCCCCCTGCACGGTATCCCCTACGGTATCAAGGACCTTTTCGCGGTTCCCGCATACCCCACCACCTGGGGGGCGTCGCCGTTCCGGGAACAAGTACTGGATGAACCCGCCACCGTAGTGGATCGACTGGAAAAAGCCGGAGCCGTTCTTGTCGCCAAATTGACGACCGGCGCTCTGGCCTGGGGGGATGTCTGGTTCGGAGGCAAAACCCGTAATCCCTGGGACCCGGACCAGGGGTCCAGCGGCTCGTCCGCCGGCCCGGCGGCGGCCACCGCCGCGGGCCTGGTGGGATTCGCCATCGGCACGGAAACCTGGGGTTCCATTGTCTCCCCTTCCACCCGTTGCGGGGTAACGGGATTGCGGCCCACATTCGGGCGGATCAGCCGACATGGAGCCATGGCTCTCAGTTGGAGTATGGACAAAGTGGGCCCCATCGCGAGATCGGTGGAAGGAAGCGGGCTGGTATTCAGCGCCATCCATGGTCGTGACGGCAAAGATCCGGATTGCCGTGACAAACCCTTTGTCTGGCCCGGCTCCAAAAGTATCGGCGCACTGCGGATAGGATACGTCGCCGACGCGTTCCCCGCCGGGGATACGCGCTCCTCCGACCGGAAAACCCTTGACGTTCTGCAATCCATGGGGATTGAGTTGATCCCCATTAGACTGCCGAAACTGCCCATCAAACCTCTGGCCATGATCCTGAACGCCGAAGCCGCCGCCGCGTTCGACGCTTTTTCCCGATCCGACCGGGACGATGAACTGGTCCGGCAGGTTCGTCATGCCTGGCCCAACGTATTCCGTCACGCCCGGATGATTCCCGCGGTGGAATACATCCAGGGAAATCGCGTGCGAACCCTCCTGATGCGCGAAATGGCCGATCTGTTCCAAAAGGTGGATATATACGTCTGCCCGACATTCGGCAAAGACAATCTGTTGCTGACGAACCTTACGGGTCACCCCGCCCTGGTTCTTCCCAATGGATTCGACGATGACGGCCATCCGGTCAGCATTACCTTTACGGGAAACCTGTACGCGGAAGCGAACCTGCTGAACCTTGGCCGGGCGGTCCAGGAAGCAACCGATTTTCACCGCCGACGCCCACCGGGTTTCTCTGATCAACCCGAGGACAAGGAATCGTGATGAATACTTTAGAAGGATAGTGGGGAGCCCCATGAAACGAGGCATAACCATCGTGCTGGCCCTGGCGGGCATCGCACTTTTTGTCTATGTGGTAGTTCGGGCCGGTCCGGAGCGCATATGGGATACCCTGAAGAAAATCTCCCCACTGGAATTCCTGGTCCTGATCCTTCTGCGCCTGGTTTTCTGGGGGCTGCGTGCGGTGAACTGGCAGGCCGTCCTGACACGCTGCGGCGATCGGGCGGGATTGCTTCACCTCTTCAACGCCCGTATGGCCGGTCACGCCCTGGGCTACATCACGCCTACATCCAGGATCGGAGGCGACGCGTTCAAGGCACTCATGGTGGAAAAGGTGCCTCAGCGCAAGGTGATCGCATCGGTAATCATAGACAAAACCATCGAGTTGCTGGCAACCGCCCTGCTCATCCCGGTGGGGTTGGGAATACTGGTATGGTCCGCCGCCCTGCCCCGGACCCAGACCCTGACCTACCTGGGAGCAACGGTCCTGATGCTGAGCCTGGTCATCTGGTTGATCTACCAGCAGAAACAGGGTTTCTTTACCCGCCTGCTGAACTTGTTGAACCGCTTTCGCCTGGGCCGGGAATTCCGCCGCCGCCATGAAAGCAAAATCGCCGACACCGATACCCTCATGTCGGTTTTTTACAGTCGACACCGCGACCGGTTTGCATTGGTGTTTTTCGGATACCTGGCATTTATCGGTCTGTGGGCGGTGGAAATATATGTATCCCTCCGTTTCCTCGGATGTACCGATGTCACCCTGGAGAAATCCTTCCTGATCATTATATTGGGCTCGGTGGCTTTTATCCTGCCCGGAGTGCCCGGGTCGGTGGGAATTTATGAGATGACCTACCTCTCCATTTTCGCTCTACTGGGGATGAGTGCTTCCCACGCCATCGGCCTGATCCTGGTGCGCCGGGCGCTGGACATACTCATGGCCGGCTGGGGCCTGGTGGTGATCCTGCGGCGCGGCCGCGGAGCCTGGGAGCGCGTCTTCCCCGGCGGCTCCCGCCCCGAAACCGTCCCGGCTCCCAAAAACCAGGCATCATGAACCAGAGGAAAAGAATCCAGGTTACGCCCCTGGGAAGCATGGGCTGGATCCCGATTCCCGAGCGACATACCGCCGCCTATCAAGTCCACCTGCCGGATGTCGATCTATTCCTGGATGCCGGGACCGGGTTGAGCCGGCTGGTCGAAAAACCCGTAGTGGAAAAGGATCTTGAAAAGCCGGTAGTGCTCCTGCTTTCTCACTTCCACCTGGACCATACGGCGGGCTTGATCTACCTGCCCGCCCTGTTTCCCCGGCGCAGGATGATCATCGCCGCTCCGGGCGTGAAAGTCTACGGCGAATCCGCCGCCGCCATCATCGACAGACTGGTGGCGCCACCCTTTTTCGCCCGCCCCCTGTCGGCCTCCCTTCCCAACCTGGAGATCGTGGACCTGGTTCCGGGAAGGAATCGTATCGCCGGCCTGGACATTCACTGCCGGGTCCAGAAGCATACCAATCCATCCCTGGGCATCCGCCTGGGAAACGATCTGGCCTATATCACGGATACCGGAGTCGACCCGGAGACCGTTGCATTCGCCGCCGGATGCCCCCTGTTGATGCATGAATGCTGGGGCCGCGGCGAAACCGTGGCCGCTTCGGGGCACTCCCATCTGGAAGGGGTTCTGGAAACCGCACGGCAAGCCGGAGTGGATCACCTGATGCTGATCCACCTCAATCCCCTGCTGGGGGAAGAGGAGATCACTGGTCTTGAGAAAACCGCCCGGCAAGGTTTCCCCACCGCCGCGGTCGCCCGGGACCTGGTCCCCTGGCCCCTAGCACCGGGGGACGGTTCTTGACAATTTGACAATTTCATATATCAAGAGCCTTTTAAGGCAAGATAAAACCGGCGACAAAGGGATACTTATTACTGTTGTTGTTATATAGCCATTCAGAGAAACGTAATCAAATTGGCAGGTATCCTCAGTACAATGCTTTCAAAACAATTCTCAAATCCCGCGACAACAAATTGTCAAATTGTCAAGAACCGTCCCCCACCGAGCGGTAGTATGCGCCCAGGATGGCGGCCACTTCCGGACGACTGAACTCCACCGGCAGGCTTTCGCCGTTGGAGAGCATCTCCCGCACCTTGGTGCCGCTGAGGAAAACCCAGTCTTCCCTGGTGTGGTCCGGGTGCTTGCCCATCATGACAACCTTGTTGAGTTTCCGGGACCAGGCGGTATGATCGGCCTTGAATATCTTTATTTCCAGGGCGCCTTCGGGAACCTCTTCGTCGAAGATGGTCTGGGCGTCAAAGGGTCCGTAGTAGCTGCCGCATCCGGCATGATCCCGGCCCACGATCAGGTGGCTGCAGCCGCAGTTCTGACGGAACACCGCGTGCAGGACAGCTTCCCTGGGACCGGCATAAAGCATATCGAACCCGTAGCCGGTAATGAGCACGGTGTTGGCCGGGAAATAGACTTCGACCATTTTGCGGATCGCCGCGTCCCGCACATCCGCGGGAATATCGCCCTTTTTCAGCTTACCCAGGAGCATGTGGATCAGGATGCCGTCGGCATTGACCGCGTCCTTGGCCATGCGGCAGAGCTCTTCGTGCGCCCGGTGCATGGGATTGCGGGTCTGGAAAGCCACCACGGTCTCCCAGCCCAGAGACTGCATCTCTTCGCGAATCTGCCAGGCGGTTCGGAAGGTACCGGGAAAATCGGTGGCGAAATAAGAGAAGTTCAGAACCTGGATGGGCCCGGAGACGACATAGTCCCCCTGAGACATGAACGTGGCCACTCCGGGATGTTCCGAGTCGGTGGTGCGGAAAACCTTCTCAACGATTTCCTTTTTCTCGTCGGGAGTAAAGGATTCCACCGCGGTTACGGTCTGCACGGCCAGAATCGGTTCTCCATCCACATTGGGATCCTTCAGGGCGATGCGGTCCCCCGCATTAATGGTTCCCGGATCCTTGACCATGTTCAGAACAGGTACCGGCCAGAAAAGGCCGGCGCCGGTCCGCATTTCCCGGGCCACCGAGAGCGCGTCCTCGCGGTTCATGTATCCTTCCAGAGGGGTGAAATACCCGCTGCCCAGCATAACGGCATTGGCCGCCGCCGCGGATGTAAGGGTTATGGAAGCCAGGGATTCCGCTTCCTGCTGAATATTCGCTCTTTCCACATCATCCCTGATGTACAGGGGTTTCAGCTGGTCCGATCCATGGGGTTTGATCATCAGTTTCCTCCTATGATCCCAACGAAAAGCTCTTTCAACTGAGCCGGTGGGTCGAAAATCCGGTGGATTTCATCGCCGTGGATGTCCGGAAACGGCCCGGAAAAGAAATTCTAGTATACTCCAACCCCCCGCTATGTCAAGGAACCTTGACAGAACACGTCCGAAGACCTACCATGATCCTGCTCTTATCAAGGCGGAATGGATGGCTGTTGAAAAAAAGGATCGAAAAGAACCGGAAATCACTTGCACCCGCTCAACACCTTTCCGGGTAAGCGGGTTGGACACCATGATCGACTCCGGCGGCAATCCCCTGCCCACAACCCCGGTCATGCTCTTGTGCCGATGCGGCCTTTCCCGGCGAAAGCCTCATTGTGACGGCAGTCACCGGGAAAACGGCATCAACGGCGCCAAAGCGCACGACCGGATTCCGGACCGGCGTACGGATTACAGGGGCCGGGACATCACGGTACACGACAATCGCGGCGTGTGTTCACACGATCGCTCCTGCGTCCTCGACCTGCCGGCGGTATTCCGGAAAAACCGTCGTCCCTGGATCGATCCCGATGCCGCCGATCCAAAGGAAATCGAAGCCACTGTGCGAAAATGCCCTTCCGGCGCCCTGCGTACTTCCCGGCACGGTAAGCCGGAACGCGACCCTCAGCGCCCCCCGGCCATCCGGTTGGCCCGGAACGGCCCCCTGGAGATCACCGGGAGTATCAAGTTCAGAGATGACGCGGATTCCCGACCGGAATCCCCGGAGCATTATTGCCTGTGTCGCTGTGGAAACTCGCGAAACCAGCCTTTTTGTGACGGATCCCACCGCACCACCCGTTTCAGGGACGACGCGCCCGATGAGTGAAGCGGGGGATCCATTTTTCGGAGGGACGGGAGAGGAGAGGCGGCGGCCTGACCGGTGGCACCCGGCGGGTCGCCGACGCCTCCCTTTCCCGTTCTTCCCCTCACTTACTCAAACCAGATCTTGACGATCGAATCCTTGTCGTCTACTTCCAGCAGGGTCTTGTTGCCCTTCTTCTGCAGCATGTTCAGCAATTGCTTCAATGAGATGCGGCATTTGCCTTTCAACTGGATGGTTTCCTCTTCACAGCATTCCGCCGCCCATTCGAGCAGGGCCACCGGGAAGGTCAGCTTGACCTCTTCTTTGCCGCTGGCCTTGTCCACCACCAGCAGCTTGATCATCCGGGTATCCGGATCGACTTTTTTCGCGGCGGCAAGCGAGCCCGTCAGGGGACCGGCCAGCAATACCGCCGTGATTACCACTACCCAAATCTTCCTCTTCATGGTTCACCTCCAAGTATTTTTTATCTATTTTATTTCTGGTCCACCCAGATCCGGACCTCGTCTTCGTCGGTTTCCAGGCGGATGATTTCCCGGCTGCGGGTCAGGGTGTCGATTATGGTTTCCAATGAATAGCCACGTTCCGACAAGGCCCTGCGGTCATCCTGAGGCAAAGCCTCCAGAGCCAGCCTGGCCAGCATAAAAGGAATGCGGATGGACAGGGACGGTTTGCGGGTCCGCCGATTCACTACCTGGATGCTCAGCATGGCGCCGTCCATGGAACGTTTTTCGCCGGTGCCGCGCAGATTCTTTGGATTGATGCGCAGCAGAGCAATCCGGGCCCGGTCGGCCAGGTCCGGGTCCGATTCCCGTTCAGCCATTTTTTTGAGTACCGGAACGGCGTTGGCCGATACGCTCCGGTCTTTCAGGTAACTCAATTTCAGGGCCGCATAGAACCGAACCTGTCTGGTCGGGGAATTCAGGAAATCCAGAATGGTATCCAGGTACTTTTTTTCCCCCCCGGAATAGAGTTCAAAGGCAAGATCAATGATCGATATCCGTGCTTCCCGGCGCAGTGTTTCCGCTCCCCGGACTTTCAGGAAATCCTCATAGCCCACCAGGGCATCCTTGCCGCGTCCAAGCTCAGCAAGACAGCGGGCCCGGTAATACAGGGCGGGAGGATAAGCGGGGTGCTCGACCAGAATACGGTCGATCTCCTTTAGAGCCGGCCGCCATTGCTTGTCGAACAAGAGGATCTTGGCGCGCTCCATGGATACTTCCGCGGGAGTCGGCGCCGCGGAAACGGCCACGAAGGCCAGCAGCAATACAATTGGTATGGCGATATGTTTGGTTTTCATGTTATACCTCTCGAGCCGAGCCTTCCAGCTCCCGCTCAATAAGCCTGACTTTGAGGAGCAGGCGTTCCTTTTCCACCAGCCGGCGGACCGTGTCCACTCTTTCCCGGTCCGGAGGCGGATCGTAGGACAATTCCGTCAGCACCCAGGAGAAGCGCTCCATAACGCCCCGGGCTTCCGGGATTCCGTCATTTGCCGGATTCTGTCCGAGATAACGGAAATCCCGCAGCAACCGGGTGGCGGCCTCGGCCAGAACCCGGCGATCCGCGTCGCTGTCCGTGGCATGCATCAACTCCGTCAAGAGGAGGCGTCCCCTTCCCAGGAAATCCACGATTTCACGACGATCCATGGCGGTTTCCACCAGACGGATACTGTTTGCCAATTGAATATCGCCCGGTCCGGCGGCGGGAGCAACATTCCGGTCATGAAACACCAGGTATCCGGTCACTAATCCCAATCCGAAAAGAGCCGCCGCCAGGGGAAGGCGCCAGGATCTCCGCGCCTTCGCGGGAACCGGCTGCGGGCGCATGGCATACCGGGTCACCCGCCTTGCCATGCCGTCCCAGTCCATCTCCTCCATGACCAGATCAATCTCTTCCCGACGAGAATCGATGTCGCCCATAAGCGTTTTCAATTGTTTTAGATAGGCAACGCATTCGGGGCAGGTTTCCAGGTGAGACGTTACCGATGCCCCGTCGCCTTCTCCGGCCAGCCACATTACCATATCCCGCCGCACATCTTCGCAATTTCCGTTTCTCACGCCTCACCTCCAGCCGCGACTTCACGGCGCAGATGGTTCACCGCCCTGAAGTGGGTGGACTTAACAGTCCCCAGGGAAATGTCCAGGGTCGCTGCGATCTCCTTCAATTTCAAATGGTTCATATGCTTCAGCACGAACACCGAACGTTCGCGTTCGGGAAGCTTGTCTACCGCGGCCTGCAACAGCTCCAGCCTTTCGGAACGCTGCAACATGGTTTCGGGATCACTGGTTTCTTCCGCAGCCTCTTTCTCCAAAAGGGTCAACCCCCGTTCTTTTTCGCCGCGTTTGCACCGGGACCGGTAGCGGTCGATACAGATATTGGTGGCGATGCGAAACACCCAGCCCCGCAGGCCCACGGACCGGTCAATTCGATCGAGGTTGCGGTAGACTCTGAGAAAAGTATCCTGCAGGACCTCCTGGGCTTCGTCCCGGTCGCGGAAAAATCCCAGGGCAACCCGGAACACCATGGGCTGCAGCCGGCGGACCAGCGCCTCAAAAGCCCGGGAATCACCGCTGCGCGAGCGATCGAGCAGTTCCTCCAGGTCGTCGGACCCGGAGACGCTTTCAGAGACCGTGTTCATCTCTTTTCACCTGTTACCTCTCTATCCGCCGCTTGCATCCGTACTGCCGAGCCTACGGCGGGTCACACTTGTTAAACATGGGCCGGAGCAAAAAGGTTTACACACAAAAAAAGTAACGAAGAATACATTTGCGGAGATCTTTCGAGTTTTCCCGAGGTTATGGGATTGATCAATGATCAAGCAATACCCTTTCGGAAAAAGAAGCCGCGGGGGGATGAAATCCGGCGGCGATCAAGAGATGACGATTCTAGAATTTCAGGTCCACACCGGTGTTCAGGATATGCAGGGTTTCCTTGCCGCTGCTGTCCTGGCGGATGTAATTCACCACCCACTGAACATGGGATGAAAGCGGTACGCCGAATCCAAGATAGAACCGATTGCGGTTGATCTTGTCCGCCAGGGTATCGGCAAAGGGTTCGGTGGCCACGAAGGGTTTGAGCGTTAAACCACCCAGGTTGACCTGGGTCTGAAAACGCAACCTCAGCCGAAAACGCAGGTGATCTGTTTTGGAATCGACATCGAAACTACGAACCTCCATACGGAACCGGGCATCCAGACGGGATTTCCTGCTGAGGGGCAGTTTCCAACCTCCTTCCAAGGTAAAACGGCTCTCGTGAAGATAAGAGTCCCGGAATTCACTTACTTCCTGCTTGTAACTTGCGGCTGCATGGACCCGGGAAGACAATTTCCAGACTACCCCCCCCTGCCAGTTATGCATGTATGTATCCGCAAAGGCAATTTCCCTACTATGAGTCTCCTGGGTGAATTTCAGGGAAATCCGCGGGGTAACTTTCAAAGTCAGTGAATTGTTTATCCATCCCTCATCTTCCGCCTGAAGAGACACCGCCGCTAAGAGCAGAATAACTCCCAGACCCGCGATCTTCCGCAACCAAGTAGCTTTCATGCAAACCTCCAAGTGTCGACAAACCCTCCTTGCGCTCTAATGGTAGTACAATTAGAGTCCTATTGCAACCTACAGACTCTATTTATGATATCTCTTGAGGAATCGTTCCACTTCCGGGATGCCGCCCTGGAACACCAGGTAACCGTTGTAAGGCTCCCGTTTCGTGATTTCATCCCGAACCGGCGTCAACATGAGGCGCCGGACTTCATCCATATCTTCCGATTGGCCCAGAGCCCAGCCCAGTTTAATGTAAGCCACCTCGGGGAGCATGTTTTCCGCCGGGACTACGCCTTTGCTCATGAGGTCGCGGCCGGTATCGTACACGAACATATGCACATATCCCCACAGGGTCTGCACGGTCATGTAAACCGCCACTCCTTTTTTGGCCGCTCTTTCGATGGCGGGATACAAGGGCTTGTTCACGTGTCCCAACCCGGTCCCGGCGATCACGATGCCGCGATAACCGTTGTCCACCAGGGAATCGATGATGTCGGGCTGCATGTTGGGGTAATAGTATACGATGGAGACTTTTTCCTCGAAATACGGTTTTACGACAACATCCCGGTCCCGCCGCCGGGGATTGTAATCACTTCTCAGAGGAACGATACGATCCCCTTCCACCCTTGCCCGGGGAATATCTCCAATGGTCCGGAAAGTCGAGCGATAAGAGGAATGCATTTTGCGCACCCGGGTCCCCGAGTGCAGCAGGGCGTACTCGTCCGAAGTGGGGCCGAACATGCACACCATCACTTCGGCGATATCCGATTTGGACGCCGCGGTGGTGGCATGGATGAGGTTCAAAGCCGCATCCGATGAAGGGCGGTCGGAAGAGCGCTGGGAGCCCACCATGATAATGGGAACCGGGGGATTCTGTACCATGAATGTCAATGCCGACGCGGTGTGGTGCATGGTATCCGTCCCGTGCCCGATTACGATTCCATCCACGCCGCGGCGGATCTCTTCGCCGATGGCTTTGGCCAGGGTGATGTACTGGCTGGGCCCCATGTTTTCACTGAAAACGGCGAACAACTTCTCGGTTTCCAGGTTGCATATATCCGCCAGTTCCGGTACCGCTCCATACAATTCACCCGGGGAAAACGCCGGGATCACCGCGCCGGTCCGGTAATCCAGGCGGGACGCGATGGTGCCTCCGGTTCCGAACAGTTTTACCCTGGGCTTATCGGGAGAAAAGGGAAATTCCTTTTCAGGAATCTTGTAGTGGGCTTCCCGATACCCGATTTCGTGGATGTTTTTGACCGTGTCCACGTCTATGCCCACATTGTAGCCGGTGGCCAGTTTCAACACCAGGTGGCTGTCATCGTCGTTCTCCGACCTGGGCAGTACGATGCCGCGGAAATCTCCGCGGCTGGTTTCCACTTCCGCTTCGCTCCAAACACGTATATTGAAGGCTTTCAAAGTCTCCAGCGCTTTCCCGCGATAACCTTTGAACATATCACTAGTCATTGCTGCCTCCGGGGACCAGGCGGCTCAACTCCCCCAGGTCCAGGTTTCCCAGTGCCACCGGTCGCAGCCTTCCCATTATCCATCGCTTCCTGGCATCGGGATCGGGCGATGTGTTGATCTCCGCGAACTTGGCATCCAGCACGGGAAGCATATCCAGTATCTCCCGGCGATCCCGACGCTGAAAACCAATGGTATCCAGCACAGAAGGCAGTTCCATCTGCGGGTGTTCCGCTACCACCGGCAACATGGCTTCCACCAGACCGGCATCAATTTTTTCATGCTCCAGAAATGCGTACAGGTCCACCAGCCGCGCGGGATTGAAACCCTCCCTTTGCACCGGAGACGGCTCCAGATGTCTCAGTACCTGGGAAAGTACCCGGGCCACCCGCCGGGGAGATTGATCATACTCTTCCACGATCCGCTCCAGGATAGTGAATAGATTTCGGCGCAGAATATAACCCACATGGTTTTCAGCCACGTTCCACTTGCGCAGGCGATCGATCCTCTGGTGGACCGGAGCGGGAAGGCCATTGGTTATCCGGTCGATCCGTTGCTGTTCCACCGGAATGGGCGCCGTGTCGGTATCCGGATACATGCGGTCCGGCCCGGGCAGCACCCGTTCGAAATGGGTTGTGCCGTCGGCGAAGGATTTTCGGGTTTCATTGGGAACACCCTGGAATGCCAGGCGGCAGCGCTCCTCCACGGTTTCGATCGCGGTGGGTATATCGCCCGCGGGCCCCCACAATACGACCTGGGCGTCCCCGTCTTCGCACTCCATGCGGCGGCGGATGTCCGACATTCTCTTGCGGGGAATCAATGACGCCGACTCCTCGGAATGCGCCATGTTGGGACGCTCAATGCAAGCCACGACTTTCAGCCGGTCGGCGATTTCAGTGGCGAAGACCTGACCCGGTTGGGTGAAATGAGATAACAGCCCGGCGAAACCCGGCAGGTTCACGGCCACGGCGCGCAGGTCCTCGTTCCCGTGGTAAAGTGCATGCAGCGAATCCTCGGGGATCCACTGTTCGGGGAGCTCGATGGTAGAGACTTTCCACTTATCCGGATCCAATCCGCGTTCTTTCAGCAGAGAGGCGATTCGCAACAGGCTTTTCTGCCGGAAAGCCTCGACATGGGTCAATTGGGGAATCCACGAGATATGGGCGACTCCCTTGATCTCTACCCGGGTTCCCCCGCGGATGCTGACGTTTACATCCTGCCGGGCGGCTCCGATACCGGTGCGTACATGCCCGGTGCTGCGCGTGAGATAGCGCAGGTACTGGGCGCCTTCCGCCGCCATCGCGGGTGTTGTCAACTCCGGATGCGTCACCGTTTCGATCAGGGGCATGCCCAGCCGGTCCGTTGTGTAGACCCGGTCATGCCCGAGGTCGGAAACCTCTCGGCAGGAGTCCTCCTCCACGCTGAGCTGGATAATGCCGACTTCTTTTTCCCCCACTGGGATCTTTCCTTCGATTCCTACGATGGCCGTGCGCTGAAATCCCGTGGGTATACTGCCGTCCAGGTATTGTTTGCGGGTAACGTGCAGCTCTCCCACAATGCTGCTGCCCAGCAGAAGAGCCACTTCCAATGCGATATCCAGAGCCTGGTCGTCGATTCTGAAAGGAGGCGTATCATCGATATCATAGGTACATGCCGTGGTATTCTGGATGCGGTAGATAATGTTTTTGCGGGTCTTGAATTCCATCAGGGCGGTTCCATCGTATTCGCCCAGTTCACTTAATGTGGGACGCATGTGCCGAACCAGTTCGGCATCATATTCCCCATCTTTCTGATAGATCCCCGCCGGGCAACGGCAGAACAACTTCTGGCGGGTCAACAGCTGTTGATGAATCTCAAGGCCGCATCGGAATCCCAGTTCGGCGTATACGCTGTCCGGGGATTTTTCCATCGGACGGTAGCCCACCTGCTTCATGGTCTTGCGGATAATCGTCTCGGGACGAGGGTTTTCGCTCATGGTCAATTCCTGTTTGCAAGATTCCTCCCCGCCGGGGAGGAGGCTCGGATGGTCCAGTATAGGTTTCCTCCCGGGGGATGTCAAGCAGCGGAAAATCCGCTACGCCGGCGGTATCATGTGCGCGCCATGGAGCGCAGCCTGGCTACTCTTTCTTCCATGGGAGGATGGGTTGAAAACAGGCGGGCCAGGAAGCCACGACGCAGAGGGGATACGATAAAGAGGTGGGCCGCCTGGCTTGACGCGCGCATGGGCAGGCGCCGACTCTCCCGGTCCAGCTTTTCCAGGGCGGACGCCAATCCCTCCGGGTTGTGGGTAAGCCGGGCGGCGCCTTCATCGGCTCCATACTCCCGGGAACGTGAGATCGCCATCTGGATAAGGCTGGCGGCCAGGGGGGCCAGAAAAGCCATGGCCAGCAGTCCGAGCAATCCCCCGCCTTCGTCATCGTCCCGGCCGCCGCCCAGGAAAGCGAACCAGCGCATCTGATATGCCAGCATCATGACGGCGCCGCCCAGGGTGGCGGCGATCGATTGCACCATGGTGTCCCGGTTCCGGATATGGCTCAATTCATGCCCCAGGACTCCCTCCAGCTCCCGGTCATCGAGGAGTTTCAACAATCCGGTGGAAACCACCACCACCCCCCTGGACGGGTCTCTGCCGGTGGCGAAGGCATTGGGCGAAGCATTCTCCATCACATATATGCGGGGCGGAGGAATCTGCGCCCGCCGACTCATGTCCGCCACCATGGCGTGAATCCGGGGCGCTTCGTTTTCCATCAAGGGCCGCGCCTTGTGCATGCGCAACACGATGGCATCAGAAAACCACCAGGCGGACAGGTTCATGACCGCCGCGACCACCAGGGCGAGGATCATGCCGGCTTTGCCCGCGGCCATGCCGCCGATCAGCAACAGCAACCCGGTCAGGCTTCCCAGCAGCAAAAAGGTTTTCATCTGGTTCACCGGACGCCTCCCGGCCGCCGTTTCAGCGGCCATGTCGCGTTGTTTCAACGCCTCATCAATTATAGATCTTTGCATGTTCCCAATCAAGGCATTGAAAATGAGCGTAGGGGCACGGCGCGCCGTGCCATCGCGGCTTTTCCTCTTTAACGCCTCAACTCTCCAACTGTTTTTATTCCGGGCGGGATTAAATCCCGCCCCTTGTGAATCCCCCGGGCCATTGCTATAATCGCTTTTCTCCGGAACCCCGATCATGAAAAAAAGATATCACGTACCGCCGGCGGTCTGGGCCTTCACAACCTACTTCGCGGAAGGATTTCCCTTTACCCTCATTCGCACCGTCTCCTCGGTTTTCTTCCGGGACATGCGCGTCCCCCTGGAAAACATCGGCCTGACCTCGCTGTTCGGCCTGCCCTGGATTCTCAAGTTCCTCTGGGCTCCCCAGGTGGATGCCGTTGCCACCAAGCGCCGCTGGATATTGTCCATGCAGGGAATGCTGCTGATTATGGTCGTCCTGACGGCATTGTTCGCTCCCATGGCATTCGGTGTCCGGGCCGCGGCCCTGCTGTTTTTCATCGGCTCCATCCTGGCGGCCACCCATGACATCGCCATAGACGGCTACTACATGGAAGCCCTGGACAAAGATGCCCAGGCGCGCTGGGTGGGTTACCGGGTCATGGCCTATCGTATCGCCATGATGACCGGCACGGGAGTCGTGGTTACTCTGGGGACCACCATCGGTTGGGGGAAAGCCTTTGCCGCGGCCGCCGTTATTTTCGGTGCCTTCTACATTTTCCATCTCTTTTTCCTGGCAGAAGTGGAGCAGCCGAAAGCTTCCGCCACGTCCTGGATCGCATCCACCGCAAAACCAAGGAACCTCGGCATGGTGGCGATCCTGGCGGGAATCATCCTGGGGATACGAGCCTTCTTGCAATCCTCTTCCTGGGAAGTCCTGCGGATCCGCTTCCCCCTGCTGAAACGCATGTACTTCTCCCATTGGATCGCCCTGCTTCTCCTCACCGCCCTGATTCTGCTGGGCATCTTCCGCCGCTCCCTGAAACAACGCTTGTTGGCGGAGGAAGAATCCAATTTCTCCCGAGCCTTTATCTCGTTCATGGACCGGAGAGGAGCCGGTCGGATCCTGGCGTTCATTATTCTCATGCGTACCGGCGAATGGGCGCTGTCCACCATGGTGGCGCCCTTTGTGGTTGACCTGGGCATCAAAGTGCATTACGGCTGGATCAGCGCCTGGGTGGGCCTGCCGGCTTCAATCGCCGGCGCTCTGGCCGGCGGCTGGGCCATATCCCGATTTGGTCTGAAACGGGTGATCTGGCCTTTCCTCCTGGCCCAAAACCTCACCAACCTGGTGTACATGGGCGCGGCCCTGCACCTGGCTCCCTATATCAGTGCCGGGGGTGTCGATTCCGCCTGGATGGGGACCGGAAACCTGGGGCTTTTCGCCGGGATCCACGGTTTCGACCAACTGGCCGGCGGCCTGGGAACCGCGGTACTCATGACCTTCCTCATGCGTATCTGCAATCCCCGTTTCAAGGCGGCCCATTACGCCATCGGCTCGGGACTCATGAACCTGGGAGGCCTGTTCGCCGGGGTGATGAGCGGATTCATCGCCGGCTGGCTGGGGTACTCCTGGCTGTTCGGATTCAGTTTCATTCTTTCGATTCCCGCCATGCTTTTGATCCCGGGCCTGCCGGCATTGGATGAGTAGAAGGTAGAACGATCCCGGAAGAAATTGGTGATATTGATCTCTCGGGGTATTGTGATGGGCAGGCACCCGAACCGATCTCTTCAACTAGTGATACGAACGCCGGAAGCACTTGTGATGAAAGAACACTCCCATCACCACTTAATCGTGATCGCCATCACAGTTCGGCAACCCCACCATCACCGTTTGTCCGCTATCTCCATCACAGCTCGGCAGATCCACCATCACTGGGTTTTCCCTTTTTCAACTTTAATTAATTTCCGTTCAGGCGATCCGATACCCAGGGGATCAACCGGGCCAAACCGGTCTTGAGGTCGATCCGGGGCTCCCAGTCCAGCATATTGCCGGCCAGTTCGATGTCCGGCTGCCGGCGGGCGGGATCGTCACCGGGCATTCCCCGGTTTTCCAATACGCTCCCGCTGCCGGTCAATGCAATGACATGTTCCGCCAGGCGGCGGATGGTGACCTCTTCGGGATTGCCCAGATTGATCACCATGCCATCCAGTTCGTCCCGCAGGGAAAACCGCACCAGGCCCTCCACCAGGTCATCCACATGACAGAAGCTCCGGGTCTGTTCCCCATGGCCGTTCAACACCAGGGGTTGTCCGCGCAACGCCCGGGCGATGAAAGTCGGCACCACCCGGCCGTCATCGAGCCGGGTACGGGTTCCGTAGGTATTGAAAATCCGGGCGATCCGTACATCCAGGGTATGATGGCGATGGTAGGCCATGCACATGGCCTCGGAAAATCGCTTGGATTCGGTATACATGGAGCGAGGGCCTACGGGATTCACATGTCCCCAATAGGTTTCCTTCTGCGGATGCTCCAAGGGGTCACCATATACTTCCGAAGTGGAAGCGAAAACGTATCGCGAACCCTTGGCCCGGGCCAACCCCAGGGTATTCAGAGTGCCCAGGGAATCCACTTTCATGGTCTGAATCGGGAATTGAGCGTAGTCCCGGGGTGAAGCCGGGCAGGCGAAATGCAGGATAAGGTCGATGGGCCCGGAGAAATAGAGGTAATTCGTTACATTGTATTGAATGAACCGGAAACGCTCATGTCCCATCAGGTGGGAAATATGGTCCACGGATCCGGTCAAGAGGTTGTCCAGAGCCACCACCCGCCAACCGTCTGCCAGGAAACGATCGCAGAGATGAGAGCCCAGGAACCCGGCTCCGCCGGTGATCAATACCGTGGGAGCAGTGCCGGGAACCGGTTTCGGCGCGGGGGATTCCGGAGATAACCGGGCATTCTCCCGGGACACTCCGGATTCCCCCGCCGCGGCCACTCTGATTACTCGAGGCTGATGGAGCTTTTGGTCTTTTCCCGGCGTTTCTCGTCGGCCCGTTCCCACTTGTCCATGCAGGGATGATCCTTGCCTTTGCCCAGGGAACAGGACAGGTACTCCGAGATGTATATAATACAGGCGCGAATGGCCTTGCCCGTGGCGGTCTTCTTATGCGCACCACCGCCGATAGAGAAATTGCGCAGTGAAAGACCCGCGCCGGCGGCCTTGGCCTTGACCGTGGCTTCGATGGTACGGGTGTCCACGATCTCACCGGTCTCGGTGTCCACGATTTTCACGTCCACGGCGATATACGCCTTTTCCTTTTTTCCGCCCACGGAGAGGCCCTTGAACCGCACCTTACCGCCCCCGCCGGACACGCCTTTTTCAAAAGAGGTAACCGTACCGGCAATCAGGTATTTGGCGCCCTTGATCTTGCCCATTTTCACCGCGGTAGCCGGATCGACCCGGCCGGAATCGCTGAGGTCCTGCTCGGCCAGAGCCGCGTCCAACTCCCTGCGTTCCAGAACGGTAAATGCCTTGGTGCTGGCCAGTTCCGAGGCCAGCATATCCGACATTTCCCGGGCAACCGACACGGTCCACCATTCGATTCTCGTGGCATTGGTAAAGCGCAACACCCCGATACGGGGTTTTTCCTGAGCTTCAAGACCGATGCCGGCGATCATCAATACGACCACCATCATGAGGACTGCCTTTTTCATTTTCATTAGAAATCCCTCCTATTGAACGACGCGGTTTCTCTGGATTCTTCCGAACGGTGAAATGCCGTTTTCCGCCCGGTATTTCCCTTTCCGCCGATTTCAAGGCAAGTATAATCAAGCCACCGGGCAATGTCAACGAATTCCGCAGAAACGAAACCCGTGAGGTATTTTGCCTGTCTTTATTTCCGGAAGGATCCCGGAAAAATCCGACGGTCAGACCTCTGCAACACCTCCCGGAAACCGGGATCCTTCCCTCTAAATCAACTGCAGGGCGTGTTGAGTTTTGACAAGGGATGTGCTATAAACACGTTTTGTCCAGAGGTGTTCATGAAAAAACAGGTGGGAGTACTCGTACTGATTCTACTACTCTGCGGACTGGCCCGGGCAGCCACAATCGACCAGATCGACATCCGGGGAAACCGGAAAGTCTCCCGGGATACAATCTTGTTCTATATGAAGTCAAGTCCCGGGGGGCCCTTGTCCCGGGATATCCTGCAAAGAGATTTCAAAAGCCTCTGGGATACCGGTTTTTTCAGAAATATCCGCATTGAACTTGATCAGGATCAGGGCCGGAATACGCTGATCGTTACCGTTGAAGAGAACCGCACCATCGCCTCCATCACGTATGATACCGGCAAGAAGATCAAACAGGATGACATTAACGAAAAGTTGCAGGAAAGCAACATCGTCCTTTCCACCCTTTCCTATTACGACCCCGCCAAGGTCAAACGAGTGGAGCGGATCATCAAAGATCTCCTGGTTGAGAAAGGCTACAACAACGGCAAGGTGAGCATCACCGCCAAGGATGCGGATCAAAACCAGGTGGACCTGACCATCAAGGTTGAACCGGGGCCGAAAACCCGTATCGGCGCCGTGGTTTTCAAGGGGTTGAACAGCTCCAAGGTCTCGCCCGGATTCCTGCGTAAAGGCCTGGAACACAACAAGCCCCACGGCCTGTTCTCCGCCATCGGCGGCAAGGATGTATACGACGAAAAGGGCATCCAGGAAGACCTGGAAAAAATCCGCGAAAGAATGCAGCAGAAGGGGTTCCTGGAAGCAAAAGTGGGAACCCCGGAATTTTCGCTTTTCAGAAGGTACAACATTGTCGGCCGGGCGCGAAAAATGTTGCGCATCACCATCCCCGTCGAACTGGGCCCACAATACCGGCTCGGCGAAATCAAGATCCAGGGCAACAAGACCATAAAGTCTTTTTTCCTTAAAAATCAATTAAAAATGAAAAAGGGCGCCATATTCGACATCAAGAAGCGCAACGACGCCATTGAGTCAATGAAAAAGCTCTACTACTCCCTGGGATACTTTTACTGCCAGGTCGTACCGACGGAAAACCTTGATCCGGTAACGAAAGTCGCCGACCTTACCTTCACGGTCCAGGAAAACGATATCGTCTACCTCGGCCGCCTGGAGTTCGTCGGCAACTCCTTTACCAAGGACCATGTTATCCGCAGGGAATGGTTCCTGCGCGAGGGGTACCGCCTGAACATAAACCTGCTGGAAGATTCGATCCGGCGCATGAAACAGCTCGGGCTGGTCACCGTAGACAAGATGCCGGATATCAAACCGGACCCTGATGATCAGCAGAAGATCAACCTCCTGGTGGAAGTCCAGGAATTGAACCGCCAGTCCATCAACTTCAACGTGGGCTACAGCGGGTACGACGGTCTGTTCATCGCCGCCGGCTATTCCACCCAGAACTTCCTGGGCATGGGGGAAACCTTCACCCTGAACTTCCAGCAGGGCACCCGCTCCAAGAATTACCAATTCGCCTTTACCGAGCCGTGGCTGCTCAATTCCCCCGCCAGCCTGGGGATCAGCGTCTACCGCACCTCCTACGAGTACCCTGCCCTTTATACCCAGCACACCGAGGGTTTCAACGTATCGACTTCGGTCCGTTTCTGGCGTTATTGGGGCGCCAGCCTGGTATACAGCCTGCAGAAAATCGAAATCTCCGACATCGACCCGGACCTGGATTTCAGCAATCCCTTCTCCTATTACTACTACACCGGCGGCAAGCGCACCATTTCATCCCTCTCCCCCACCATTTACTACTCTACCGTGGATTCCCCGGTTTTCCCCCGTTCCGGAACCAAGTACCTGCTCAACTACCGGTACAGCGGCGGGATCCTGGGCGGAGACATCAACCTGCACAAGGTCAAGATGGAATTCGTCAAGTTTGTTCCCATGTGGAAGCGGCGGCACACCATCGGGCTTCATCTGGTATACCAGTTCATCCATAACTTCGGCGATATTGAGATTCCCTTTTATGAACGGTACTTCCTGGGCGGTGAACAATCGATCCGGGGGTATGAGATCTACACCATCGGCCCCAGGGACCCGGAAAGCAACTACATCTATGGTGGAACCAAGGCGTTCTTCTTTAACGCCGAATACAGTATACCCTTAAATGATCAGGTATCCTTCGTGGCCTTCTACGATGTGGGCAACGCCTATGATACAGGTGTTCCAATCAGCCTGGACAATGTCTATCAGTCCGCAGGGCTGGAGGTCAAGGTGTTCATTCCCATGCTGAACGTACCTTTCCGCCTGATTTTCTCATATAATTCCAACCTTATCCGCGAGGAAGACCGCCATTTCGTGTTCCGTTTCGCCGTTGGACCGTCGTTCCACTAGTTTGATATCCCCACCGTATCGGGCGCCTTGAAACTCCCGGACGGATGGGGCGGATAGATAGATTAATAAACAGTTCAAAGGAGTGAAAGATGAAAAGAGCGTTGATCATCGGCTTTGTATTGGTATCCCTGACTGTCTGCGTAACTGCTGAAGTAAAAGTCGGCGTGGTGAATCCCCAGAAGATCCTTGTGGAAACCATCCGTGGAAAGCAGGTCAAGGAAAACCTGGAAAAAGTCAGCAAGGCAAAACAGGCGGATATCCAGAAAAAGGAAAGCGCCATCAAGAACCTGGAAAAGGAACTCATGTCCCCCGCCCTCAACCAGGATACCCGCGAGCGGAAAGCCACCGACCTGCAGAACATGCGGGTGGATCTGAAACGCTTCGTCGAAGATTCCCAGAAGGAATTTCAGCGCCGTTATCAGAGAGAGATGCAGACTCTGTACAAGGAGATCATGCCCGTGATCCAGCAGATCGGCAAGAACCAGGGCTACACCATCATCCTGGACCTCAGCAGTGCCGGTGTTTCCTACTTCGACGTCACCACGGATATCACCGACAGCGTGATCAAGGCGTACGACGCCAAGTACCAAGCCAAATAATCTCCGGAAGATATGGAAACACCCGTATCCATTGAGGATATCCGCCGGATTCTTCCGCACCGGTATCCCTTTCTCATGGTGGACCGGGTAACGGAGATCGATCGGGGAAACGGCCTGGCCAGGGGATATAAGAACATCACCATAAACGAACCCGTATTTACGGGTCACTTCCCCGGACAGGCCATTTTTCCCGGCGTTTTGATCCTGGAAGCCCTGGCCCAGCTGGGCGCGTTCTATCTACTCAGTGAGCCCGGCAGAGATCAGAATATGGCCCTTTTCGCGGGTGTCGACCAAGTCCGGTTCCGCCACCCGGTGGTTCCTGGAGACCGCCTGGACATGGAAGTACACTTGATCCGGGACCGGGGACGCTATGCCCGCATGCGGGGCATCGCCACCGTGAGCGGACACACGGCGGCGGCGGGAGAATTCATGTCCGCCCAGACAAACCAATGAGTGCGACCATAGACCCTACCGCCCAAGTCAGTCCCACGGCCAGCCTGGGCCGTGACGTATCCCTAGGCGCCTACGCCATCATCGGCGACAATGTCACTGTCGGTGACGGTTCGGTGATCAAACATCACGCCATCCTGGAATGCAATACCCGGATCGGACGGGAATGCGTAATTTTCCCCTTCGCCTCCATCGGTACCGACCCCCAGGACGTTACCTTCAAGGGTGAAGAGACCTGGGTCGAGATTGGAGACCGCAACACCATCCGTGAATTCGCCACCATTAACCGCGGCACGGCCAAAGGCGGAGGAACCACCCGTCTCGGCGACGACAATTACCTGATGGCCTACAGCCATGTAGGGCACGATTGCCGTATCGGCAACAAAACGGTTATCATCAACGGCGCCACCCTGGCCGGCCATGTCGAGGTGGATGACCACGTGGTGATCAGCGCGCATTCATCGGTTCATCAATTCGTTCACATCGGGCGCAACGCGTACATAGGCGGATACACCATCGTGCTCCAGGATGTCCTGCCGTTCGCCAAGATATCCCAGGTAAGGGAAAACTATTTCCTCTACGGCCCCAACTCCATCGGTATGATGCGCAACGGCATCAGCCGGGAATTCATCAACACCATCAAGGACATTTTCCGGATTATCTTCCGCTCCGACCTGAATACATCTCAGGCCCTGGACCGTTTGAACCAAACCTACCCTGACTCGGAAGAAACCCGCATTATCGGCGAGTTTATGCAACGGACCCGGCGGGGAATCCTGAAGAACTTCGTCCACAAATAGTTCCGGAGAACCGCGACCATGCAGAAAGAACCCTCCACGGAAAGCCCACTCAGAGTCGGTATCGTGGGAACCGGCGCCATGGGGACCAATCATCTGAGGGTTGCCCGCTCCCTGCCGGGGATTGAGGTTACCGCCGCGAATGATGTAAACCCTGAAAACCTGCAAGCGGCTCTGGGGGCGCATCCTGCTCCGGCGGTCGCGAATTACCGCGACATGCCGTCACTGGTTGACGCGGTAATGGTTTCAACCCCGACGGAGAGCCATTTCGAGATCGCCGCCTATTTTATCGCCCGGGGTTGTCACGTACTGATCGAAAAGCCCTTGACCACAACCCTGGCTGAAGCCGATGAACTGATCCGCCTGGCGAAAGAACATGGCGTGGTGGTCGGAGTAGGCCACCTGGAACGTTTCAATCCGGCGGTTCAGTGGATCCGTCCCCGGGTGGAAACCCCCCTGTTTATCGAGAGCCAGCGCCTGGGGCCTTTTTCTCCCCGTTCCCTTGATGTGGATGTGGTCATGGACCTGATGATTCATGATCTGGACATCATCCTGGACATGGATCCCTCACCGATCCAAAATATCCATGCCGTCGGCGTACCGGTAATCTCCGGAAAATGCGACATTGCCAATGTTCGCCTGGAATTCGCATCCGGTTTGGTAGCCAACATAACCGCCAGCCGGGTTTCCCGGAAAAAAACCAGAAAACTCAGAATCTTCCAGAAAAACAACTATATCTCCCTGGACTACGCCAAACGTACGGTGAAGAGCTATTCCCTGCAGGGGACCGAGATAGAGGAAGAGATCCCCGATATTCCCGACCAGGAGCCCCTGGCCGCCCTTTGGACCTGTTTCCGTGACTCCCTGGACCGGAACGGCAGAGGAAACGTGGGTCCCGAAGCGGCACGCAGCGCCCTGGAATTGGCGCTGCGTATTTCCCACTCCATCGAGGAGAAAAGTTCCCATCGAATCCCTGATTGACCGCATGATCCGCAGGGGAGTCTTCCCCGGCCTCGCCGTGGTGGCGGGAAAAGACGACCGCATCCTCATCGAAAAATACCGGGGCAACCGGGCCCTGGAGCCGGACATCGAGCCCCTGACCCGGGAGACCCTGTTTGACGTAGCGTCCCTGACCAAACCCCTGATTACCGCTTTCATGGCGGCCCTTTTCATCCAGTCCGGAGACATGCGCCCCGATGATCCGGTACGCCGTTTCCTGCCTGCATTCCCCCACCCTTCCATGACCCTGAGTCACCTGGCCACCCATACCTCCGGCCTCCCCGCCTGGTACCCTCTTTACCTGGATTCCCGCCCCTACCGGGAAACACTGCTGACCATGCCCCTGGAATCCGCTCCCGGGCGCCGGGTGAACTACTCGTGTCCCGGGTATATCCTGCTGCGGTTCATACTGGAGTCCGTATCCGGCGGCACTTTTGTCAAAGCCGCCGAGGAACTGATCCTGCAGCCCCTCAGGCTAAAGGACGCCCTGTTGCGGATTCCCGCCGAAAGGCGGCGGGATTGCGCTCCCACCGAAAAGGGGAACCATTGGGAAAGGCGCCTGGCCGGACGGTACGTTCCTGCCGCTGAAGTGGACCGGTTCGACTGGCGCACCGGAATCATCCGGGGAGAAACCCACGACGGCAATGCCCACTACCTGGGAGGATGCGCCGGCAATGCCGGACTTTTCGCTACCGCCCGGGCGGTTTTTCGCCTGAGCGGAGAATTCCTCTCCGGCACCGCCGGCCTGTTGCGCCCGGAAACCCTCGCGCTGCTGCAACGGAACATGACCCCCGGAAAATTGTCCCACCGCAGCTTCGGCTTCAAATTGAATTCCACGCCCCTTACTTCAGCGGGCCGCCGCCTTTCGGCCGGAGCATTCGGTCACAACGGCTTTACCGGCACTTCGCTCTGGGTCGACCCGGATTCCGGCATGCGCTATATCCTGCTCTCCAACCGTGTGCACCCGCATGTCTGGGACATGAACTTCAACCGCATCCGCCGCCAACTGCACAAGGCGCTGGTCAGACGTTTACGGGAATCGGGAAGTTGAGCAAGTTGGGAAGTAGAGAAGTTGGGGAGAGAGATCTACTCTTTCATATTTCGAGGATGGGGTGCTTTGAACACCAGGAAGGAGGCGTCCACATCTCCGGAATTGCGGAGACGCATGGGGGTTTGGAAATCCACGGGAACCAGGTCGCCGGCTTTGATTAGAGACTCTTCATCCGCCAGTTCCAGTTGTATCTCACCAGTGATTACCAGCAGATGTACATTGGAGTTGGCACGATGCCGGGGTACTTCCTGACCGGGATGCAGGGCAATCTGCATAACCAGCAATTCTTCCGTTTCCGCCGCCACCCGCCGTCCGAATGGATCAGAATTGAATGGGATATCCGCGAACACATTCAATAGAGCTTTCATGGTCATCAGCCCACCCCCCTGGCAGGTCCGGGTTCAAACCCGGTTGTAGTCGTCTTCGTAACGGACGATATCGTCCTCGCCCAAATATTTCCCCCGCTGGACTTCCACGAAAACCAGATCCTCTTCGCTCTCGCAGGCCACCCGGTGGCGGGCCTTCGGGGGGATGTGCACAACCTGATGCGGATGGAGATGGAGCAACTTGTTGTCCAGTTCCACCCGGGCGACGCCTTCCATGATCAGCCAGTCCTCTCCCCGTTGTTCATGACTCTGCAGGGAAAGACGCCGGCCGGGGCGGACGGTTATGCGTTTGACCTTCATGCCCTCTTCTTCATAGAGGACCTCGAAACGTCCCCAGGGACGCTCCTCCATTTCCCGGATCATGACTTGAACCTCTGCTCCAGCTCCAGGCGTTTCAAGTCCGCGTCCACCATCATCTCCACCAGTTCCTTGAAGGTTACCCGGGGTTCCCAGCCCAATTCCCGCTTGGCCCGGGAGGGATCCCCGATGAGCAGGTCCACTTCCGCCGGCCGCATGAACTTTGGATCCTGGACGACGAAATCCCGGTAATCGAGGCCGACATGTTCGAACGCCAGTTCGACCAGCTCCCGGACCGAATGGGTTTCCCCCGTGGCGATCACGTAATCCGTGGGTTCATCCTGCTGCAGCATTTTCCACATGGCCCGGACGTAATCACCGGCATAGCCCCAATCCCGTTTGGCATCAAGGTTGCCCATGCGCAATTCCTTCATGAGGCCGAGCTTGATGCCGGCGGCGGCGTGAGTGACTTTGCGGGTAACGAATTCCATGCCCCGACGTGGTGATTCATGGTTGAAGAGAATGCCGGAAACTCCGAATATATCGTAACTTTCCCGGTAATTCACGGTGATCCAGTGGCCGTAGACCTTGGCCACTCCATAGGGACTGCGGGGATGGAAGGGAGTCTTCTCGCTCTGGGGAATTTCCCTGACCTTGCCGAACATCTCCGAAGAGGACGCCTGGTAGAAACGAATCTTCGGATTCACCGCCCGGATGGCTTCCAGCATGCGGGTTACGCCGACGGCGGTGAATTCCGCCGTTAAAACGGGTTGATTCCAGGAGGTGGGCACGAAACTCATGGCGGCCAGGTTATAAACTTCATCCGGCTCGCATTCCTCCATTAACTTGCTCAGCGAGTATTGATCCAGAAGATCCGCCTGGCGGATCTGGATACGCTCGCGGATCCCGTCCAATCTTCCGTAATTCTCGGTACTGGATCGGCGCACCATTCCCGTAACGGTATACCCCTTTTCCATCAGCAATTCGGCCAGGTATGAGCCATCCTGGCCGGTGACACCGGTGATCAACGCGCGCTTGCCCATTTTTCCTCCCGGGAAGACGGATTCCGGCCCTCCCATTCTGAACGCCCGGAATCAGCGGATCCGCTGCAGGCTTCTCTGCCAGCGGGTACGGGAAAAGAAGTGTACCACCGTGCGCAGGATGCTGCGGACCTGATTGACGATACCGGGAGCCATGTAATCGTCGGTATTGGCCTCATATGACCAGTATAACCGCCAGGGACGGCCAATGATGTATTCCGCCGGGACGGTTCCCCAATACCGGGAATCAAAACTGTGATCCCGATTGTCTCCCATGCAGAAATACTGCCCGGAGGGTACGGTAAACGGGGGAAAGTTGTCCCGGTACCCCGCCTGAATCTGGGGGTCTTTGAAAAACGTGTACGGTTCATGCAACGGTTCACCGTTTATAAAAACCTTTTTGTTCCGGATGCTGATGGTTTCACCGGGTACGGCGATCACCCGTTTGACGTATTCCTTGTCCATTTCAGCCGGGGATTTAAAGGTTACGATCATTCCCCGTGCAATGGAGACCTGGGGCAAAAGGAAAATACTTCCTCCTCCCACGGTCCTGGAGTAACTCACCTTGTCGACCAGCAGGTGGTCCCCGATCAACAGCGTATCTTCCATTGATCCCGTGGGAATCACGAACGACTGCAGCAGAAAGGTCATGACGAAGAACACGTAGATCAATGTCTCCGCGATGAGTTCCGCATATTCCCGGAGTCCTCCTCCGGAGCCGCGCTTCGCCTGGCGGTTTTTCCGGCGGCGCTCCTTCCACTCTTCCAGGGCTCTTTTTACCATTTATGTATTGTACTGGAACAAAGCCGGGAAATCAACCAGCAGACCGGCTTTTGAACCCTACCGGCGGGGGTGGTATAATGCTCTCGAAAAGAATCCCATTTCCCTGGAGGAAACATGGCCAAAGCCACGGTGGCGGTAATCAGGACCAAACCGGAATCAGTTGTGGAAGATGTCATCCGCGTCTGCCGCGAAGCGGGCATGAAAGAAGCCCTGGATGCAAACGCCACCACCATCCTTAAGGACAACATCACCTGGCACAACCTCTTCCCCGGGGTCAACACCACCCCCTGGCAACTGGAAGGTACGATCAGGGCCTTGAAATCCGAAGGATTCAACGACCTCGCGGCGGTTCACAACCACACGGTGGTCACCCTGCCGGAAAAAGGGGAGAAAGACCTGAAATTCACGCCCCAATACGAGGCCTTCGGCATACCCGTTCTGTTCAACTTCAAGCCCGAAGACATGAGCTGGATTCCGTTCTCCCCCAAATTCAAAACCCTGGCATTGCACAAGGTGTTCCCCGAGGGCATCCTGATTCCCGATTACTTCACCGGCAAGAACATCATCCACCTGCCAACCGTCAAAACCCATTCATATACAACCTATACCGGGGCCATGAAAAACGCCTTCGGCGGTCTCCTCAATGTGAAACGCCATTACACCCATACCTGGATCCACGAGACCCTGGTGGACCTGCTGGCTATCGGCCGGGAGATCCATTCCGGCATGTTCGCGGTCATGGACGGCACCACCGCCGGATCCGGACCCGGGCCGCGTACCGTTGTTCCCATTGATCGCAACATCCTTCTGGCATCCGCGGATCAGGTCGCCATAGATTCGGTCGCCGCCGGGCTGATGGGATTCAACTGGCGTGACCTGCCATGCATCGCCCTGGCCCATGAACACGGCCTGGGGATCGGAGATCCGTCTCAAATCCGTATCGTCGGCGATACGGACGCCGCCGGAGAAAACTGGCATTTCGACGTGGGGGTGAACCTGGCTACCGGAGTCGGTCGTCTGCTGTGGCATGACACTCCCCTGCGCCATCTTCAGAAACTCTTTTTCCACACCCCGCTGGTCAATCTGTTCATCTTCGCCTCGGAGCTTTACCACGACCGGATCTGGTACCGGACCAAAGGCCGAAAAGTCGTGCAAAACTGGCTCAGCGAATCTCCCTGGGGGCGGCTGTTCGACTCCTACCCAGGGTGAAACGGATTCCCCCCGCCATTGACTTTTCCCCCGGCGGCGGCTACAATTCTCTCTCTTTTGTCCGTCATATTGAACCATGATCTTTACTTCGCAGGTTTTCCTGGTGTTTTTCGCCGTGGTATTCACGGTTCACTTTCTCATTCCCCACCGGTTTCGCTGGATTTTCCTTTTGGCCGCCAGCCTCTTTTTCTACGCTTACCGCAATCCCTGGAACCTGGCCCTCCTTTTGCTCCCTACCCTGGCGGTATACCTGATCGCCCGGGGCCTCGGCAATCAGGAACCGGTTCGCGGCCGCTCCTTTCTCCTGGCCCTGGGACTTACCTCCGGCCTGTCGGTCCTGCTGGTTTTCAAATACGCCAACTTCATCGGAGCCAGTTTGTTTTCAATGGCTTCCCTGGTATCGGAATCCGTAACGTTCACACCCTTTAATATCGTTTACGTGGTCGGCGTATCCTTCTACTCCTTCAAGCTGATCAGCTACCTGCTGGAGGTATACCACCGGCGCATGCAGCCGGAAAAACATCTGGGCTATTTCGCCCTGTACGTGGCTTTTTTTCCTCAACTCCTGGCGGGCCCCATCGACCGGGCGAAAGCGTTTATCGCGGAATTGAAAACCCGATCCCCCTTTGACGTCACCCGCATCTCCACTGGTTTTCAGCAGGTTCTCTGGGGTTTGTTCAAAAAAATGGTTATCGCCGACCGGCTGGCCCTGTTCGTGAATGAAGTATTCCGGGAGCCCGACGGACAGGGGCTCAACCTGGTTTTCGGCCTCTATTTTTATGCTTTTCAGATCTATTGCGATTTTTCAGGATACTCGGATATGGCCGTGGGGATCTCACGCATGCTGGGCTACCAGTCCATGCTGAACTTCAACTTCCCCTATATCAGCCGCAGCTTATCGGAGTTCTGGAATCGCTGGCACATCTCCCTGTCCACCTGGCTGCGGGATTACCTGTTTCTTCCCATAGCCTACGCCACCATGCGCAGAGTCGGCAACGACCGGTTTCTGGGCGTCCGGAATGAAACCTGGGCGTATTGCGTAGGGATATTCATTACCATGTTCCTGGGCGGATTGTGGCACGGTGCCGCCTGGACTTTCGTGGCCTGGGGTACCCTCCACGGGATATACCTGGTGGTGGGATACGCCACCAGAAAAAAGCGCAAACGCCTGCGTAAGGCATGCGGGCTCAACCGCCTGCGTCTCCTGCGCAAGTCCCTGCAGGTATTGATCACCTTCCACCTGGTGACCTTTGCATGGCTTTTCTTCCGGGCCGAGTCCTTCTCGGCGGCTTTTCATTACCTGGGATCCATCTCGCTGACCTATCCCGGAAACGGTGGAGGCAATATTCTGTTCAATCTGCTGCTTCTGGGTTTCTTGATATGCATGGAGATTTTGATATCCAAACGGAAGCGCATCCGCTGGATGCTCAATATGCCGCCCTGGCTGCATGCCGTCTTCACCGCCGCCTGGATTTGTCTGATTATTTTGCTGTCCATCGACAAGAGCAATGAGTTTATCTATTTCCAATTCTAAAAACCTGAAAAGGAGCCTGGTGTTTCTGACGTTTCTCGTCAGCCTCTTCCTTTTCGACCGGGCCGCCTACTACCTTTTCGAGCGTCTGGAATACGATTTTTACCGCGATGGGGATTTCAAAACCCGGTTCACTGAATACGCCCGGGATAAAAAACTAAACACTTTGATTCTGGGCACATCCCGCACCTTCGAAGCCATCCATCCCCTCTACTTCCGTACCATTCTAAACGAAAACGCATACAAAGAAGCCCAGTTCGGCAAAAACCCCAAATACAATTATTTTTTCTACAACTTCTTCAAGAAAAACGCGGGCACCCCGGAGTTCGTAGTCTACGGAATCGATTATTTCATTTTCAACAGCCGATCCAACAGGCGCTGGCTGGCCCGGCTGGGAAAACTTCACGACCCGGTCCCCCCGTTCTCGGCGCCCTCGCTGCTGTTGGCGAACAAGCAGGGAGTCGAAAATTTCATTGAAGCGGTTACCCAGAGATGGAACAAAACGTTTTCTCCGGAAGAGTCGAAATCAGTAATGGATTTCATTGATCTGCAGAAGTACGTTGGTACGCCCCATAAGCCGGGAATCGTGGTCACCGAGAAGAAACGCAATTTCTGGCGCCAGAAGTATCCCCGCTTTCCCGGCAAGGAAGGACGATACCTCCGTTCCCTTCTGCACCAATTAAACCAGGACGGAGTAACCACTTTCCTGGTGCTGATCCCCAACCACTTCGGTACCTATCGCACCAACTTCGACCGCCAGGCTTTGAAGAGGGACCTTTTCCAATTGAGACGAGGGCTCAAGCATGTGCACATTCTTATCCTCGACACACCGGAACACTTTCCTCTGGACAAGGCGGAGTATTTCATTAACGGCGGATGGGGACGAACCAATTGCCACGTATCCCGGTCGGGAGCACGATTGTTCAATCGCATTCTGATCGACAAACTGCGGCCCTACTATCGCAAACGCCGCCGGGCGAAGGCCCGTAAAGTTGAACCGAAAGAAGGGCCGAAACCATGAACCGCACCCGCCGACTGATCCAGATCATTTTGGCCGCCGCCGCGGTGGTCACCATCATCCTCGTGGTCCGCAGTCTGCGCAGCCATGGCCCGGAGACCATGCCCGCGGACTTTTCCGCCGACGGCCTGGGCATGCAGCAGGCCATTTTTGACGGAAGCAACCGTCGCATCATTGAGTTGAAAAGCAGTCGTTCCCGCAAGGGCGAAAAAGACCGCATATACATGGACGACCTGGATGCCCGGGTGCTCAGTAAGGGGCGCATGTCCGAAGACATTCACGTAACCGGTGAAGAGGGCTACGTGGAGAACAATTACCACAATCTCCTGGTCCGCAAAAACGCGGCCATTACTTCCAAAAGTTTTTCTCTCAAGGCGGAACGTTTTTTCCTGAAGGACCGTGCTCTGTTGCGCAGCAAGGATCCGGTAACCTTCAATCTGCGCGACCTGGAGGGAAACGCGGCCAAGGGGCTGACGTATTACCTGAAGCAGAACCTGATCAAACTTTTCAAGGTGCGGGGCATTCACCGCCGTAGAGGCGGTGAATACCGCTTCCAGGCGGAAGTTCTATGGTTCATTGAGGACGAGCACAAGCTGATTCTTGAAAAAAACGCCCACATCCAGGGCCCGGATTCCCAGCTTAAGGGGAACTGGATCTCCATTACCTTTGATAATGAAAACAAGGTGGTCCGGGAAACAAAAAGCCAGGGGAAGGTCCACCTGCACACCGAACTTTCCCAGGACCCGCCCCGGATGCGGAACATCCGCTGCGGGATACTCACGGGACTGCATGACGAAAACGGTGACATCCAGAATTTGAAGCTTGTCCATGACGTCACGGTCAATCTGCGCCGGGGCGAACGCCGTTCCCGCATCCGCTCCGAAATCCTCGACGTGTTTTTCCTTCCCGGCGGAGAGAAAATCGATCGCATTGACGTTCCTTCCGGAGGAGAGGTGTTGAACACCGGGGGTTCACAATTCACCGCCCTGGCGGACCGGATGCGCTTCACCTTCAAGGACGGAGAGCTGTCCACGTGGGATGGAGAGGGCAACGGCAGCCTGCGCAGCAAAGATTTCTCATGCCGAAGTGATCGGATCGATTACAACGCTCTCAAGCGGATGATCATCCTGAAAGGCGAAGAGTGCCGGGTGATCAACGGCCGCAATGTATTCATAGCTCCGAACTTTACCATCCATACCGAAAAAAAATGGCTGCGGGGTGAAGGAAACGTGCGCACCACGTTCCATCCCGAACGCCCGCAGCCTCCCTTTACCGCCCAGCCGTTTTTTATCCAATCCCGGGAAGTGATTCTTCTGGATCAAAAGGGTACCGCACGCTTTTCCGGATCCGTCCAGCTCCTGCAGGACGCGGCGAACCTGAGCGCCAAGACTCTCACATTGAATCCCGAAAAGCACCTCATGGCAAACAACAATGTCCGGCTGACATTTAAATCCCAGGAGGATGCGGTCGAAGTATGGGGGGAAAAGCTGGTTTTCGATCCCGAGAAAAGAAACCTGACCATCCTTGACAAGGGGGGGATTCAATCCGGGACAACCCGGCTCGACGCCGACGGGCTCATTATTTCATTTTCCAAAGACGATCATCTCAAAAACATCAGTGCCGAAGGCTCCATCCGCTTTCAAAAAGACGATATTTCCGGAGAGGCCGACAAAGTCATGTGGGATTTCGCCGGCCGCAAAATGCGTTTCGAGGGCAATGCCAGTCTTTCAAAAAAACAGGGCGGCAAAGCGGAGGGAGAGATCCTTGAAATGGACCTGGAATCCAACCACGTCCGGGTCCGGTCACAACATCAGCGCCGTACATCAACCGTGCTGGACGAAACCGATTGATCGAGATGTTTCAGTCCGTGGCCGGTGACCACCACCACGGTTTCTCCCGGTTCCTCCCCTATTTCCTCCATTCCCGCCAGGGCCACCGCGGCGGTGGGTTCCACACTCAGACCCAGGGCGGCCCACCGGCGCCAGGCATTGCGGATGGCGTCTTCTCCTACATCCAGGATCTTCGCGCCGACCCGCCGCACCTCCTCCAGAATCCGCCGCCCCAGCAACGGCGCCGCCGCGGCGATGCCGTCCGCCAGTGATGCCGTCGGTTCAACCTTCACGGAATTCGGTTTCCCTTCCTGATAGGCTCGGGCCAGGGGATTGCAGGCATGGGACTGGAATGCCAGGATCCTGGGCATGTCCCGGATCAAACCCGCCTGCAGGAGTTCCGTGAAGCCCTGGATCAAACCAAGGATCAGGGTGCCGTTCCCCAGAGGCCCGGCAACGGTCCGGGGCGCCCTCCAGCCCAATTGCTCGACCAGTTCGTACGCCAGGGTCTTGGTTCCCTGGATAAAAAAGGGATCCACGCAATGGCCGGCATAGTAAACGTTGTCGGCGGCCCGCAATACCGCTTCCGCAGCGGCTTCCCGGGGGCCTTCCACTTTCACCACCTGCGCCCCATAAGCACTGATCTGAGCCAGCTTGGCCCGGGGTGCCGAAGCCGGGACATAAATCGTGCATTTCATTGCCGCCCGGGCGCAATAGGCCGCTACGGCGGCGCCGGCATTGCCGGAAGAATCCTCCACCACTTCCCTGATCCCCAGATGCTTTAACCGGCTGATCATTACGGAAGCGCCGCGATCCTTGAAAGAACCCGTGGGCTGGAGATGATCCATCTTGACCAGACACCGGGCACCGCCGGGTGCCGTCATCGCTACCAGTGGCGTTCCGCCCTCGCCAAGGGTAACGGGCTCCACCTCGTCACTGAGCGGCAGGGCCGGGAGATAGCGCCACAATGTCCCTGATACACCCTTGAAGTCTTCCCGGCGCGGGCGGGGAGAAAACGCAAGGTCCAGGTGGCCGCCGCATTCACAGCGCCACCCGGGCGCGGCGGGGTCCAATTCCCCGCCGCACCTGCGGCAGATCAGGCGACCTTTTACCAATTATTTACCTTTCACCCACTTGTCCATCCAGCCGAGCACCGTATCATGCCAGAGGATACTGTTCATCGGCTGGAGCACCCAGTGATTCTCGTCGGGGAAGTAAAGCAGCTGGCTGGGGATTCCCTTGCGCTGGAGAGCGGTAAACGTGGAGAAACCCTGGGTTTCAACAACCCGGAAATCCAGGGCGCCGTGGATGACCAGCATGGGTGTTTTCCAATTCTTGACGAAATTGACGGGATTATGTTTTTCATACCCCTCGGGATTCTCCCAGGGAACGCCGCCGTGTTCCCATTCTGGGAACCACAATTCTTCCGTATCAAAGTAGGCCAGCCGTTCATCCAGGTTTCCGTCATGATTGACCAGGCAACGGAAGCGGTCCGGCCAATTACCGGCGATCCAGTTGATCATGTATCCGCCGTAGGATGCTCCCAGAGCACCGACTCTGTCTCCATCCAGCCAGGGATAGATCTTCAAAGCATGAGCCAGTCCCTTCTGGAGATCTTCGAGGGGTTTTCCACCCCAATCGCCGGTGATCGAATCGGTAAATTCCTGCCCGTAGCCGACGGAACCGTGAAAATCCACCATGACCGCGGCATACCCTGCGCCGGCATAGGCCTGGGGATTCCAGCGATAGTGAAAATCGTTTCCGAAAGAACCCTGGGGCCCCCCGTGAATCAGGAAAGCCACGGGATACTTTTTGGCGGGATCGAAATCCACGGGCTTGACCACATATCCGTAAACCGTTTCGTTATTCCAGCCGGGGAAGCTGAATTGCTCGTATTCTCCCATCCGGGCCGCGGCCACCTGCCGGGCGTTGATCCGGGTGAGGGGAACCGGGTTGCCTCCGTTCCGGAATACCGCATACAATTCCACCGGCGAATCCAGGCGATCCATGCCGAATATCACCCGGCGGTCCGCGAAGCCGAAGCTCCGCACACTGCCCCATTTCACCACGGTTGTGACCTTACCCGTGCGGGTGTCTATTTTATACAATGAATTCTGCCCGAGGTTGGCGGCGGTGGTCCACAACCTGCGTCCGTCGGGACTCCAGGCCAGCCCGCCGGGGGAACGATCCCAGTTTTCGGTCAGGGTCCGCGCTTCGCCGCCGGGCCAGTCCATCAACATGATCCGGAAACGATCCGCTTCAAAGCCCGGCCGTTTCATTGCCAGCCACGCCAGGGTCTTTCCGTCGGGCGAAAACACCGGGGCCGTATCCCAGGCCTTGTTTTCTCCGGTCAGGTTGCGGGGAGGACGGGAAGCGTCGACCGGCACGGCGAAGATATCGTAGTTCGTGGACCAGGCCTCCTCAATACCCGCCGCGCTGGCTGTAAACAGGATCTCCTTGCCATCGGGTGAAAAGGTGATCTCTTCGGCTCCGCCGAAAGGTTGAACCGGGGTGTCCGCGTCCATGTCCTTCATCACGTCCAGGGCTTCTCCGCCCGCGACGGGCATCACGAAGAGGTGGTGTCTGCGGCCGTCCAACCAGGTATCCCAGTGACGGATGAACAAGCGCTTGAACAGGCGTCCGGTGGTTTTGCGCGCTTTTTCCGCCGCCAGGCGCTTGACCGTACCCTCTACACAGGTGCCGGGAAAGACCTGCATGGTAAATGCTATTTTGCTACCATCCCGGGATAGTACGAGGTTCCCCACATCCAGGGGCTGGTGAGTCACCTGCACCGCTTCACCGCCGTCACGTTTGATCCGCCAGACCTGGCTGGATCCAGAACGGGTGGAAAGGAACCAGACGGTGTTGCTGTCCGGTGCCCAGAGGGGAGAAAAATCCCCGGCCGGATGGGTTGTCAAGCGCTTCAACTCTCGACCGTCACTCCGCATGATCCACAGGTCGGTACGCCCCCGATTGGCTTTGAGGTCGGTTTCCCGTACTCCGAAAACAACCCATTTTCCATCCGGTGAAACCTGGTTGCCGAATACCCGGTCCATCGCCAGCATATCGTGTACACTGAAGGGATGGGTTTCAGCCGCGGCGGCGGGAAGTACCGACGCCAGAACAAAAAACAAGAAGACTAATCCACGGAATTTCATATTTCCTCCTGGGCACCGTTGAGGTTGAAAAGGCTCTCCTCAGAAAGAGATTTTAAGCCTTTCCCGGGGAAGCTGTCAAACTCTATCTTGACGGGTTGATTTCCCTTTGCGACTGCGTTATATTGGATTAACGCCCCATGAAAAGCACACAGGATCCGGATATCATTTACAGCGTATTCGACCGCCACGGTTTTTCCGTAAACCGCATCGACAACTTCGACCGCGGAGATTTCGCCGAAATCCGCGCGGAACTCAATTACTCCGGGCCGCTTTCGGTGCCCCAGCTTCAGGAGATCACGCTTAAACTCAGCCTGATTGAACAGAATGAAAACCTGCGGGTGGAGATCGTGCACATCGACATGATCCATCACAGCATCCGCGTCAACATCCATATCCGGGAATAGCAAAGCCGCCATGAAACCCGCGCTCCTTCCCGCCGAGTTCCTCTAATCATGAGCAATATGTGCGGAGAAGCGGCGGCGTTGCTCACGGCTGTCTGCTGGACGTTCAATTCCATTGTCTTCAGTATGGCGGGCCGGCGAGTCGGGTCGGTAACCGTCAATCATATCCGACTGCTGGTCGCGCTGGTGGCCATGTTTCCCGTACACATGGCGGCCCACGGCAGCCTGCTGGCAACCGGGCAGGGATGGCGGTCGACGGCGTATCTCGCCCTTTCAGGCATTGTCGGATACGCTCTGGGAGACGCGTTCCTTTTTGAAGCTTTTGTATTGATCGGCGCCCGCCTTTCCATGCTGCTCATGCTGTTGACACCGATTTTCGGTTCCGTCATGGCCTGGCTTTTCCTGGGCGAATACCTGAAACCCCTTGAAATCACGGCCATACTCATCGCCGTCTCCGGCATTGCCATGGTAATCGGCTCCAACCGTTCCGTGAACCTCGGAGAACGGCGGAATTTCCGCCTGGGGGTACTGCTGGGAGTGGGAGCCGCCGCCGGCCAGGCGGGGGGATTGCTTTTGTCGAAGCTGGGCATGGCTTCCGGCGCTTCGCCCATAGCCGCCAACCAGATCCGGGTCATTGCCGCGCTGGCCGTGATTGCGCCGCTGTTCTTTTTGAACGGGCGTCTGGGCCGGGATCTGGAAAAGATGCGGGACCGTCGCGCGCTAGGCTACATAACCAGCGGCGCTCTGGTCGGACCGGTGCTGGGAGTCATCCTCTCACTGGTGGCCATAAGCCATGCCCATATCGGAGTGGCCTCCACCCTCATGTCCCTCTCGCCGGTCCTGCTGCTGCCGGTGGCCCGCTATCTTTACCGGGAGACCATTACCTGGCCGGCCATTGCCGGAACCGGAATCGCCCTCACCGGTTCAGCCATGCTGTTCTTTATCTAGAGTTGAAAAGGGAAAGCAATATTCCGCTCCGTAATAAGGAATAAAGAGACAATAACACCGATACGACCACTTTTTACTAGTCTGATTCAATTAATCCGGATTCCCGGCGACCGGACTGCCCTGAGCGAACTGAACGCAGACGGCTGGGAACCGGATGGGCCAGGAGGCCGGCCCGCTGGAGTGGCTTGTCCACGAAGGCGGGTGAAATGATGCCCCGGATTACATCCCAAACAGCCACCGGGGTCATTTCAGGCCCCCGCGGCCCTT
>Ga0272442_10001338_pt1 | contig 37695 bp, 27 predicted proteins | sample SSMForm2O_FD_200262 | JGI IMG/M metagenome (GOLD analysis project Ga0272442, IMG submission 200262) | Marine sediment archaeal communities from Little Sippewissett salt marsh, Falmouth, MA, United States - SSM-Form-2O | ecosystem: Environmental > Aquatic > Marine > Wetlands > Sediment ... | reverse complement strand
GAGGGCGGCTGAACGGCTGGATTGTCCGCCCAAACCAACAGGTAACGGCCGGACCGAATGGTGGTTTCCTCCGGTCGATCCGTCGGAAACTGCCATTTGGTGGGTATTTCGTCATTATCCGTTAAATACATCCCGGCCATGTCGATGTCAACCGGGCCGGCATTGTAAATTTCAATCCAGTCATCATAGACCGGCTCATCATCGAAAAACCCATTATTGGGCTCTGTTTGAAGATTGGAAGCGAGCACTTCATTAATGAACAGCGGGATTACAGAATGCTGCCAATATTGCGAAAGAACCGCAAAATCCCGAGCGTCAACTCGATACTCTTCCTCGCCGTCATAGATATTCGCACATGTGTCCTCATATCCGTCACAACCAAATTTCATCCATTGTTCACAGAAAAGAACGAGATCTTCCAGATTCACTGAAAAACTCCGGTTCAGATCACCCGGAATATCTTTGGTCGTTTGGTCCGGTAAGACAAGCTCAATGAGTTCGATGGTCACTGTCGCACTGGCGGTATTCTGTACATCGTCTGTTACCTCGATAAGAAGCTGATAGGTGCCCGGAGCGGCAAAATGAACAACCGCATTGGCAATGCTGTTGTCGTCAAAACTGACATTCGGGTCGCTGCAGGACCATAAAATGCTTCCATAGTCTATCCCGATCTCGCCAAGGCCATCCGGGCCGTCATCGGTTATCGCTGGATTCATCGTGATCGAATTATCGTCAGGCCAATACAAACGTCGATTCGGCGTGACCGTTATCTCAGGGGGAGAATTCACAAGTTCAATGGTCACTGTCGCGCTGGCGGTATTTGGCACTTCATCTGTCACCTCGATAAGAAGCTGATAGGTACCCGGAGCGGCAAAATGAACTTCCGCATTGGCAACACTGTCATCGACAAAGCTGACATTCGAATCACCGCAGGACCATAGAATGCTTCCATAGTCTATACCGATCTCGCCAAGATCATTCGGATCGTCATCGGTTATCGCTGGATTCATCGTGATCGAATTATCGTCAGGCCAATACAGAAGTTGATTCGGTGTGACAGTTATTATAGGCCGAGTATTCCCAAGACCGAAGCCGGCCATCACTTCGGCGATTTCTGCGGGCGTTAGAACGGTGTCGTAGAGGCGGACGTCATCCAGCGCTCCGATGTAACCGTTCGTACCAGTATCATCTTGCGCACCGATGACAAAACTGGTCACGCCTACCTCTACATCTGCGTTTCCAGTATCGCTAAGGTAAGGGGCAGGGCCACCATTCAGATAGATTGCTTGTTGGCCGGGTGTATAGACGAATGTCCAGTGATTCCACACTCCTGCCCAACTGGTATCGCCTAACTTGATACGTTGATAGCCGCTAGTTGCATTAACGTCGCCCGTATCAAAATATACGGTACGGTTCCAGGGCACATGACAACTGAAGTTTCGTACAGCACCCCTTGCGGTCACGGGAACGGATTGTTGAGTCGTATTATCGGTGATTGCCCAGAAACAGACGGAATATGCACCAAGATCGCCTTCAACGATATTGTCGTTCCATGCATCAACAGGAACCTCCACCCATCCGGCACCCGCTAATTCCAAGGCGCTTCCATATTGACCTTCGGCCCAAGTGTAGGCGCCGCCCAGCATACCGTCATAGCCATTCTCGGTGTTATCGGCTGCGGTTTCATCCAACGTCCAATGAGCGACGGCATCGGGGAGTGCATACACACTTCCGGCAGCACACAACATCGCTAAAATGAATAAAACATTTCGCATATTACGTATCCTTTATCTTCTAAATAGACCCACTTCACATCCACTCACCCGTGATGTTGATTACGCTACCCCCAACTGAACTGTTCAAATCTATCTTTATGCATGCTAAAAATAAACGCACTAAAGCTCAACTGTATCTTAACGAAATCCTAACATGAAGTCAAGATATTTTTCGGTATTTATCCCCATCAATAGATCAGATTGACGATTATGGAGCCAGAATACGTGTAATTCAAGCCCTCTTAAGGGATTTATACCCTTCAGGGTAGTAAATTCCCGCGAGCGAAATCATAACTTACGGCCGCGACCTGACATAGCCGCGCAGAAACGGGAATTTTCAATTGTGATCGGTATACAATCTCGCTCTAAACAAAGAAGACCCTAACTGCAATACTTGTGACCACGGGATACATTGAAATGCAGCCACTTCACCATTGGGCGTTTTTTCGTAAACGCTTGTTATTAAGGGGAGTCAAGTCGTTCCACGGTCGTTTATTATTCAGTTCGGGAAGACCTCTTCGGCATTGTGTGTGTCTGCCATGGGAGACCGGATTTTTTGTGTTTTCGTGTCTGACAGTTGCTTGGCTTCCCACATGCCGTCCGGCTTTATTTTCATCGTTCCGGTATCTCGGAAGAATTCAAGGCAGGCAATCGCGTAATCGACGGCCGCGTCTGTGCTTGCGTTTTTCGCTTCGAGAAAATCTTCCTGCGCATCCAATACATCACGTGTATTCGCCCGACTATACTGAAGGAGCAAGAGCGTATTTTTGGTTCGCTGGTCGGCAAGTCGGCAGCTCTCTGATTCCACTTCATAGCGATGACGTGCCTCTTCAAGCTGGCGATACGCTTTTCGAATCTCAAGAATCAAGGTGTCGAAGGTCTCCTCGAACATACGCTCCTGTTGGACGAAACCGATCAGGGATCGGCGGTACGCGGTTTTTTCAGCCAACCTGTCGAGCGGTAAGTCCAGTTGCAGGGCAAGTTCATAACGGTCCCGTGTTTTTCGCAGTTCGCCCGGGTCCGTATCAAAGACCGTTCGGTTTAAGGTTTCAGAATCGTTATAGCCGATTAAATTCAATTCCGCGCGGATTGCATCGGCCGCGACATCCACCTTTCGCAGAGCGTCATCAACCCGATCCGCAGCGTTCATAAGGTCCAAACGCTGAGCCAGTGTGATCCCAATCGCTTCTTCTTCGGAGATTTCTATCTGACTCGAAACCGATTCTCTCAACGCTTCAAGTTCCTGCATATCCAGCGACACCGAGACATTCGGCCCAATGGCAAGCTGCATCTTGAAATCATCCAGTGCGTTTTTGTAATCCCGTTGAGCTTGGATGTAATCGGCTAACGCTGTTAGTTTGTCCTGATTGGCCTGCTTGAGTTCATGTTCGGGGAGCCGTCCGGCGTGTGCTCGTTTTTGCAGGGTTGCATACATTTCGGCAAGGGTATTGTAGTGGTCCCTTGCGTTGATAGATTCGTCATTCAATTGCAGCACGCGATAATAGTCCGAAATGATCGATGTGACAAATTCCTTCCGATACCGGTTGAAATCGCGAATCTGATAAAGCGTATTACGCTGGGCTTGTGTCAGGTTTTCCATCACGATTTTTCGACTCGAACCCCGTAACAGCGGTTGGGTCACCATTGCGGTTGCCACGGTGGAAAAGCCACTACGAAAATCCCCTGAGATGATATCAAACCATCCCATGCTGATATCGGCACTTACCTGTGCACCAGTGGCAAGCAGCCGCTGGATACCTAAATGGCCAAACCCGCCGACGCCGCGGTTGTCCGCGTCGTTATCGAGGCCGCCCCGACCGCCCCCGAACGGGATTGTCTCATAAATATGTTGAACGTCAACCAGGTCCAGAGCGGTTAAATATAACTGTTCCTTCTCCATCGCATAAGCACGGTTGTGGGTCGTCGCAAGCGAAACCGCCTGAGGGAGAGTCAGGACGTTTGACGGGGGAAATTCCATTGGCATTGCGATGCTGTCGGAATCGCTTCCCGCCTCAGGCAAGTCGCGGTCTGTGATTCGGTAATTTGACCGTTCTCCCATTGCGTCTGTCCACGTGCCATCAATAATCGCGTAAACATCCGCGTCCGTTTTTTCAACGGTCTGAGATAAATCGGTCTGGCAGCCCGAAATCAGACAGAATATGCCAATCCATAGCATGCAACGTAAATATTCATATTTCATCCGATTCTCTCTCAACGGGATTATTGCAGTAGGGTCTTGATGCCAAGCACTTCATTGTGAAGACATTGAAAACCTGGCTGTATCGGAATCTTGATCGAACGCCCCCATTCCGGCGTGGTCGGGATCTTCCAGAGCCGCTCCGGCATCAATTCCAATGAGGCCCCCATGTGTGAGACTTGCGATTCAAAACTTTGATAGGGATCGCTTCGTGAAACAACTTTAACCGGGGCGTTCACGTCGAAACGCCCCATGTTTTTTTGAGTCGCCCAAGCCATGATATATTCGGGTTCCGGTTTTACGACCGTCATAATCGAATCGCCGCGAACAACCGTTTGGCCGGCTTTGTAGTTGATCGTGTTGACGACGCCGTCAAAGGGGGCGACTAAAACAATGATGTCCCGCTGTGCGATTAACTCATCAATGCGTTTCTCCTGAACCAGGATGGCTTGGCGAATCGGAGCCAGCTCTGTGTCTGTGGCCTGGGGACGAAGGGGAACTTTCTGGTCGAACTCATCTTTACGTAAACGGGTGGCTTCATAGTCCGCCTCGGCCTGAGCGAGCAACTGTTCCGAACGTGTCACTGTTTCTTTAAGGACGGCATAACTTGTCTGTGCTTTTTGGAGTTCATATTCTTCGGCCGCATTCTGTTGTACCAGTTCTTTAATAATCTCAATCTCAACTTCCAGATCTTTTAAAGACAGACGGTCCGGCTCTAAAGAAGATCGAATCTGCAGTATCTCCAACCGGGCCTGTTCCAGGTCCACGGCCATACGCCGTTCCATCGAAAGCACGTCAAGCTCATGCTCATGTCGATCCGCGATAAAACGATCCTCAGCGGCTTTCAGTTGGGCTTTCAGTTGTTCGAGTTCGGCTTCAGCCGTCGCACGCTGGGCCTGAAGCGAAGCATCTTCATACTCTTGGCGGGCAACCGTATTTTCTTTAATGACAGCAAGCGTCTCGCCCTTTTTCACCGTCTGGTAAAGACTGACGGGAATCGAGCGAATATACCCCGTTTCGACACTGTTGATGCTCTGTTCGTAACTATACGCGATGCCCTGCAGTTCAACACGTTCGGATTGATGGAGAAACAAAACCGCGACGCCGCCAATGGCCGCAACCCATACGAACACCGGCAACATTCTCGTCAGCAACCCGCCTTTTTTCAACTGAAGTTTCATGGACACGGCAACCCCCTGTGGCTGCTATATTTGCAGCAATTGTTCCTGAACGGTTAAATTTACGTTTTTGATACCCTCGATCTTATGCAGTTCGGTAAGCATCTGCTCATTTTTCTTGGAGTTTTTTATCAAAACCTGATATGCATATTCAACATTCCGATCGCCAAAGTCACCGTCTTGAGAGGAAATCATGGTGTGACTTCGACAAAACTTCTCCAGAATAGCGACAATCGGATGATCGGATATGATTTGCCCTTCAAAACTAAAACGCAGAAACGCATTATGGGGCTGATGTGATCCGAAATCGGATAGGTACAAATACAGGAGAATCAGGCATATTGCCAGCGTGCCGATGATCGCGACCGTATAACGCTGTGAACCCGTCGCCATCCCGATGACCAGTGCGCTGAAAATAAACGCGATATCCCGGGTGTCCTTGATGATATTCCGAAAGCGGATAATCGAAAGCGCCCCCATTAACCCAACCGCCACAATGAAACTGCCGGCAATGGTGGACATCACCATCGAAACAATCACCGTGATCAGAATCAGCGACTGCACAAATGAACGGGAATACGAAAGGCCGTTGTGCGTAAAATAATACAGCCAGGCAAGCAGTTGGCCCAGAACAAAGGCCAGCAGGAGCGACAGCAGGACGGCCTGAAGGTTGAACTCTGACGTATTCGATGACGCGTTCTCAATAATTTGCCAGACTTTTTCCATAATTATCCACCTTTGTGATCTTAGAGCCCGCCGAAGCCAAAGAAGCATGACTCTTTAACACTTGAAACATATTTAGACATCGCGGTCTGTTTCAGATCGAAGATTTTAACCATATCGCTTAACCACGCCGGATATTGGTTGCTGAATTTTATTTCAAGAATTACAAAATCCATCGGGATACGCTGCCAACCGGAACCATTAAGCATGAGAACCGGGGAATTGACAGGCTTGAAACTTAACTCGCGGTCAAACGTAATTCGAACGCGATTGGAGGAGTCGTCTTCAAAGGCCTGCCGCATGTAACGAACCAAAACAACCGGATGTGCCTGAAGCATCTTCACGTAAAGCATGAATTGGCGCAGAATCTCAATGTCTTTTTTGTGAAGATCCTCAGGGATACGATGGGCTTGGATGATATCAGGGAAACTCGTTTTTGACACCCGTGCCCGATCTTTCATAATCACCATATTCAAACGCCGCTTGATTTCAAAGAAACAGGGTGAATCCGGATTGTCGTCATAGCAGCGAACGCGTAATTTAAATCGGTTTGCTTTCTTTTCAATGGTTTCACAGCAAAGATGGAATTCGTTAGAGTCAAAGTATAAACTTGAAATCGGGTACTGATAATCCGGGCGTTTTCTGGAATATTGATCGGCGGCGATATACGACTGAATGTAACGGGCAATAGCGCGCGCCTTGCTCTCGCGGATGCGATATTTCAGCTCATACCGACGCGACAGCATTGAGTCTTTACGCACCGCAGGAGCGCCACGAAGGCGCTGCAGGTGCTTACCGGCGAGAGTGCTTTCCGAAGACTTCACGGGCATACGAATCGGAACAACGGTTGCCTCCGATTGAGCGTGCTCATTATGTACTTCCTGAATCGACACCTGCTAATACCTCGATTTCTAATCCGGCGTTCATTAACGCTTCATCACTCTGATCCTATACTACTTCGGTCGGTTTATATCCGACCATCCCTGCCAAAACTCGAGTCCTTACACCAAACGGAGTACACTGCCGTATGGATAGTAACCTGCAATGTCACTGCCTGGTTTACATCAAGTCCTCTTGGCAACTCCATCCTGTATTTTAATGCCCCCATCAATTACCCCCCAAACAGACAAAAAAATAATCCTGTTTTGTCCACGAAATTTTATTCAGCTTTCAAGCAAAAAAGATAGCATACGTCTGATTTTCAAGAGCATCGCAAGGCCTTTTGCCCAAATACGATACTATGATGCACAAAACCATGATATTGCTATTGGTACCATCGCAACATATACCATAATGCATGACCTAAGTCTAACAGAATTTTAACAAAAAGTCAATAAAATTCCTTTAATTTCCCTATTTTATCACGACAAAGTAAAAAAGAGCCAGAGATGCTCTGGAGAAGACCGACATGGTTAAAAAGCAGTATCTCCCATGAAACATCTATTGCCGCGAGTCGTTTCAATGTTCGGGTTTTCTTTAAGAGATGGGGATTCGTATTTTTTTACAAAACAACGGGCTTTTCTGTTTTTCTTTCAGCCGTTTGCTATTATATTAGCGCCCTTGGAAATACGGCGTTGGCAGTGCCCCGCCTGCAAAGGAAACCATAATAATGGAGTTTTACGATGACAAATGTTGTTTTAGAGACAGCCATTGAGGGGGTACAGGGGAAGCACGGAAAGGTTCGGGATATTTACGATCTTGGCGATTCACTTTTGATCGCCGCATCGGACCGGATCAGTGCGTTTGATGTCATAATGAAGTCGGGAATCCCTTATAAAGGGCAGGTTTTGACCCAGATTTCAAAATTCTGGTTCGAATTTTTAGATGGTGTTGTTGAAAATCACCTGATTTCCGACGATGTTTCTCAGTTTCCGGAGCCATTTTGTAATTATCCGGAACAACTTGCCGGACGGACGATGCTGGTGAAAAAGACCAATGTTCTGCCGATTGAGTGTGTGATCCGCAGTTATATTACCGGTTCCGGCTGGAAGGAATACAAGCAGGACGGTACCGTTTGCGGAATCAAGCTGCCAGCGGGCTTGAAGCAATGTGAAAAGCTGCCGGAATTGATTTTTACGCCGGCGACCAAGGCCGAGCTTGGCGAACATGATGAAAATATCGATTTTGACAGATGCGTTGATATTATTGGTGCAGAAAACGCGGCGTATGTTCGTGACAAAAGTGTCGAGATTTTCGAGAAAGCCAGCGCGCATGCCGCTTCCAGGGGGATTCTGCTGGCGGATACGAAATTTGAATGGGGTGAAATCGACGGCGAGATTATCCTGATTGACGAAGTGCTGACGCCGGATTCGTCGCGGTTTTGGCCCGCGGACAAATACGAGCCGGGACGGGATCAGGAAAGTTTTGACAAGCAGTTCGTGCGGAACTATCTCGAAGAAATTCATTTTGACAAATCCGGCCCTGGTGTCATTTTACCTGAAGATATCATCGAGAAAACCTCTGCGAAGTATGTCGAGGCGTATGAAAAGCTGACCGGGAGTCCGTTTCAGCCCGCGGAGTAGTTCATGCCTGGTGCGGTTGTTGAACTTGAGAACGTGAGTTTCTGCCGGAAGGAGCGGCAGATTCTGTCGGATATCTCGTGGCGGATCGAAACGGGCCGACACTGGGCATTGCTGGGGGCGAACGGTTCCGGCAAGACGACGCTTTTGAAAATCCTGACCGGCTATGAATGGCCGACCTTCGGCAGCGTGCGCGTGCTGGGCGAGCGGTTCGGGCTGTGCGACATCGGGCGTTTGCGAAAGCTGATCGGCTGGGTCAGCAGCGCGATGACGCAGCGGCTCCCGATGCAGGATCGGGCGGTTGACGTGGTTGCTTCCGGATTAGATGCCTCCATCGGGCTGTATCGACATGTCACGGATGAAGAGTACAATAAGTCATTATTCGTTCTCAAGCAGTTGCAGGTCGAATCCGTAGCTCCTCAACATTACGGAACGCTTTCCCAGGGAGAGATGCAAAAAGTTCTCATCGCGCGGGCTTTGGTGTGTCAGCCCAAGCTGCTGATTCTGGATGAGCCGTGTATCGGCCTGGACCCGGCGGCACGACAGCGATTCCTTACGGACCTTGCCGGGTTGGCAAAGTCGGATCAGGCGCCGACGATGATTCTGGTGACCCATCACATCGAAGAAATTGGTCCGTGGATAGAAAATGTGCTTCTGCTTAAAGACGGAAAGGTTCAATCCCAAGGTTCGCCGGATGACATCATTACATCCGAACAGATGAGCACTTTATTTGATTCGTCGTGCTGGGTGTATCGTACCGGAGTCAAATATTGCCTGCAGATAAACTGATGACGATGCGCCAGGCCCAAGAGACATATCGAAGACAGTGGGGGCAATTGTTGGCTCTGACGGGCGCCCATTTTGTGGCGGACTGTTTTCCGGGCCTGATGCATACGGTGCTGCCCGCGTTTCAGTCTTCATTTAAGCTGAGTATGGCCGCAGGGGGCGTGCTGCTGACGGTGTTTTTAGTTGCGGCCAACGGCATTCAGGTACTGATCGGACACTTGAGGGCGGAGGAGGAGCGTCCGTTGTTTTTGTATCTGGGTATGATCTTGGTGTGCGTGATCCTTCTTTTCGGGGTGGTTTCTGCTGACCGGATGCCGCTGCTGTGGCTTTCGCTGATTTCACTGCTGTGCGGTGCGGGTGTGGGAATGAGCCATCCGGAGGCCCTGAAAGCCATTCATCGGCTGGACGGTATTTCCTCGGCTGTCAGCTCATCGGTTTTTATGGCCGGCGGGGTGATGGGGTTTGCATTCAGCGGTTGGATCAGTACCTATCTTTATCAATGGTACGGGATGAAATTTTTGGCGCCCTTTTGTGCGGCGTCAATTCTTGCGTTGTTTGCCATGATCGCTTTGGGGGTGCGGCTGGCCGTCGAGCGCGATGAACCATTGCGGCAGGCAAAACGGGAGCAATCCCAACCGGTGCCATTCTGGCTGATCATGGCTATTGCGACGCTGGTGGCATGTTCTGCCCAAACGCTGTCGTGGATTGTGCCCCAGCGGATCAGTGAATTGGAAGCGGACCTGACATTGGGCGGGCTGGCGGTGTCCATGTTCAGTCTGGCCGGAGGGATCGGGGGTATTGTCATGAGCCGAAAGGCGCACCGGCTGGGTGAAATGGTCATGATTCGGCGAATGTTGATGGCGGGAATTCCGTTTGTCACGGCGTATCTATTCTGGATGCAGTATCGGTGGGCGGTGGGTCTGCTGTTTATCGGGGCCTTTTTCTGTTTTGGGGCGTATCCGATCATGGTCAGCGCGGCCCGGCACAGCAAGGGCCCGAACCTGGGCCGGCGGATGGGCCTGATCGTCGGCGGTATCTGGCTGGTCGCTTGCCTGTTGCCGATGCTGCTGGGTCCGGTCGCCGAACATTGGGGAACGCTGCCGATTGTCTTTTGCGTTCCGGTGGGGTTTGTGTTGGCGTTACTGCTGGTGATGAAAACGAAAATCCGAAATTCGAACATCAAGACCGATATATGATTGATTACGACTTACATATTCATACAGAGTACTGCGGCCATGCACAGGGGATGACGGTGGCGGCGATTCTTGAGCGGGCAGAGACGCTGGGACTTTCGAGCATCGCGATCACCGACCATATTTTCTCGCATGACGACCATGCGATTATTCAGCGGATTCGTGAGGATGCGGCCGCTTATGGACCGGCGGTCAAGGTTTATGTCGGTGCCGAGGTGGATGTGGATTATGAACATACCGACGGACGATTCGTAACCGATACATTCGAAGGATTGGATCTTGTCATTGCCGGGTTTCATTATGTGCCGACAGTTGGGAATTATCCCCGCAGTCCTCAGGATAATACGTTGAGCGCCGAGGAATTCTTACAGCATTGGCATGATTCGCTGTTTGGGATCGTGTCCAATCCGAATGTCGATATCCTCGCGCATCCGGGACGGCTGCTGGCCGCCGGGGTGGACCTGGAAGTGCATTTTGAGGATGCGATGTGCATCTTTGCCGAAGCGGCGGCCCTTTCGGCCCAAAACAACATTGCCTGGGAGATTAACGAAATGACCGGCTGCCGTCTTGCCCCGCAGTGGTGGGCCCAGTGGCACCGTATTTACGAAACCGCACTGGCAGAGGGCGTCAAATTGGTGTACGGATCCGACGCGCATACGCCCGAAGCCATCGGCATGCATGAATATGTCGATATGATCCTTGAAAAACTACCGAAAAACTGCCTTTCCCGACCGGAAGAAATAATTCAATTGTAAATTGTAGATTGAATCGTGTAGAATAAAGCAGACAGGATTACAGGATTTACGCGATAATTAAAAGAAGGGAAAATGTAATGAATCGGATTATGTTTTTTGCAATCGGTATGTTATTCACCTCAAACATCGTTTTGTCTGATGGACTTTCTGGAATGTCAATTGATGAGTTATTCGATCTGGCTGTGCAGTCACAACCATCTGAATATGTCGAAATCAGAGAAGCTTTATTCAATAAAGTGTCCGACAAAAGCAGTTTTGCAAGCATGATCGAATCTCAGGATTTAATTGTTCATAAAATATTAGCGGAGGCAATGCTCAATCGATACAAGAATCCAGATACATATGCTCATTACGATCAACTTCTCGAATATACCGAATTAGTCGCTGCGGGAATTCCAGGGAACCGTGGATATAAGTCGAATATGTTTAGGAACATAACGATTCACGCACAGTGCCACAATGATGGAAGTAATTGGCCGATCAATAAGAAAGCGTATATTAGTTCGATTCTGGATATTCCAAAAGAGGAGGAGTTGAGGTTCATCTTGGAAAAACCAGAATTTATCCCGTTTTGGGTAGAATCTTCGATGAAAAATAAAAGTGTATATCAGAGGGCTTATTCGCTGGTAAGATTGTCGAGCTACAATGCACCGGTTGTTCAAAAGATCCTGCTGGAAGTCATGTGTCGGGATGAAAATGTGTATATACAGGCATGTGCGGTGGACCTGATTACGGACCCCGAACTGTTGCCTTTATTGTATGAGGAATTAGCGGGATGGGAAACATCGAGGGAAAAAGAAATAAGATATCAAAAACATCTCGAAGAAGTTGAAAAAATGAATGAAAAACTATTTCAAGAGACCGGATTCCCTGCGATGGAGTTTATGACAGGGGATGAAGAATCGGAGAAACTGCGGCATAAACGAGAAAAAATATCATATTTCTCTCCGTTATATTCTGCCATTATCCGCGCATTCAACAGGATGGACTATTCCGAATCAATTGACTTGTTGAAGGAAATATACAGTAGTCCGGATGCTCAGGGATTCATGAGAAAAGAATCTTTGAATGCTTTTGGGAAATTCAAAGACCCTGATACTCTGCCGTTCTTATGTCGAGAATTTGAAAAACACCCAAATGCAGAGTTGGCTGGCCTTATTGGTCAAATGGATATCGATACTTATTTGAATTATCTTCAGACTCAAAATGGTGATGCCCGTTTAGAAGTAGTTATAGGGGCGATTTCTTTAAGCAATCCAATTATTATCCAGCCACTCGCTCAAATTGCGATGAATGATGCCCGTTCTGATATACGTCGACATGCTAAAAGTCAAATCGCATATATCAATTATAAAGACTCCATAGAGCCGTTTCTTCCGCTCCTCTCTAAAGATAAGAGTCCGGAGGTACGAGCAGCAGCGGTAACTGCCATTGGACGAAGCGGCTTACGGGATGCTGTGCCGGTTTTAGTTGAAATATTTCAAAAGGACCCTGATCAGAAGGTTCATCTCGCTGTTATCAAGGGCTTTGAACATTTGAACTATCCGGAAACGGTTGAATTTCTTAAACAATATGAACAGCAATCTGAGAAAGATAAAGAACTAATTCGACAAATAAGAAATAGGGTCGAGGGTAATATACGCCGTGCAAAACAAAGATAAAGGGAAAAGATTATTCAATTGTAAATTGCAGATAGGATATTGTAGAATGATTTATCAACCATAAAGCACATGAAGAAAAAATAGTAATTATAAAAACCTTTGTGATCTTCATGTACTTCATGTTAAAAATAGGGTATGGCACAAGCAGAATTAAATATTGTTTTGATCGGAATGCCGGGGTGCGGCAAGAGTACGGTGGGTGTGTTGCTGGCCAAGCGGCTGGGGCGGTATTTTCTGGATACCGATGTCCTGATCCAGGTGGTCTATGAAAAGAACCTGCACGAACTGATTGCCGAGCAGGGCATGGAGACATTCTGCCGGATTGAGCAGGATTATGTGACCTGCATTGATATTCAGAATGCCGTCATCGCCACCGGCGGCAGTGTGGTGTATTACGAATCGTCCATGCGCAGCTTGAAGAACGACGGAATCATTGTGTATCTTCAGTTGCCGCTTGAAAAACTCAAAGAGCGATTGGGTGACCTGGATGCCCGCGGCGTGGTGATCGACCCGGGCCAGACATTGGAGGGGCTTTACGAGATACGCACCCCGCTGTATGAACAGTGGGCCGATATGACTGTCAACCTGTCGGGCCTGGGGCATGAGGCATCCGTCGAAGCGATCATGGAAAAACTCGATGCGATCAAATAGCGTTTTATAGAGATGTCTTTTGTGGAGGCCCATGTAAAACACAGTTTAATGTTTACGAAATAGCGGATATTTTAACTCTCAATCCCTTCATATTTCTCTTTTTTTTCAGGAACGTTCAAAGTATAATACTCACCAAATACCCTCTTTTTTCGTTTGAGAAACAATTGGATAATACAACAGAAGTCCATTCAATTTTCTAATGAGCAATCGATTTGATGGCCGAAGAGTTAAAAATGACGGAAAAAAAATCACCCAAAGCAGGGCCCGTGTCTGCACCTTCGAAATCCTTCATGACCGCCGGGCCGACGCTGCACTACAGCCATTCCAACGTCTTGTGGTTCTGGGGCTTGTCCGTTTTGGTTTTTTTCCTAACGTGTTATTTTTGGAAACTCCTTTTGCCCCTGCCTTTAGAGATTGAAAAAGGGACATCTTTCCTGCCGGACCTGAAGTCCTTGTTTCAGATATTAAATTTTCGGTTGGCAGAGATCGTGAAGGCGCCCATCAGCATCTTTGAATATCCATGGTACATTGTTGTCTTGGGGACCCTGATGGGCCTGCTGGCGGTCGTTCCGATGCTGGTGTCGCAGTTACTGAGTTTCCGGTTCAGCATTCCCCTGGTGCTGTCGGTTGTCTTCATCGCGAAACTTCCGCTGTTGGGTCTGTTTGTTCTGCTGAGCTGCATCGCGGTAGCGTGCCGTCCACTGCGTTTTCGTTCACGATTCATCTCTGTGGCGCTGTGTATGGCGCCGCAATTGATCTATTGGGCGGTCTGGGGCGGCGACCGAACCGCCGATCCCGTTCGCTGGGGCGGCTCGTTTGCGCCGTGGATTTATGCGTGGCTCTGCGGGCTTACGATGGCCGCGGTGGTGTTGGGGATTGGGCATTTCACCCGGTATAAACCCGGTATGAATTGGTTGGTCAATCTGGTGATGCTGTTGATTGCATTCGGAGTTTTTCAGCGTCATGTCAGTTTTGCGGAACTGTACTATAATCGATACATTGCCGATAGCAATCCCGAAGACGCTGTTGAGTTTCGTGAACATTCCATTTCTGATACCCTTGACAGAGTTATTGAAGATGCGGGATTGCGAAGCTTTTTAGAAGGACGATTTTATTCTGTTGATGAAGATTATGTCTTTCGGGATGAGCTTAAAGAAGATATCCGCGATCTATTGGCATATAATAATCGTTGGCCGAAGTGGTTCCGTCGAAAAATGCCGGATGAGCTGAAATATCAGACCCGGCGGCAAGGTCTGATGCTGCAATGCGAGAAGTTTATGGAACGCTGGCCGGGGAATGAAAAACGAATGCCGACCGTGATGTATTACTATGCGATCCTGAGCGAATTACATCCGGATGTCCGAAAGATTGTCGATCAGGAACTTCTTAGCTTTTACAGCGATTATCCTTTTCGAGATAATTATATAAACTGGAAGGAGTTGTTTGACAGTTTCCCGGAAAGCCCGGAATCGCTTGAAGCCCGCTGGCGCATTGCCATGTATCATGCAGGTAAAGAAGAGTTCAATACGGCCAACGAATTTTGTCAAACCGCACAAACCCGAATCGGCGAACTGATGCTCGAGGCGATGAAAGCTCAACCGGAAGAATCCGGCTCCCTTTTGGCGGTCTTCGGAAAATCCCAAACACCCACCATGACGTCTTTTAAATTACACGAGCTTCAGGTTCGCTTCAGAAAGCTTCAATCACTGCTCAGTGAGGAAAACCAAGGCGCTGACAAGGACGCCGAACAACGATTGGCGGAATTTCTGCGGCTGAATCCGCATGAGTCAAATTACCCTGGGCAACTGGATCGTTTACTGGGGAGCATGCCTGAGAACGACGGCCTCCGGGATAATGTCTTGTTGGCAAAAGCGGTATTGGTTGACGATATTCAGCGACGTTCACAGTTGCTGGAGCAATTGGCTCAGCAATACCCCCAGCGGGATGCGGGTCTTCAGGCGCAATACGAATTGGGGCTGCTGAAAATCCAGCTCTGGAAAACGGCCGAGGGGTCTGAAGAGGCACGAAAGAAATTCTTGCTGGAGGCGTGTTCGATTTTGTCGGAATTCAAAAATGACCCGAACGGCCCTTTTGCTGAACAAGCCAAGGCCATGCTTCAGACATTGCCTTCATTAGAGTAGGGTATTTCTGTTTTCAGGGTCACCACAAAGAATTATCGGACGATGCCCGTCATTTCCTGGTTTTGATTCAAATTGATCTTTTTGTAAACGCCTTCTTTTATCGGACATAGAGTCTGTAAGTTTATTTTTTGAAGTACCTTATGGTTCGCTTCCGCCGGCAGGTGACGAGGCCGTATGAATTGAATTGGTTCTGGGCGTCCTCAATTTGACCGAAATACAGAGGTAACGTAAGTTTTATAAGTAAGGAGTGCGGTTTTTCAGAATGATGGGTACTAATCGAATGACGAAAAGTACATGGATAGTATGGGCCGTGTTTTTACTGCTGCCCGGCACTGTCGGGCTAAGTATCCAGTTTGCGCAAAAAAAAGCGATTCAAAATCGCGCTGCTGAGGCCTCTCAACGTGTTGCTCAAAACGAAGCGGCCCGGGAATATCTCCAGATGTATGAACAATGGTCCGATTTGCCGGCGGAACAGAAAGCGGACAATCCCTGGGGTCAGGGAGCGTACGGCGGAATCGAGATTCGCAATCGCCTTCAGGAGGGCCAATCTGACCGCCTTGCGGCCGATCTTTATATGCTGGAAAAAGGGGTTTTGCATTATCCGGATGAACTGGTGGATGTTATTTATGGCGCCGATTGGCAGCAGGCGGTGACGAATTATAAAAAAGAGTGTGCTGTTATTGAAATTATCCAGATCGGGTCGGTATTCTTTTTGGCGAGTGGAGCCATTATTCTGACAGGCGGACTGGTCAGGGCACTGGTTTTGTTTGTTAAGAAGAAAGTCTCAAAAGATGTTCAGGCATCGGCGTCAGAGGCGGAAGAACCCGACGTCCCATCGATAAATGGCGAGATGGCTGAAGCGTTCACGTCGATGACCGATGATTCCGACCTTTCCGAAAACGCACCGGACGAAGCATCTGAAACAGCAAAAGAAGAAATGAACCCGCCGAACCAAAAAAAACAGGGGTATTTCCAGTCCCGAAAAAAGTCCGCTCCGGAGGATGCATCGTCCGCGGCGGCGTCCAGGGCCACGGAACTTCCGATGCGACCAACAGTCCCCAAAGGCGGTTCTTTAGGGAAGCCGCCAAAAGACTCGTATTTCGGATGGGCGATTGAAGACGACGGTTCCGCAGAGCTTGGAACGCTGATGACCACCGAGCCTCTGACCAAAGAATTGACGGAACTGACAGAGGAGGTTTCCGCGATTCGCCAGTTTGCGGCTCAGCAGCAGGATCAGATGCGTAAACTTCAGGACGGTTACGATTGGATGATTATTCGCCGGTTTTGTTTACGGATCATACGCAGTATCGATAATATCGAGGACCGGATCGCACTTCTCCGATCGCAGGATCAGGACGCATCCGCGTATCTCGAAGACATCCGGGATGAACTCATTTTTGCATTGGAATCCAGCGGTATTGAACAATTTAAGCCCGATCTGAAAATCCCGTTCAAGGGGCTTGAAAAATACGCAGAAGCGGTTCGAGAGCGTGTCGTGACCGAGAATCCGGACCTGGTGGGCAGCATTGCCGCGATTGCCCGCCCCGGCTATCAATATTTAGTGAATGATGACGAGATTAAAATTGTCCGTTGTGCACAGGTGAAGCTGTACGAGACAAAAGAAAATTAACAGGGAATTAAATTATGAGTACAATTGCAGGTATTGACTTAGGAACAACGTTTTCAGCGCTGGCTCGTCTGAATGGCATTGGCCGTCCGGAGATCGTACCCAACTGTGAAGGGGAACGAATCACGCCTTCGGCGGTCTATTTTGAAGAAGAAGAGGCCGGGATGATTCGTGTGGGCTTGGAGGCCGTCAATTGCCGCCAACTCAACCCGGAGCGAGCGGTCCGCTGGATCAAACGGTATATGGGCGACCAGAACTGGAAAAAGAGCATTGATGGTCATGACTGGACGCCGCAGGAAATTTCGGGTCTGATTTTGAAGAAACTCAAGCAGGATTGTTCGATTGAAAGCCCGATTCACGATGTCGTCATTTCTGTGCCGGCGCATTTTGATGAAGCCCGCCGCAAGGCAACGATGGATGCGGGTACGTTGGCGGGATTGAATGTGATTGGTATCGTCAATGAACCCGTGGCTGCGGCGTTGTATTATGCCACCACGCAAAATGTCAACGGCCGTGTCCTGGTATATGACCTTGGCGGCGGAACGTTTGACGTGACGATTCTCGATATCGACGGTCAGGAAATTAATATTGTCTGCAGCCAGGGCGATCACGCCCTGGGCGGCGTGGACTTTGACAAGAAGATCATTGAGTTGTTTGAAGAGGTCTATCGTAAAGAACATAACGCTGAGCTGATTCAAAATGAACAGGACCGGGCCAAGTATGAAGACGAGGCCGAGGATGTTAAAAAGACGCTTTCCCGGCGGAATTCCGTCCGCAAAATTTTGTATGGTACTGCCGGTTCTGTCAGGGTCGAAATTACCCGTGAACAGTACGTAAAAGCGATTGAATCGTTGATCGCCCGCACGGAAATACTGATCGAAGTGGCATTAGAAGAGGCCAAGAGCTCGGTTTCCGATATTCAGAAGGTTCTTTTGGTCGGCGGCAGTACACGCATGCCCGTTGTTCAGCAGCGGCTGAAAGAGAAATTTGGATTTGAGCCGGAAATCGCTGTCAATGTGGATGAATGTGTTGCATTGGGAGCGGCCATTCATGCGGGACTGACACTGTTGAGAGATCATCCCAAGAAGGTTTCAAAAGGGATTGCGGCAGGACTCAAAGAGGTTCGTCTGAGGGATGTCTGCAACCACAGTTACGGAACGATCTGTGCGCCCATTGACGAGGAGACCGGTCGGCATGTGATTCGCAATTCGATTATTCTTGAGAAAAACACCCCCTTGCCCTGTGAGGCGACCCAGACTTTTTATACGATGTCCGACGGCCAGACAGAGTTGCAGGCGACTATTACGCAGGGTGAGGATGAAGATCCGGATTTTGTCAACAAAATCGCGACGGAAATCTTCACGTTGCCTGCCGATCGGCCTTCCAATCGGCCCATTCACGTGCGGTACAGTTACGATGTGAACCAGCGGATGCATTGCCAGTTTCTGGATGAGGAGTCGGGGCGCACGCTTGAAGTGGAGTTTTGTGTCGGGGAAAATGGTCAAATGGCGCCGGCTGAAATTCAACAGGCCGCGGAGGCGATTAATGCAGCCAATGTTCAATGAGATGATAAAGCGATGATGATAGGGATTTTTGTAACAGGTTTTGTGTTAGCGGCCGGATTCGCGGCGGTATGGTTTTCGCCGCGCCGCGGCGGCTTGTTGCAAATTCTCTCTGCTCTTGACCGCTTTCGATTCATCAGCCGCGTTGAACAATTGACCGATGAATCGCTGCCCTCCGGAGAGGATCAGTTTTTCCGAGTTAAAATGATCGGACGGATTCCTACAGAAGAGGATAATGTAGATACGGATATGCAGCTTGAGATCCAGGATATTACGGAGGGTCGGTCACATCCTCAGCAGGTTCTCAGTGCCGATGAGCAGTATCGCAGCGAAAACAATGCCGGATTTCATTTCATTCGGCATAACGGCATTGTTCCGGAAAAGAATTCCGTATTGGCCCGCTGGGCGACAGTGGCGCAGTTCCCCTGTCACATCCTCCGTTTTTCGCATCGGGGGCGTCGAAAACTGATGTTTTGTGTATCCGTTCTTGAGGCCGAAACCGGGCGGAAACTTACAGCCGCCCAGAAGATGATTGAGTATGTGTATTGCAGCGATGGCTACCGTGAGGTACACTCCCGGCGGTGCGACATCTTAAAATCCTGCATCGAATTGGCTGTTTTTTCCTGTGGTCAAACGCCGCCCTTTTCGAGAGACATTCAATCGCTGTGGACAACGTGGCTGCAGGAAAAATCAGATCTTTTTACGTCTGCTGAAGAAGCGGAGGGGATGGTTGAGCAGATTGCGGAGAATGCTTCGGCGCTGGCCCTTGAAGCGTCCGCTGAGACTCTGCTGGCTTACGGCCAGGGTACCGATGTGTTTCTCGCACTGGAACTGGCTTTGCAAACCGCCGGTTTCTATGGCAACGTGACTTTAGACATGTATCAACGTCTTGCGCGCATTGTGAAAATGCTTCAAATCCGTCAGGATCGCTTCCTGGCGATGGCTCAAAAAGTACTCCTGAGTTCCGGATGCCACATTGAGGAACCGTCGTATCTTTTAGGTATTTCTCCGGACATGGATGAAGCATCCTTCCGAAAAAGGTTAAATGAGGAATACCGCAAGTGGAACGCCCGCGTCACACATCCCGATGCACAAATTCGCGACCAGGCGGACCGGGTTCTTACTCTGATTGCGAACATCAGAACGCAGCGGTTTCAAACCTGCTCCTGAAACCAGAATCATCACTTGAATTCGGGTTTTCTCTATCCGTATTATTACGGGTTTTCGGCATGGAATTTTTCACTCAATAAAACCATAACCCTATTTCCTGAAATGGATTACAATGTGCTTGCCAGAGGGTGTATTTTTTCCAATCCAAAAAATTACTGTTGCAACCGATGAGGGGATTTGATACACTGCGAAGCACATACTAAATCGGGGAATGTTACATTATTAAGTGAGTGTACTATGGCAACAAAAGTATTGTTAGTGGATGACCATAAGATCATGCGTGAGGGGATCAGTGCTCTTCTGCGGAGGTATTCGGAATTCGAGGTCGTGGGGCAGGCGGCTGACGGACGTCAGGCACTGGAGATGGCCTCTCAGCTTAAACCCGACATTATCATTATGGATGTTGGGATGCCGAACCTCAACGGTGTTGACGCCACCAAGCAATTGCTGTCGATGAATCCCGATCTTAAGATCATGGCCCTATCGACACATTCGGACGGGGCGGTTGTTGCGAAAATGATTAAAGCCGGAGCCAAGGGATATATCCTCAAGGAATCGGCATTTGAGGAACTGATTGAGGGCCTCAATACGCTGCAGGACGACAGAACATTTCTCTGCAATAAAATTTCCAAGGTTGTTTTCTCAGAATACGTTGGTATGGTGACAAATTCCAAGGTGATAAATGGGGATGGGTTGACCGGCCGGGAACGAGAGGTTCTTCAGTTGGTTGCCGAAGGTCATACGACCAAAGAGATCGCAGAAATCCTCAATTTAAGCACGAAGACGATAGATTCGCATCGTGAGCATATTATGCAAAAGCTGGGCATTCGAAATATCGCCGGGCTGACAAAGTATGCGATTCGCGAAGGGATGACAACGCCTTAACAATACACTCGATTATGTGTGCTGTTGCAAAATGGTTTTTTCATTTTCATCAGGAATGGGTGTTTGTGTGTTTTTTACGGACTTGACATTTCTTGGAATTCCTCCGATATTACGATACTGATCACGATTGAAAATCCCCATTTCTGCGCGACGATGGTATGCTGCGACCGTCAGTTACAACTTTACTCGCGGGAATTTACTGCCCTGAAAGGTATAATGGGAACAAGAAGCCATTGAATAGCGTAATTCTATAGAGAGATATATGAAAGTTCTGATGAAGGGCATCAGTGGCCGGATTTTTCAAGACAATTGTGTTTGATTTTTGGGCAACGCTCTCTGAGATGTCACCGTATCTTCTTTTCGGATTTCTGATTGCGGGCCTGTTAAGCGTCTGGATCAATGCGCGCGTGGTCGAACGCCAGTTGGGCGGCTCCGGTTTCTGGCAGGTATTCAAGGCGTCGCTGTTCGGCGTGCCGCTGCCGCTGTGTTCGTGCGGGGTGATCCCGGTGTCGATGTCATTGCACAAGCATGGGGCAAGCAAGGGGGCCACGGTTTCGTTTTTGCTTTCCACGCCGCAAACGGGCGTGGACAGCATCCTCGTAACGTACAGTTTGATGGGGCCGGTCTTTGCGATCTTCCGCCCGGTCGCGGCATTGATTACGGGCCTGGTGGGCGGCACGGTTATCAACGCCATCGAAAAGCATGACATGACTGCCTCAGAACAACACGAAAAGAAGTGCACCGACGAGTGCTGTTCGCACGAAAACCGGAAAAACTGGCTTGTCCGCGCGATGAAGCATGGGTTTGTAACACTTCCGACGGACATCGGCAGGGCGATGCTGATCGGCATTTTGATTGCGGCGTTGATCTCTGCGATTGTTCCCGAAGACTTTTTTGCCGGGGCGCTGGCCGTCAGCGGCGGCGGTATCATTGCCATGTTGGTGATGATGGTGTTGGGCATCCCGGTGTATGTCTGTGCGACGGCGTCGGTGCCGATTGCCGTGGCGCTGATTGCCAAGGGCCTCAATCCCGGGGCGGCGCTGGTCTTTCTGATGACCGGGCCTGCAACCAACGCCGCGTCTCTATCAACCCTCGCCTCGCAATTGGGCTGGCGTACCGCCATCGTCTATCTGCTGACCGTCGCCGGATGTGCCCTGGCAGGGGGGATCATTCTGGACGCCATCTTTCAGGGCGACTTGTCCAGCATTCACCATGTTCACGGGGCAATGCTGCCGGAATGGTTCAAAGCCGCCTGCGCTGTGGTGCTGCTGGGGGTGCTGGGGTACGGAATCTTTGCCAATCAGGGCCATCGCAAGCAGGAAAAGTCTGAAAATACTCCGGACTAATCCATATTGAGCCAAAAAAAACACTGAAAAGATCGCCTGTAACTCATTTCCTGTAAAGGGTTAAACGTACAATTCAAAAAAAAATCAATATTTCTGCTTGACTTTTACGATAACTGTTGTATGATGACTACAACAGTTAAAACAGAAGGGTAAGTGATGTATATTGTATTGGACAATCAATCGGGTGAAGCGTTTTACCGGCAGATCGTGGAACAGGTTAAATACCTGGTTGCTTCGGGGCAGGTTAAACCGGGTGAAAAGCTGCCGAGTATTCGTGAGCTGGCGGGGCAGTTATCCATCAACCCCCGAACCGTTGTGAAGGCCTATGAACAGTTGCGGTCCGAAGGGCTGGCGGTCATGCGGCAGGGGCAGGGGGTTTTTGTAACCGAGAACAGGGCTGTTTCTCCGTCTGGGCTAAGACAGTCGCAAATCGAAGAAATGGCTAAGCGGATGTTTGCCGAAGGGCGACGGATCGGAGCTTCAAAGGAAGAGATCATGAACATTATTAAACAGGTGGCAAAAAGGATCGAGGAGAAATCCAATGAATGAAACCGCGATTAAAACAGAGAACCTCGGCAGGGATTATGGCAGATTTTGTGCGCTGTCCAATGTGAACTTTACATTAGAACGTGGGCGTGTGGTGGCCCTGCTGGGGCCGAACGGTGCCGGTAAAACGACCCTGCTGCATTTACTGACCGGGCAGTTGGAGCCGACACGCGGCGGGTCGCAGATATTGGGCTATTCATCGAGGTCGTTGCCGGATAGTGTTGTCGGCAGAGTTGCTTATATGGGGGATTCTGAACAACCGCCGGATTGGTGTACTCCGCGGCAGCTTTTCAAACTCCAATCACAGGTGGGGACGTTTGATCGCAAGGCAGCGGATGATTTTTTAGGTATCCAGAAACTGAATCCGAAGAAGTCATTTGGTACTTTCAGCAAGGGACAAAAAAAGTGGATTCGAGCGGCGATGGTGCTGGCGGCTGAGTCGGATGTGATCTTTATGGACGAACCGGCCGAAGGGCTGGATCCGGCCAATCGCATCAAACTGTACGAACATCTGCGGCGGCATGTGTCAGAGTGTGACTCGCTTGCAGTCGTGGCGACGCACATCATCAACGACATCGAAAAGATCGCGGATGAAGTGGTCATTATCAATCATGGCAAGGTCATCGTGCATGAGGATATCGAAGATATCCGCGAACAGGTGCGTGAAATTTTTATTCCCGAAACCGAATCGCTGCCGGACTTTACTTTGTCGGCCAAAACACTGGGTTCAAAGGCGGTTTCCGGAGGCATGCTGTTCTGGGTTATGACGGATACTGACCTGTCGGGGATGTTGCCTGATGCAGCAACCGTTCGCCCGGTCAACCTGGAGGCGTTTTACCTGTCCGTTGCCGAACATAATCACTCAAAGGATATTAAGGAGTTTGAAAATGAGAATTAAATATGCACTCATCGGTTTGTTCTTCCGGCAGGCACTTCCTGTAACCCTGCTGGCATTACCTGCTCTTTGTCTTTTTGTTTTGTTTTACCGGGAGATTTTGGACTGGCGGAATACATGGATTTCAATATTTATCCTCATTCATTCCGCTTTATTAACACTTTGTCTGGGGCAGTTTCGAAGCCGGGCGTTTTCGTTTATCTACACGCGAGGATTTTCTCGCGATGTGTTGTGGATACATAAAATGCTGGCAACAGGTCTGTCTGTGTTTCTCGTATGGATTCCGGCAGCACTGATCGTTTGGCTGCCGATCCGAAGTTCGGTTCAGGACAAACTGTTTATCAGCCCTTATTTCCCGTTAATGGTGCCGCGTGAGGCGTCTGTACCGTGGTTCTGGCTGTTTGGGTATGCGATTTTACTGCCGTTGTTTCATTATGTCTGGATTCGTCGTGCTCAGCCGACACGGGGCAGCAATGGTGCGGTACTTTTAGCCATCGGTATGGTTATTGCTGCAGCAACACTCATGAATTTTAGATGGTATCCGACATGGTTTTTGAACCTTATCTGGATTGTTTCGGCTATTATGACGGCAACCGCATTGATCGGCGGATTCCTGCTGCACCGCACATTGGAGGTGCAAAAATGAAGGTTTTACTTTTGATCTTCACCTTGTTTTTCATCAGTGTCGCTGGGTTGACTGCATTTTTATATTGGTCTTCGAAGAAATCACTATTGCCTAAAGATGCAGCGATTGGCTGCGTTGTTAGCCGGAATGTGGAAACGGTGTTATTTTCTCTGACTCTGTTGATAATCTTTATTTATCTGCTGACTCAACGTGACGGCGGACTTTTGCTGATGCTCGATGAGCTACGGCCGCAGTTCACGGCTGTGTATCTTGTTCTGGCCGGAATTGTTTTACTGCTTCTTGTGGGCACAGTCGTAATGACCTTTCTTCGGCGGACAGCATGGGCTGTCTGTATTGCGTCGATTGTCTTATATATCTATGCGGTTATCCTCTATGGACCGTTCGATTTAATGGAGCGGATTGTTAATCTTTGCGCCTGGAGTTGAATTATGAGCTTCTTTAGTTCAAAACGTTTTATGTTGAGCCTGTGTGCCGTTGGGCTGATGTTTTCGTCGGTATCGCCGGCAAAAAGTAGGGCCGTCGAGCCGGCCGATCCAGTCATTTACTATCATTTCAAGGTTCAGGGCGAATTCTCCGGGGGGGAGGATGTCTGGGTCAATAATGTGCATCTTGGCAAAATGCCGTTTACGATGACCCGAGAAGAATTCCTGGAGAAGGTTCCTTTCATGGAAGAACCGCCGGAAGGATATGCCGATGAGAACAAGCATAAAATGAACGGGTATTGGTTCAGAATCCAAATTTACGGTCTTGAAAAGGAAAATAATAAATCTACGGATTGGAGTGTAGAAAACAAAAATTACTATGCCCGTGTGAAATTGAATGATGAATGGGGGCTCGAAGGTCATGATGGCGGCGGAGGCGGTGGAGGGGGCGGTTACCGGCAGGATTACAATGTTTACTTCCGCGTCAAATTCCCATCCCGTGAAAAATTGATTGCCGAAAAGGAGGGTCGGTTTAAGGATCTTTTAAGAATCGCCCGGCTGAACGATTATCAGGTTGGCAGCGAGTGGTATCAGACGATTGATACATACGGCGACAAGGGCTGGCGAGATTTACGCTACATGCCCAACGATGAGCCGAAAATCCAGAAGATCATGGATGGCTGGGCCTTGTGGAAGTTTCAAATCGACGATCCCGGCAATCCAAAATCGGCAACAGAGGGGTTTGGGCGGATTTGTGATTTTGTCAACGCGCGAAAAAGCTATCGATTCTATGATGTTGAAGGCAGAGCCGTTGAGTTGATCTATGAAAAACTGGACTTGGATGAATTGATCAAGAACTATCTGAGAGAGCTGAAAAAGCATCGAAGATTGACCCATGGATATACCTGCACAGAAAATAAAGGCGGATTTGATACTGTCATTGCAACGAATCATGGAGACGGTGATGTTGTCCCCGCTTCCACATCCGCAATTTACCATGCATTGTGGTTATGGGATCAAAAACTGGACGCTGAAGATTATCACAGTGATAATCCGGTTGAGCTGGAGGTGGTGCCGGCGCTACTGCTTAAAAGTAAGGGCCGTCACAACGATTTTGCTTTTAAGCGGGGTTTGGAGATGGGTGGCAGTGTCATGGCAACATACCTGCTGCGCCATAACTGGCGAACGACGGATCCGGAGGATGATAAAAACGTGTCGATTAATTTTGATTATCGTGCTCAGGTCAATCACTGGCTTGTGTGCCTGGTGAACATGGATGATCCGGCCGGTCGTAAATTCCGTCAGCAAAACTCAGACAGAGCGATGAACTTGGCCGATAAGCTATGTCGGGATATGCACTCCGATGATGGACCTCCTGAATTTCTTTTCCTGGATAATGAACTGGGCAGGGAAAGTATCGCATGGCGTTATTGGGAAAAATATGAAGCCTGGGTGGGGAATTCATTCCCTTCGTGGGCACATGAAAAACTTAAAAAGAAGTATCACTATTTGGTGAAGATGTCAGATTTGGTGCCTTTGCAGATGTATCTGGATGTCTGGCACCAAACGCATAAAACCTTAGACCAAGGTGACGAATTGTATCTGAGTGCAGAATATGCTTTTCAGATACTGCCAAAAGAGATTCGTGAGTCGTTTGGGAAAGCACTGCTTGCTGATTGCGATACGAAAATGAAATCATTAGAAGTACGCAGTATGCAATATCAGGATCTTTATGACCTGAAAAAAACGATCCATGGAAATCTTTTGTATACCGGGAATGAAGAGTCAGTCGATAATCGTATTAAGTTTTATGGACTTTATAAAAAAACCGTCAACTGGGACAATGCAGCGAACGGCATGAGGTCTTATCGATTGCCTCGCCCTCGGTATATTGAGTCTCTTTCCAGGCATGAATCGCCAAATATCCGGGAGCTTGCTGTAATCAGAGCCGAAGCATTTCCAATACCCGAAAACCAGAAAACATTAGAACGTTTACTTAACGATCCTGATCCAACTATCAAACAGGCGGCGGAAGGAGCATCCGCTAAGCTGAAACAACTCAACGAACAGCCGTTGTCAGAACTTGTTGCATACCCGGCAGAAAAGGAGCAAGACTAATGCCTCTTAACACACCGATTACATTAATTATACTTCTGTCGATCATTGGCGTGTGGATCGTACTTCGCAAGTTTGTTTTTAATTCTTTAAAATCGGTTGCCCTGCCCGCTTCTGCACCGCGGGGCAGCAAGGTTAGTCGCTGGATTGAAATGCTGATACTGATTTGTGTGGCCGGAATAATTTTTGTCTTTACGGCAACAAATGGATCTACGGGGGGACGCCTGCTTATTCTCGATGAATTAGGTCCTGCTTTTGCAAAAGCAAATCTGACGGTTGCGATAGGTGCCGGGATTGGGCTGCTGTTATCTGCGGTACTGTGTTATTGTCGTCGAACATCAATTGCAACCATCCTGGCGGCAATTGTCTTGATCGTTTACGCAACATTTTTGAACGGGCCCGAAAAATTCCTTGAAACACTGGCCGGAGAAAAAGGGGGTGAGCGCAAGGTGCCATGGACGATTTGTATTGGCGGCTGTGATGTGCAAGGGGCCGAACTATGGGTCAATGGGATTCAATTGGGTACACTGCCGTACACGACCACGATGGAAGAGTTTAAGGCAAAGGTGCCGTTCTGGGATACGCCGCCTGCAGAGATGGAAAACGATGAAGATCACTTGAAAATTCCGGATTATTCTCCATATTTCAAACCCGGTTGGAGTGGTGCCTGGAGAAAATGGGCAATCATTGTCATGCCCGGTGAGCACGTAAAATATTGGGATAGCCACCGATCTAATAATGAGGAAGATGAGAAAAAACGAACCTATTACGCTCAGATTAAATACGGCGGGGAATGGGGATACTCCAACGGCCGCGGAACCGGTGGTAGCGGGAGTCGATATATATACCGTGCCCGTTCGAGTATCGACAGTGTACGCTTCCCGGAACGGGAACAACGCATGGAAGCACTTTTCGACAAGGCCCGGTTGGCTGACTATAAGCCCTCGGACGAGTGGTTTGATGCGATTGAAACGTTTGGCGATGATGGAATATTAGCGATATATAGAATTATCTCCGTTGAGCCGCAAATGGATGCCGTGCTAACGCAATGGGCCCGTTATAAGTACAACCTTGACCGGGTTGTTAATGAAGCGACCGCATGGAAGGCATTTGAAAACATCTGTGATGAAGCAGACCGTGAGCGTATATATTCAACTGCCGGCGTCGCAGGTAAAGCAGTGGAATTGTTGATTCCTCAACTGAATCCAGATACATTGGCCAAAAAAGCGAATAAACTTATTTGTTGGGATGCCAGCTATCAATGGAATTTTTCTAATGTAGATTCACAAAAGCATTTTGGATATAGCGAACATCCTACAAGCTTGATGGGAGGATATCAGGGGTACGGCAGCGGTTCGTATACTTACCCAATGCATGTCTATGCGGTGGCTCACGCCGTTTGGAAGATGGACGAGTACCTGGACAGGCAAGACCCTGTCGGGGAAAATATTATCGAGCAAAAAGTTGTGCCCGCATACGTTGCACAAAACTACCATCATATTCATCGTCTGAAACTGGCACTTCATGTCGGCTCCAAAGCACTGGACCGCTATTTGCTTCGCCAGAACTGGCGTGCAGATGCCGATAATCTTCCCTGGGGACAACAATTCAGTTCATTCGGAGATGATATCAACGGCTGGGTGTATCTGCTGAGTAATATTGACTCTCCTGCAGGGCGAAAGTTTCGGAAAGAGCAGCGTGATCGCGTGTTTGGCCTTGCAGATTCTCTTCTGGAAGATTCACATGGGTTTAATTGGGATACAGAACTGGATTTTTTATTTTTAGATCTTGACATGGGCCAAAAGTCGCTTGCGTGGCAGTATTGGCCCAGATACCGCACAAAGGTCAAAAAGGCCTTTCGACCGCTTGATAAACTGAAATTTCAGTTTGAATATCTTTCCAGAATGGAACCTTATTCTACGGCTCAGATGTATGTCGATTGTTTTCTTCAATTTAAAGGGGACAAGATTGATCTTAGTCAGGCATTCAGCAGATTTAAGGGTACAATCCCAGAAGAAAAACGGCTGCGGACATGTCAGGCTTTTGTGAATGAGATAGATAGAATCGTAAACAACATCGAAATGGGAACTCATGACACTCCAGAACGAATAAAGAGTTCCATTGCCGGCAGCATCAAGTCCTTTGGGAAAAAGGAGGACACTATTGCCGAGGCCCAAAGTATTCTGGATGATCTGCATAACCAAGGGAAAAAAACCTCCGTCAAACCCAAATACGTCAAGCCCTGGCTGGCCAACACCGTACCGGATCATCCACTGATGAGTATGCTGGCAAATGATGAAGATCCGGCCTTGCGCGTCCTCATTCTCGATGCGATTGTTGCACATCCTACTCCACAAAACCGGAAGCTTCTGGAGAAGCTTTTGAATGACTTCGATGCAACCGTCAAGCAGGCGGCGGAAGAAGCATCCGCCAAACTGAAGCAGCTAAGAGACCGGCCGCTGTCAGAACTTGCTGCATATCCGACAGAAAAGGAACAAAAATGATTATTAAACCTTCGTTACTCAGTTACTTTCTCAAATCCATTGCACCGTTTAATGTCGCCGCGGTGATACTGTCGATCTTTTTTGTGATGCTGTATCCGAAGTATTTTCAGTGGAACAACCCCTGGGCGGGGCTTTTTGTTTTGGCTCATTGTGTTGTGATCACTTTTGTGTTTGGGCGCATCCGCAGCGCATCGTTTGCCTTTATTTACAGCCGGGGATTTTCACACGATGTTCTGTGGGGGCACAAAATGATTGCGAGCATTGTCTCAGCCCTGGCGGTATGGATTCCGGCGGCATTACTGATCGGCCTTGGCGGCAGGAGTGCCCTGCAGGATTGGTTTGGTAATCCGTATTTTCCAATTATGGCTGAAAAGGAGGTAACGGCAATGTGGTTCTGGCTGTTCGGATACGGTCTGCTGCTGCCGATGTTCCACTATACGTGGATCCGCAAGGCCCAGCCCACGAAGGGCAGCGGTAACGGAATGCTGCTGGCGGTCGGCGCGTTTGTGGTGATCTTTACGCTGATGACATTCCGGCACCATAGCAATTGGTATGCGATGCTGTGCTGGGTAATTGGGGGTGTCATGATGGCGGTTTATACTGTTTCGGGATTTGTTCTTCATCGAACACTGGAGGTGCAGAAATGATATTTACACTGATCCAACTGATAGCGATACCCATTATTACGCTCGTTGTGCTGCGTGTACTGGGGGTGATCGGCTCCAAGCAGAAGAACTTTACCGCGCGAACGGCGCCATTGGGCAGTCGTGCCAGTCGGATCGCGGAAAGTGCTATCCTGTTGTGCATCGCGGCGGCGATCTATGTTTTTACCGCGACAAACACCTCGACAAGCGGAATGCTGCTGCGTCTGGACGGTTTATCACAAGAATTGGTCCGGGTTCATATCACGGCGGCCTGTATTGTTCTGGGATTGTTAGTTGTCAGTGTCCTGCTGACGTGTTTCTGGCGGGGCGGTGTGGGGATACCCTTGGCGGCAATTGCGACGATCGGTTACGGTTTTTTCCTGAACGGCGGGCTGATGGATCATTTCTTTGCCGGAAAGGAAGAAATCTTAGCGCCTAAGGTGGAATACACATTTCAGGTGAGCGGTAAGTTCAGCGGCGGCGAGGAGTTGTGGGTTAATGATGTGTACCTTGGGAAGATGCCGCTGACGATGACGTGGGAAGAGTTTAGTGAAAAAGTGCCCTTTATGGCTGAACCGCCCGAGGGTTTTAAGAGTGAAAACAGCCGTCGACCTAAAGCACCATGGTTTCGGTTTACGTTTTGGGAGATGAAAAAAAGAGATAATATACGTTCTTTCTACTATGATACAGATTCACAGGACTACTATGCCAAGGTCAAATTTAACGACCAATGGGGCACGTCAACCGGTGGCGGCGGTGGCGGAGGGGGCGGTCGATGGCACCGTAAATATGATTACAGCTTTTACGGCAATTTTCCGGATCGGGAAAAATTGATCGAAGAAGAAAACAAACGTCTGGACACGCTGATCCAAAAAGCACGGCTGAATAATTACACGGTTGACGCACAGTGGTGGGATACATTCAAGGAGTTTGATAATGAAAGTTTCTGGTCGCTGCGCCATTTAGCCATAGACGAATCCGGTTTCGAAAAAGTCATGGATGCCATTGCCCGATTTGAATATGGTATTCCGCAAACGGTGGATGAGCAGATCGCACAAGACATCTATGAGCAGATCTGCAAAGACGCGGATGCGTCGATGGTCTATGCCACCGGCGGTATCGAGGGGCGGGCTATAGAACTGATCTATGATCAGCTCGATGTAAAACAGCTTGTCGCGGATTGCAGAAAGGCGCTCAAGAGTAATCGGCCGCTGCGGGTTTCGGCCAGTTGGCGGGGTGATGAATACAAGGATTATAAAACGTATTCCCATGATCCACAGGAATCGTATCACCGTAATGAGCCGCTGCCCGCCTCGTTTTCAGTGCTCCGTCACGCGATCCGCCTGTGGGATAAAAAGCTGGATATTGAAAAGCCCATCCAGGATAACATTATCGAAACGGAGATCACGCCGCTGTATATTGCCTACCGGGGTAACTTTGACGCGGCGGCGGGACTTGGGGGCGGTCTCTTTGAAGAATACCTGCTGCGTCAGTTCAGGCGTGAAAGGCGGCTTGAAGGAATGGACCTTGACTACGAGGCCCGGGAATATACCGGCGGCCAGCACTTAAATAAATGGATCTATCACCTGGTTCAATTGGACAGCTCGGCAGGGCGGGAATTTCGCAGCAGAAATTCCCGTGTCGCCGAAAAAATGACACAACTTCTCATTGATAATATGCACAACAGCAGAAAAGAGCCGCCGGAATTTCTTTTCTACGATTTGGACATGGGAAAAAACAGTTTAGCGGTTCGATTCTGGCCGGACTATACGGCAGCCGTCAATGATTCGTTCCCCGGCTGGGATGAAAGTATGCTGGAAAAACGATTTGCTTATCTTGCCCGCATGGGGAAACTGGCGACGGAAAAGATGTATATGGATTGCTGGAACAAGGTCGATATTAAGGAGTACGAATATTCCCGACTTCGAGAAAACATTGAGGTGATTCCCTTTGATCGGAGACTGTCTATTGCCAGACAGATTCTTGAAGATGTGAAACGAAACAAAGACCAGATTCGCTATAATGCGGATTTGACTATTCGAGATTATGAAAATTATTTGATCTGCTTAGGCGACCAGCAGGCAATGGAAGAATTGTTGGCTTGTGAGCCGAAAGAGAAAAAGCAAAGAATTGATAGAATAAAATCCATGCTGGGCTCCAATATGCCAAAGCAGGATCAATCTGCGATTGTCCACCGTTTTGCACAGCAGGATGATGCCGACCTGAGAATGTTGACCATTAAGCACTTGCGGGAACTGCCGACACCGGAGCATGTGGATTTATTAGAGACACTGGCGCAGGATATGGATGCAACCGTCAAGCAGGCGGCGCAAGCAACTCTGGACGGACTTGAGCAGATACGTCAAATGCCTTATGAAAAGCTGGTTTCGCTGGAAAGCACCTATACGCCGCCGTCATAATCGGGTCGTGTTTTTCTTGTCAAGCCGCCGTTTAAAATAAACAACCCACAAAAGAAGAAACCGATATATTGTCAGTTTATTAATCGATGTTATTCTATTAACTCGTTACCCACTTTGCGGGCACGTTCGGGTTTGTCTAAATCGATCCCAAGAGCTAAGCCGATTTCCACCAAGAGGTTCCATCCGGCACTCAGGTAAACATAAGGCGTTAGCGAACCTGCATCCGGAACCTGAATGGTGGTAAACGGCGTCTGTCGGTTGGCGATTGCTACGACTGTCAAGCCCACGCCCTTTTGAAGTACTTCCTGAAACTTTTCAACTTCGGCATCAATCGGATCAACCACGAAAACGATATCGTTGGGATCCATGACCTCTTCGATGCCGTGGACCGCATAGGTTCCTTCCAAAAAGTCGGATTTATTCCGGGTGATCTCATTGGTCTTAAGGGTCAATTCTTCGGCGACACCGTCATTATAACCGGCAAAGTAAATAGTGGGAGCTTTCACAGCGGCGTCAATGACGGCCTTGTCAATTGGCAGCGTCAGGGCTGTCTCAATATCGTCCGCCAGTGCTTTGCAGGCGGCGGCGTTGTCCTGTTCGAGGATATTCCAGAGAATCGATTCATAAAAGAGTGCCTGTTCGATCACGCTTTTTGTAGCGGCGACGGCCTGTTCCCAGCCGCAGGTCAGAACAAAGGTTTCTTTGCAGGCCTCTTCCAGGAGCGTTTTTGCATTGGCGCTGAGTCCGAAACGGTTGTCATTACCTTCGTCGGCCAGTTTTTTCGCCAGCAAAACAACCTCTTTGGTGCGGCCGGAGTTGGATGCACAGAAGACCGCGAATTTTGAAAGGTCGTATTCGGCAGACTGACGCGAACCGTCCGTGGCAATCTGAAGGTCCATTCCCCATCGCATTGCCTTCCGCATGGCGTTTTTCGCAGGGAAAATCCGGCTCGATCCCTCCCCGGTCATCAGGATCCGACCGACCGACTGTATCTTCGGGGCGATCGCTGTAGTCTGGCTCGGATCAAAATTCTTTACGACGCCGATGGTATCCATCATTTCCTGAACCAGTGCGTATTTGGAGTATTTCTCGTCGGTTAAATTCATTTGCTTGTCCTTTCTAATAGATTAGCTTTTCTTTTTCATCTCTGCGACCACTGCCTTAAAGTTTTCCGTTTCTTCTCGAACCAGCTTGACGAAGCTGTTATCCTCAATCGTCCCAATCGCGGCGACCATTTCCTCAGGATTTCGATACGTTGCCTGCCTGAACGGATTATCATGATCCTTTTTCCGGCTGGCATAGACCTGATACTCGATATATTCCTGAATCGTGATCGATCGATTCAGTGCATCAATCCATTGTTCCTTTTCCAGCTTTCCGTCGTAGTAGTCCCGCAGCACGGCAAAAGCATGCCGTTGTTTTTCGAGAGGGTAAGTCTGCCACAGTTGATCGTATCGGTCATGAATCGCTTCCCAGGTTGACAGGTTTCCTTTGCCGATGTCGGTTCGCAAACGGTCAACGTCTTCCGCGGGAACAAGCTGGCCGCCGAGGTTGACCCATTGACGATGCGCGTTATCCTGCAACACGTTCTTCATACTGTCAAAATTCGCCGAGGCATTAAACTGCATGTAGGCCAACAGGTTTTTAACCGCGTAGTACCGCAGCATTTGGCCGTAGGCGTGGTAGCCCGCAAAGGGTTTGACGATCAGCACCTTGCGTTTTGATTTTTCCATATTTTCGCCCAGCACTTCCAATCCTTCGAGTGCTTCCGGCGATGTCATATTAAGCAGCTCGCGTCCTAATGCGGAAAGTTCAGAATCTGTTTTCACCGAAGGACTCGATCCGGTTTGCCTCAGTTTAGCTTTTGCGACCCAGCATTCAAGAAGGAAGCGAGCATGCCGAATCTCCTCAACAGTGTCCGGGGCGAGGGAATCAAACTCAATCTTCTGGATTTTCCTTTTGCGTTTGTCGCGATTATGGAACTTCCATGTATTGCGAGCCAGGGCATACATATTGTACAGCCACCAGAATGCGGGCAGCACTTCCAGTTCATCCTTCAGGATGTTATTGTTCAGCAGGGCGAACGGCAGCGGAATATCCAGTTCGGCGGGGTAATCCGCTTTGGCCAGCAGCACAAACGAGGCGAAGCGGCATGAATGCTTGACGCTGGTGCACAGGCCCGGCCAGAATCCTCTGCCGGCCTGAATCTCGTTGTCGTTGGCCCGGCTGTTATGATTGGAACCGACCGTCACGCCGGCGGCCATATTACTTTGCCCCATTACAACCGAGGCGATCAAAAATGAGTTGTTATGGTGCTGCTCATGGGCCGGGAAGATCAGATTGTTCAGTACTTCGCAGCAGGAAATCGTTGAGTTCTCACCCAAAAAGGAATTGATCAGGCGGGCTCCGTATTTCAGGTTGGAATTATTGGCCAGGATAAACCGGACGGCCTTGCACCCGTAGAAAATATGGCAGCCGTAACCGATGATCCCGTTGACCAGTTCAACCCCTTCGCCGATCTGCGTCGGTTCTTCGCTGTCAGAGTTGATTGTCAGATTTTTCAGCTTGTTGGCGCCTTTGATATAGCAGTGAGAGCCGATTTTGACATCCTTGATGATCCGGCAGCTTTTAATCACACACTGGTCGCCGACCATCCCGTAAAACCCGCGTCGGCTGTCAGCATTGTTTTGCGTGATTTCTTTGAGCCGTTGCTGCAGCGATTCATCGTCCCGATATTTGGCCCATAAATAGGCGTCGGCGGGAATCATTCCGTCAAACGGCAGAACCTGTCGACTGCCCGTCTCGTTCATGATGTCCAGCCAGACACGGATTTTTTCATCTTCGCCGTCTTTCAGGATGCCATTGCCGAACTTGGCGTGGTTGGTCGTGTGCATCTCATCGATATTCATCAGGATACAACGGTCGCCGATAATGTAATGGGCCATGTACTGTACATTATGAATCGCCGCGTCATCACCAATATCACAAGCCACAATCCGGCTGTTGGTAATCCCCGCGGGCAATTGAAGGTCGTGATGCTCCAGCACGATATTCCTGACCCGTCCGATACGCACAAAACCGAAGAACTCGGTGTTCATGATTTGCACGGGATCAAAGGGGTCTGTCACGAGGATGTTCTCCCATTTGTCGGCGGTATTTCCGTTTTTGACCAGCAGTTCCACCTCGTGTGTGCGCAGTTGCCGCCAATGATCGGCGGGCTTGCCGACCTGCTGATTGCGGCGGCTGTATTCATCTTCGCCCTGAGGGATGTATTCGGCGGGAAGGAACTGGTATCCGATGCGTTCTTCCGGCAAAATCGAAACGGTATCCATGTATTTTCTCCATGCAAACGATTCTCAAAAATGCTTTTAACTGTTCAATATATATATGAAATCCACCGGTTTTTGTCAAAGATTAAATCTCCGGTAAAAAACAACTCTGTTTGAACCCGAATCGCAACCCTTAAATCAACGCTGCATACAGGCCTTGGGTGATCCCCGGAGAAAATGAGCGGTTCTAAGAATCAGCACAAAGCGTACTGCTGCTGAATCGTTTCGATGACGGTATCGATGGTTTTGCAGGCCATCAGGGCCAAGAGCGTTTTCTTGCGTTCGGGATGACGTTTGCAGTAGTTGGCGAGGAATTTTCTAAAGTACGGTACGGCTTTGCGTTCGTTCCGGGTTTGGCAGATCATGTCAAAATGTTCCAGCATCACCCGTCCCTGTTCTGTCAGTGAAGGCGGTTCGGGCATTTCTTTACCTTCATAGAGCGCGCGAATTTCCTGAAAAATCCACGGGTTGCCGATCGCGCCGCGGGCGACAATGACGCCGTCGATGCCGGTTTCGTTGAGGCGGTTAATGGCGATCTCAGGCGTCATGATGTCGCCGGAACCGAAGATTGTCAGATTCGGGAAGCGTTTTTTGACTTCGGTAATCAATGACCAGTCTGCCTTGCCTCGGTACTTCTGGTTAACGGTGCGGCCATGAATGGCGAGCATGTCCACCCCATCCGTCGCGGCGTTTTCGCAGATGGTCCAAAAGTCCTCTTTTGCCGCTTCGCTGCGGTCGTAACCGATGCGAATTTTCAAAAAGACGGGGCAGGTGACTTTTTCCCGTGTCCGCAGAAAGGTTTCACGGATAAACGCCGGTTGCTGCATCAGGTGGCCGCCTCGCGCCCGCCGCAGCACTTTCGGGGCCGGGCAGGCGAAATTCAGGTCGATCAGGTCGTAACCGACTTCAATGAATTTCTGGGTTGCGGCGGCCATGACTTCCGGGTCGTCGCCAAGGACCTGCGCCCCAACGGGGTGCTCATTGTCCTGCGGCTGAAATTTCATCTTTTTCAGGGCCTTATGATGCAGCGCGATCTTATCCAGCATCACGCCGGTAAACGTCAGCGGGCAGCCGAACCGCTTGGCCAGAATCCGCATCGGGTGATCCGTATAGCCGCTCAGCGGGGCCTGAATAAACGGCATATCAAGTTGTATCGTTCCAAATTTCAGCATCGATTGTGTCCACACAGTGTATGAAAAACTCCCTCGTCGTCAATAGTCAATTTCCCTTGGCTATCCCGTATTCATATCGTATTGGTCTTGACGGTAGAGGTTTTCTCGTCATAATAGCCATCTATGGATGAAAAAACAAAGCGACTCATAGAACTGGACAAAAAGTACCTGTGGCACCCGTTCACCCAGATGGCGGACTGGCTGGCCTGTACCCCTGTCGTGATCGAGTCGGGCGACGGATTTTACCTGATCGATACGGAAGGCAATCGTTATATCGACGGCGTTAGCAGTTTGTGGTGCAATGTGCACGGGCACCGGGTTAAAAAAATCGACGATGCGATTCGGTCACAGTTGGATAAAATCGCGCACAGCACACTACTGGGCCTGGGACAGACAAGGTCGATTGAATTGGCGGAAAAACTGGTGCAGATCGCTCCGCCCGGGTTGGAAAAGGTGTTCTATTCTGACAGTGGCGCAACAGCTGTTGAGATAGCCATTAAAATAGCCTACCAGTATTGGCAGAACATCGGCCAAACGGACAAGACCAAATTCATCGCACTTAAAGAGGCCTACCACGGAGACACCGTCGGTTCGGTCAGCATCGGCGGCATGGATTTGTTTCACGGAATCTTTAAGTCCCTGATCTTTGAAACGTATTACGCACCAACTCCCGACCCTTATCGATGTGAGGGTACGCCTGAACAATGTGCGAAGAATTCACTCGAAGCAATCGAGGCCGTTTTGAAGCGTCATGGCGAACAGATTGCTGCGATTGTGGTCGAGCCGCTGGTACAGGGGGCGGCGGGGATCATCGTGCATCCGGCCGGATTCTT
>Ga0272442_10001336_pt1 | contig 37733 bp, 22 predicted proteins | sample SSMForm2O_FD_200262 | JGI IMG/M metagenome (GOLD analysis project Ga0272442, IMG submission 200262) | Marine sediment archaeal communities from Little Sippewissett salt marsh, Falmouth, MA, United States - SSM-Form-2O | ecosystem: Environmental > Aquatic > Marine > Wetlands > Sediment ... | reverse complement strand
ACAATAACAGCCATAACCTGTATAAGTCAGGTTTGATACTCAAACGGGGCCTGTGCGGACTCGCCATGCTGCCGAACTGTCGCAGCAGGTTAGTTCGTTACAGGCTCTGCTCTTTATTTAGCCTTGCGAATCGGCCGAAGGCTCACATTCGATCCCCAACACGATTGACAGAGATACAGGTTGAATGCTATAATTAAATATTCAATTGTGTTTCAAGGAGGGACTTCACAAGCAACTGAACGAACAATTCTTAGGAGGTGAGAGAGATGAGAAGCAGATCAATTCTTGCACTCGTGGTCTTCGTCTTCGTGACCGCTCCCGCGATTGCTCTTGTGTGGACATGTGTCATTCCTGAATATCAGGCCGTAGCTGAAGTGCGAGTTCGGCCGATTATCCCGCGTCTGGTTTTTCAGACAGACGATAATGGAGTCATTCCATTGTATGACTCATACGTGAATACCCAAGTCTCCATTATCAGGAGTTTATCTATCCTTCAACGTGTTTTGGACCAGCCGGAAGTACAAGAGACACAATGGTACAAGAATCCTCCAAAATCGCTTAAGCAGCGGTTGGGAGCAGATCCGGTTCCTCCTTTAGAAAGGCTTAAGGAGGCTCTGCATGTTCAGCCACGAGAACGAACTGAAATTATAGATATCTCTTTTATGAACCCAAGTGCCAAAGACGCCAAACTTATTGTCGATAGGGTTCTGGACCAATATATAAGATACGCTGGGGAGAGGTGTGACAATACTGAGGAAGAGCTCTACCGCCGACTGGTCGAACAGTACAAATCTCTGGAGAACGAAATCCTCGGGCGGGAGAAGATTATTTCCGATATTCGCAAATCAGTCGGCATGGTTTCTCCAGAAGAACTTATCTCCCGTAAAAGGCTTCGGCTGGATGAGACACAAGCCCGACTCAATGAACTTCAACAGAGTATTGCTCTATTGGAATGGCAGAAGCAACACGCTGTTGCTGATGACAACAATGATGTATCGGTTGGTGTTGCTGATGTGCCGGCAACTCCCGTTGATCCTAATGACTCTCTTTACACAAAAGGGGCAATATCCCTTGACTATCAACTGGCCTTGGCAAAACGTGAGAAGCAGCTATTGGTCGAACATTACACAAAACAACAGGCAGAATTTGAAGAGCTGTTTGCGACTGCCCAATTGATCGAAAAGGAAAATAACGTTCTGAAGCACAAGCGCGATCTCTTCAATGCGGTTCGGCAGCGTCTGGATCAGAAGAATATGGAGCGCAACACCCCTCGTTCGATCGAGGTTCTGACGCGAGCCTTCGTACCCTCAAAGCCTCACCATGATCGCCGAATGTTGTTCACAGCTATTGCATTGATTGTGGGCTTAGGCTTAAGTTCGAGTGTGACATTCCTTCCTGGCAGAAAGTGTAAACGGTAAGAGCTCTTCTTACGAGGCATTGACCTTGATCCGCTGAACTGGAGTATACGTTTAATCTCGGTGGGACAAGCCCCACCCTACCGAACGACTTAGGGACCATCGGGGCCCCAGGGGTCGATTTGCTTTAGGCTTTTGGCCTCATCAAGGATCTTGTAGCAATCGGGCAAATCGAAGGACTTCAGGATGTCGGGCACAAGCGATGAAAGCGGCCACGAATACGTCTCGGATTCGGCGATGTCGGAATAGGACGTCAGGGCGTTTTTCAGCGTGACCTGATCTACCTCGTCCGACAAAACGGCGGCAAATGTCGCCGGGATGGCGCCCCAGCCTCTAGCGACGAGGTGGATTTCCTCGTGGCCGTTCGCGGCGAGCCACTGGACGACGCGGAGGATATCATAGGTCCTTTGGCCGGGGTAGGGCTTGCTCAGCATGATCGAGTGAATTGCATAGAAGTAATCGGAGCCGTAGGCGCTGAGATACGAATTCTCATTGCACGTGTCCGGCTGCGATTCGCCGATGCCCCTAACGTCGCACGTATAGAAGGCCGCCTCGGGATCGGCGTCGATCAATTCTTTAATCAGCGGTTCGTCGCGCAGCTCGGCATCGCTGGATTGATGTGCGACGTACAGAATCGCGCGCTGATATCCTTTGGGTGGTCGCGAGTATAGCCGCTCTTCACCAAGGCGATATACAATGGCCTGAATGCCCGGCTCAGTTTCGACGACATAGGTGGTCCAGTTTCGCTTGGGGTATCCGCGAGAACGCCAATTACGAAGGATGCGATATTCGGGAGTTTCTTTGGATCGTGGTCCGGCCAGGCCTCTTAAGCCCAGAACCCCAATAATGTGCCGCTTAAGTGCAGATGCGGATAGATTCTTTCGCCGCTTCTCGGCCAGTTGCTTTGAAGTTTCCTTCGTGAAGGAATAAACCGGGCGGGAATTCAGCTCACAGACCTGGCCTCGTGGCGCGCAGTAGAGAGTTTTGTCTTTTTCAATCACCAGCTCCGGCTCGGTTTGGGCGTCGGAGATGCCGGTGACACGATTGAACAGGCGGTACATCGCCTCGCGGTTCTCCTGAGAGTAGCCGTGGTAGGTGGGGCCGATGAACAGTTCGATATTCTCTTCGGCGCCCAGCAGCTTGTACAGATGTTGGAGCCGGCGGTAGGCATCTTCGGCGCCGCGCGCATCGAAATAATCTTTTTCCTTGGCAAGGACCACCACCGGTTTCGGCGCCATTGCGGCGATAAAGTCGGAATGATCCAGCCCCAGCGCCAGCGCTCGCGGCGGGCACTGCTCGGTGTCGGCGGGAAGCTCGTTCTCGGTGTTCCGCCGGAACGTCGTGACGAAGCAGCTCGGCGCGCCCATCGTCCAGCGGCGCTCGACCCCGCACAGCCAGGTCGTCATCGTGCCACCGCCGGAGTTGCCGGTGACACCGATGTGTTTCGGATCGACTTCGGGGCGGCTCAGCAGATAGTCCAGCGCGCGGATGCCGTCCCAGGCGCGCCATGAGCCGAAAAACTCGCCGACCAGAAACTGCGGATTGCCGGCGTACAAATGCTCGCGAACGCCGACGCCGATCTTCGATTTGAGATTCTCGTCCGGATACTGCAGGCGTTCGCCCTGGCCGATGGGATCGTAGATCAGCACGACGTAGCCTAAGCGGGCCAGGCCCTGCGCGAAGGATTGGTAGGCGTCTATCGCCTTGCCGGTTGCCGAATGACCGCACGTGCCGACGACGCCGGGCAGCGGAAAGTCTCGTCCCTTGGGAATATACAGATTGGCCGTGACGAGAAAACCGGGCCGGCTCTCGAAGATGATCTTTTCGATCTTGTACGCGTCCCGTTCGACGACGCCCGTGATACGCGGCTTGAGGGGCGTCCTTTCCGGCCACGGCCCGAAGCTCTGCTGGATTTTCTCCTGAACGTCACGGACGTACGCCTCGGCATCGGCGGCGGTCTTCAGGGCCTCGCGCCGCTGGTTCGCTCGCCGTTCGATCCGCCGCACGGATTGCACGAAATATTCCTGGACCATGCGAGGAAACCGGTTGAGCGGCTCTATAGATTTTCGATTTTCGATTTTCGAGTTACGATTGGCACCTTCCGCGGGGACCATAACTGCACATAGCAAGGCCAACACCACAAGAATTGTAGGGTGGGGCTCCCTAAGGGATGCCTTACGGTATTGCCCCCACCAAAACCGCTTCATCGTTGATTTATCAATACGTTCGAGCATTTTTAGGCCTCCAGAGGTTTCTTGTTGAAAAATTTCTCGGCAGGGCAGCCGAGCTCTTTTTGTTTGCAGTATTTACAGGCATAGGACCCTCTGACGAAAGCGTTGCCGCCCATGGAAAGGACGATCAGAATAATCAGCAATATCAGGATTGTCCAGTTGAAGTTTGTCACCAACAGCACGATTCCAGCGATCAAAGGAAAGATCAGAATGAAAAAGTCAGGTGCTAAATCGAGCCATTTCATTTCTTTTTCAGCGAATTTCTGAGGATCGCCCTTTTTAAATAAAAGCGCGCTGAGCTTGCCTTTGCCGAAGGCGCACACCTTGTCATAGTAGTAGCAATTCACACAGTGATACCGTAGCAGTCTCATTTCGAATACGCCGCAGTAAAGCAGATAGAGCACCGCCCACACCAGTCCGCATTGGGCCATAATATAAAGGCCGATCGCGTAAATGGCGATGGCAAGGCCGTTCGATAGGAAAACAATCGACAGAGGGAAACGTTCATAGGCCGTGACCTCTTTCATTTTTCCATCTCCCAATTGCTCGACTCATGTTCTTTCCATGCGGCTGCATCGGTCCCACGGGCCCACTCGGCCGTGCCGATGGCGCCTGCGCCGGCTGCATTATACCTTATGATGACTCTGTGTCCAATCCCGTAGCTATTTTAGTTTCAATTCGACGCAGGATGATTCTGCGAACTTGTTTGCGAGAAGCAATTCTGGTATGCTCCCGTGTTTCTGGTCAACAGGGTATTTTCATCAATGAATAAGGAGTGAAGCATGATAAAAAGTCGGGAGGTGTCAGACAGGCTGAGCGGCATAACGTGGATGGTGATTCTCCTAATGATTTGCTGCGGTCGCGTTTACTCTCAACAAACCTCTCTTGTGCTCAAAGCGGGGGATGTGCCTTTCGAGTTGGTTCGCGTCCCGGCCGGAGCGTTCCGTATGGGATCCGAGGTGGGCGATAATGATGAGAAACCTGTACACCGCGTCCGTATCGCTGAGAATTTTTATATGGGCAAGACGGAAGTAACGGTCCGGCAGTTCGGGGTGTTCGTACAGGCGACAGGATACCAAACCGAGGCTGAGAAGGGGCGCTGGGCGGCGAATTACGCAAAGTACACCGGCAGAGGATTTCCGATTGTGCCGGCTCACGGCCTCAGTTGGCGCCGGCCCGGATTCGATACGTCCGATGACCATCCGGCGGTGTGCATCAGTTTCAATGATGCCATCGCTTTTTGCCGATGGCTTTCAAAGGCCACGGGTAAGTACTGCCGCCTGCCGACCGAAGCGGAATGGGAATACGCCTGCCGGGTCGGTGACGATGACAGTCGAGTGGAGAACATCGACAACATCGGCTGGTATCGTGATAATACGACACACGGAACGCAGCCGGCCGGTCAAAAAAAGCCGAATGCATGGGGATTCTACGACATGCAGGGCAACGCCTGGGAATGGTGCCTGGATGTTTGGCACAGTAATTACAAAAACGCGCCGGGGGACGGCAGTGCGTGGTTGGCGGAGGATTATCTGCCTCGCGTTGCGGTCCGGCGTCTGTTACGCGGCGGGGCGTGGAACCGGCGGGCTTTTAAGTTGAGCGGCACATTTCGCTATCGCGGCACGAAAGATTTCAGAAGCGACGGCACCGGATTTCGGATCGTCCATTCGGCGATGATCATCAATGAAGAACCCAAACTCGGCAGGCCGGTGTACGAACGCCTGAACGATAAAGGTATAGCGGGTGGAACGAATCCGACGGATTCTGATCTCAACGTTACTGTTGATGACGAGACCTTTACCTTCGTTAGAATTCCTCCCGGCCAGTTCATGATGGGCTCAACCTGGGAAAGCGGAGAGCAGCCGATCCACCGGGTACGAATCGACTACAGCTTCGATATCGGCAGGACGGAGATCACGCTCCGGCAGTTCCGCGCCTTTACCGAGGCGACGGGCTATCAAACGGACGCTGAGAAAGAGCGATGGGCCTGGAGCCGCAAGGGGGAGTCGGATTGGGAACCCCAGGAATTGATCTGTTGGTGGAATCTTCCTTTTGCTCAGATGGACGACCACCCGGCAACCTGTGTAAGCTGGTATGATGCGATGGCGTTTTGTCAATGGCTCAGTGAGAAAACGGGCACGCACATCCGCCTGCCCAGCGCCTCGGAGTGGGAATATGCCTGCCGGGCCGGCACGAAAGGCGACTACGCAGGAGATATTAATAAGATGGGATGGTATCGCGCCAATTCCGGACATCGAACGCATCCCGTCGCCCGGAAGAAGCCCAATTCGTGGGGTCTCTACGATATGCACGGGAACGTCTGGGAGTGGACCCTGGACATGTGGCGCGACAATTACGAGGGGGTGCCGGCGGACGGCCATCCCTGGGATCAATCCAAGACCTTCGAGCCGATTATGCGGGGCGGCTCTTTCATTAATCCACCGTGGTGGCTGCGATCGGCGGACCACATGCGCAACAATCCCGGCAACCGGTTCAGCTACAATCAGGGGCTTCGCATTGTTCGTTCTCCGGCTACACCAAATTAGCAAAATGGGCCTGGGTAAAAAAATGAAAATTGCAATGTGTCAGATATTTACGTTAGACGGCGACCGCCGGGGCAATTTCGTCCGGATTGAGAATGCCGTTCGCGAGGCGAAAGAAGCCGGAGCCGGTCTGGCCTGCCTGCCGGAGATGGCAATACTCGGCTGGGTGAATCCCGACGCTCACAAAAGGGCGTGTCCGATCCCCGGCCCGGATTCGGACCGGCTCTGCAAGCTGGCCGAGCAATATGATATTTGTGTTTGTGTGGGCCTGGCGGAAAAGGACGGCGTTCATTTGTATGACTCGGCGATTCTGATGGACAGCGGCGGACGAATAGTGCTCAAGCATCGCAAGATGAATCTCCTTTCGGAATTGATGACGCCGCCTTATACTCCGGGACAGGACATGAGCGTCGTCGAGACCGAATACGGAAAGATCGGCTTGCTCATCTGTGCCGATACACACGAAAATCACATCTTACAACGCATGGCGGCCCAGAAGCCGGACCTGTTGCTCGTACCCTACGGATATGCAGCGACCGAAGAAGAATGGCCCGGCCACGGCAAGGTGCTTGAGAACGTGGTCAAAAATGCAGCTATTCAGATCAAAGCTCATGTCATCGGCACGAATCTCGTCGGCCAGATTACGAACGGGCCTTGGGAAGGCCGGATTTACGGCGGCCACAGCGTGGCCGCAGATAAAACAGGAAAGATCATCTCAATCGCCTCAGACCGGGAACGTGACATAAATGTCGTCGACGTAAACGCTTAACCTCTTGCGGGCCTTGCAGAGTGACATTGGACGTTTAAAAATTGGAAAAATCTGTAACTTTTCGATCCGTCCGGCTCCACGTTTAACTCTCAGACGGGCTTGGATGAGGTTATGAGAAGATCCCTTCATTGGCTGGGCCGGAACTGAGACGCCGATAACCAGTCTTAGGTAAACCTTTCTGAGGTTTCAATGATTATTGCCTCTTCCTCCCCAGAAGTGCGTTTTCGTCATTGATGTATCTGTCAAATAAGCTAAGTTTGGTCGCGAGAAGGCCATGACCACAAGTCCGTCATCTTTCATTATTCTGTCAAAGGCTATGTTTTCTTTGCTTTTCTCCTCCTTCCTTGGATTCAGCATGATTCTGCCGTTTCTGTAGACACCCAGTAAAATGACTGGGTTATGTGATTGTGAACTTCTCTGCTTGTTGATAATCTCGGTGCACTCGTTGAAAGTTCTGTTCACGCAGATGCCGGGAATCTTGCTTTTGTCTTCATCCACCAAGACATATATTTCGTTTGTATGCGGTGAGTAATCAAGGAGTTCACCATATACGTCTGAAAGGTTATAATGAAGGGCACACTGTGAAAGGACACCCAATCCCAATTCAGTGGCACATACTGTCTCATGCACCCCAACGGCCCTCAATTTGGCTATCATTTCAGGATCTAAAACTTCTGCGATGATGTGAGGTTTCCGTCCCAGCTTGCCGGACTTATCTTCACTAAACTTTGTTTGGATTACTATCTTCACGGCAAGAGCAATGTCTACGGATTTGTCATCCGGATCGCGAGGTTTGCCATCATCGCAGTTTTCATCATCCGCAAGAATAATGATACTCTTCGCTAAGTGAATTCGACAAGATTCCAGCACACTGAGCGAGTCGGGATACCCTTTCTGAATGTAAACATTATCATACGTTTTCGGGTCATTCTCTCGCAGTTTTTCCTCGTCGATGTCCCGATTCGTGACAATCACAATATCCGTGCTGGGTGCCGCCTCCTTTCGGTGCAGTTGCTCCACAATCTTGTGGCCTCGTTTATTCCAATTACAGATGACGATATGCATTTTTATATGAGGGGGCATCTTTTTCTCCTTTGTCAAAAAGGCAGCCGCAAACTTGCCGGTCACGAGCCCACCAAAACCAGCCCCTAAAACGAAGATAATCAATGCAGAGGCTATCGTTCCGCCTCGAGTCAGAGGCGGGCGATCTTCAAAACCACTGGCAAGATACAGGAATATGGACCAAAGTGACTTGGGCAGGTTCTCGAAGTTCTCGTTACCCGAACCCTCCCAAAAAACCATGAAAATGGCACCGAGAGCGTAGAGGCAGAAGAAAACTACGGCCACTTGGGCATACACACTCTTGCCAATGGTTCTGGGGACAAATCTGCGATGCACTAAGTAATACACTAAGAATACGATTATCGTGATGCTGAAGAGATAATTGAATATCTCCGGCCATTTCTGACGAAGTTTCATAGAGAAGGATACACTCTCAAAGTATTGCTTTGCCTCCGGGTGAAGGTCGATCGTCATCCCTTTTGTGGCGGTGTCCATCGTTATATTTGCACCCTGTGGATGCATTTGCTTGAGCTTTTCGGTCTTCTCGAAGATTGCTGCGGCAACCTGTCGAACCACGCCTGGTTCGAGATCCTTCCGCGACACCAACAGCGCCCGGAGACCTAAAGTCACAATTTCTTTATGCTGTCCCTCGTAGGTTTTGGCGGGAATCGTATCGTACACTAAGTAAGGGCAGGACCTGCGTGCCTGTCTCGCCAGTTTCTTCGGCAGTTCGATGAATCTTATCTTTTCCTCTTTGCAGATTTCCTGAATACCGGGCGTTGGAATACCGGCTATGATAAACGCAGCTTTATTCGGATTGTTGGGATCCTGCACGGCCTGGCATGCGTTCCCCAGAGGGAGTCTTGTCTCAGTTATATGTGAAAGTTCAAATCCGGCGGCACTCAGAATATCGGTTGCCACAGAGAACTTTCTCGTTTCACTCGGGCTTGTACAAACTACTCTGCCTTTGAGGTCTTCAATCTTGTTTACATACAAGTCCTTCCTGACAATGATCTGAATGGTTTCGGTGTACAACGAAGCGACCCCGGCAATTCTCGTGCATGGTAAGGCCCATAGCTTCTGACCGTGATAAAACCAATGGGCAATATTATTCTGGGTAAATGCAAAGTCTGCTTCATCTTTTTCTATGAGTTTTAAATTGTCCTCAGCTCCATTTGTGCTGATGACTTCTATGGCAATATTTGGATCAAGTTCTTCGACGGCCGCCTTTATTCCCAAGCCTAAATGATAATAGACACCGCTCTTGCTACCCGTTGCCAGCACATATGGCTTTGGAGCGTTGGGATCCCCGTAAACTAAGTTGACACAGAGAGCGTAAAGGACGATCAGAAGCGATATGTTGTTTCTTGTTATACGCATTGATCAATCAGGTTTTGATGTCAGAGGTCTTTTTTTACAAACTACCCGTCATATTGTATTTGCGCGGGAAAAGGAGCCTTCTCGATCATGGAGGCCGAATCTGCTCACCTGATGACTACATCACTCGGACAAACGCCCTGGAACAAGCTTCCGCGGTGAAACCTACGCTATATTGAAAGTAGATCATTTTTACCGCCTTGTGTCAAGGACGATTTTCCTGCGAAGACAATTTTTTCGGCTGATGAATCGAATAGAGGGTAGTCCGGTTTTGGATAAACGGCTCTCAGGAGGCATTACATAGGCTGAAAGACAGGTTTGAGTGTCTTCTTTCACACTTATGATACTCTTGGTGTAAACTTCAGTCTGATGGGGAAGCAGCATGGGAAATTTCTGCCAGGAATAGTTTTTTGTTTCTTTTGTCGTGAAAGACAAATAAATTATAGATTCTCGAAATGTAAGACGTCCTGACGATAGAGGCACGAACGTTTATTTGATTGGAGATATGTGAGGTAAAAGCATGGAAATGAAAAAATCAAATATCAAAAATCAAAATGGTGGAATCCCGGCGAGCCGGGATAGCTTTCTTCCTTTAGCCTTTTGCATCTTGATTTTTGCATTGACTCCGGGCCGGGGCTATCCAAAGACGCAAGCGTGGGAAGGCACGATCACAATACCCACCTATGGATGGGAGGACGATATTAATCCCAAGTTTTGGGCGCTCGAGACCGACGTCAAGTTTTCGACCACGGTCAAGGGGTCGATCGTTTACCCATATACCATGCAGGATCATCTTTCCAGAACCAAAGCCGATCGAACGTACAAGGCGTTGTTTCTTGAAAACGAATATTTAAAGGTGACTTGCTTGCCTGAGCTGGGCGGCCGGCTGCATTCGGTGTTCGACAAAACCGAAGGCAAGGAGATGTTTCATCTGAATAATGTGATTAAGCCGGGTATGATCGCGATGCGCGGCGCCTTTATCAGCGGCGGCGTAGAGTGGAATGCCGGACCCCAGGTGCACACCGTCACGATCGTTTCACCCGTCGATGCCCTCATCGGACGGAACGCGGACGGTTCGGCATACCTTGAAATCAGCAACTTGGAAAAAAGTCTGCGAACGCGCTGGACCGTGCGGGTGACGCTGCGCCCGGGAAAGGCCTACCTGGATGAGCACATTCGCATCTTCAATCCGATCGATACGATCAGCCCGTACTACTTCTGGAATTGCACGGCCTTTCCCAGTTTGCCCGGGACGCGTTTTATTTACCCGATGACGCTCGGAACGGATCATTATGCGGTGAAGTTTTTCGGCTGGCCGATTCATGAAGGCAAGGACATCTCCTGGCTGAGGAATTATGAAACCTACGCTTCGATTTTCTCCGTGAATTGTGTTTACGATTTCTTCGGGGCCTACGACGTCGATCTGGACCGGGGGATCGTGCAGGTGGCCGACCACCATGAGCTGAGCGGCAAAAAGGCCTGGACGTGGGGCACGTGGGATTTCGGCCTGGTCAGTCAACAGAACCTGACCGACGATGACGGCCCGTATATCGAAGTTCAAAGCGGGCCGCTTCCAACCCAATCCGATTACGGCATGTTGTTGCCGCGACAGGTGATCTCGTGGCAGGAATATTGGTATCCCGTGCATGGACTGGGGGATGGCTTCGAGTTTGCGACGAAGGATATCGCCGTTCAAACCGAGCGCGAAGTCGATACGCTTGAATTGCACATTCTCGCAACGGGCCGTTTTCCCGGAGCGAATTGTACCCTTTCCCGGGGACACCGGGAGCTTCTGAGCAAGACGTTGAATCTAACGCCTAAAGAACCCCAGGTAGTAACGCTTCACTCGGCGCCTGAAACGCCCGTTGATGTCACGATTAAGGATCCAGCCGGTCGGATTCTGGCTTCCTTCACGACGCCCTTGCCGATTCCCGAGACGCCCGAGCCCGAACCTTCCAGGCTCATGACAAAACCGGACGACCGGCTCACGTTGCAGGAGATATATCTCAAAGGTCGAAAATACGACTTGGCCACAAATCGAAAGAAGGCCCGCGAGTATTATGAAAAGGCGCTGATGAAAGATTCACATTATTCACCGGCGTTGCGGGGGCTATCCGTGCTGGATATCGAAGCGGGGTTGTATGAGAAAGCCGTTGAACAATTGAAAAAAGCTCTAAGCCGAGACGATTCGGACGGATTGTCGTGGTATTTTTTAGGCGTGTGTCATTTGAGGATGGGACAGGAGAGCGAAGCGCTGACGTGTGCCTCCAGGGCCGTTCGGTGTCTGGGGACGGCCTCGCTCGGCCACGACCTGGCCGGACGTGCTCACATGCGGCTGGGGGATTATCCTAAAGCCATAGCGGCTTTCAGAGATGTCGTCCGGCTGAATGCGGCGGATCGCAAGGCCAAAGACCATTTACTTTTGGCTTTCTATGCGGCCGGACGGAAGATGCTGGCTTACACACGGGCGGAAAAAAGGATCGCACAAGATCCGACGGATCTGGTTCCGAGGGCATTGATGGCATTGCGAAACAAGACGCAAATGCAGCGTTTTGTGCTTCAAGCGAGGGCTTTCGTCGGAGAGGATGATTTCGAGATGTTGGAAACTAGTCTCGTCTTTGCAGAATTAGGATTGGTCAAAGAAGCCGAGAAGCTTCTCGGAGCGGTGTGCGTCCGGGCGGTGCCGGAGGTTGAACGCAATCCCTTGCCGTTTTATTATTTGGCTTATTTTGCATCGCTTCAGGACGAGCCGGACCAGGCTGAAGTCTATTTGAAACAGGCCGTCAGACGGCATAAGGATTTTGTTTTTCCTTCCCGTCCCGATGCCGTTGAGGTTTTAAAGTTCGCCATCGAGAGCCATCCCGACGATGCCTATGCCCATCTGCATCTTGGTAATCTTTACGCCCACCTCGGTCGTATCGAGGAAGCGACCCGGCACTGGCGGCGGGCGGGGGACCTGGATTCGTCCCTGAGCATCGCCTTTCGCAATCTCGGCCTCCATGCTTGGGCAACGGAAAACGACCTGGAAAAGGCCGAAAGGCTATACCACAAGGCCATCGCTGCGCGGCCGAGTGACCAGACGCTCTATCGGGACCTGGCGGATATTCTCATGGCGGCCGAGAAGCGCCCGGAGGCGATTGAGGTTCTCGAATCGACGCCGTCCGAAGGACTCCGACGTGCCGATGTGATTATTATGCTCGCTCAAGCGTATTACGATGAGCAAAGATACACGGAGGTGATTGACCTGCTCGAATCCACGCCCTACTTTGTGAACTGGGAGGGCCAGACGGTTACGTGGAACATCTTCCATAAGGCCCATATCGAGCGGGGCCAAAAACGTTTCGATGCAAAAGACTTCACCGGGGCCTTGCATGATTTCGAGGCGGCCCTGACCTATCCGGAAAACATCGGCGTCGGACGCTCGAACGAGCCTCGCGAGGCCCGCGCCCAGTATTGGCGGGGCAAGGCGCTGGAGGCCCTTGGTCGTCATGAGGAAGCGCGGGCGGCCTGGAAAGAGGGCGCCGCTGGGCATGAACGCTCGGGCGAACAGAACAAATATCGTGAACTGTGTAAAAAGGCGCTGTGATGGGGCGGGGCGGTTCTTCACAGGCACCCTAATGTTTCGTTCTGGAAACGGAGAGTCATATGGATTTGAATGCGATTGGAATTCAGACGAATTTTTCTACCGTGGATTGGTGTATCGTTATTGCCTATTTGATTATCGTTGTCGGCGTCGGGGTTTATATCAAACGATACATTACCAATGTGACGGACTTTATCGTGGCCGGCCGGGGCTTGAAGACGTTCCTGGCGATCGCGACGATGATCGGGACCGAGCTCGGGCTGGTGACGGTCATGTATTCTGCCCAGAAAGGTTTTACTGGCGGCTTTGCGGCTTTCCATATTGCCCTGGCCGCGGCGATTGTCACTCTCATTGTCGGGCTGACCGGTTTCATTGTCGTACCGTTACGGCGAATGGAAATCATGACCATTCCGGAATTCTACGAGAAACGTTTCGGGCGCGGCGTCCGCATTCTGGGCGGAACGATCCTGGCCTTCTCCGGCATCCTCAATATGGGCCTGTTCCTTAAAGCCGGCGCGATTTTTGTGATGGGCATTACCAACATCGGTGTGGATAACCTGAGTTCCGATATGGTACTGGCCTTAGGCACTCAGCTCAAGATCATCATGACCGTTTTGCTGGCGATGGTTTTGCTCTACACCACCTTGGGCGGCATGGTCTCGGTGGTGGTTCTGGACTATATCCAGTTCGTCGTCCTGTCGTTCAGCCTTTTGGCGGCGAGCCTGCTGTCCATCAAATATTTAGGCTGGGACAACATCGTATCGACGGTGTCGAACCTCAAAGGCGAAGCGGGCTTCAACCCGTTTCACGGCGAAGGTTTTGGTCTTTCATACGTGGTTTGGATGTTCTTCCTCGGCCTGGTCAGTTGCGCGGTTTGGCAGACGGCCGTGATCCGCGCCTGCTCGGCCAAAGACATCGGCACCGTCAAGAGAATCTACACCTGGGCGTCCATCGGATTTCTCATCCGCTTCCTGTTGCCTTACTTCTTTGGGATTTGTGCATTTGTCTATATCGCCCAGAACGAGTCGGCGCGGCACATTTTTCTGCCGGAAGGCGCGGAGGCGTCCTCAGATATCACGCTCATGGCGATGCCCGCTTTTCTCGGTCATATACTCCCGATAGGTCTTGTCGGGATCGTTACCGCGGGCATGTTGGCGGCGTTTATGTCCACGCACGACAGCTACCTTCTGTGCTGGAGTTCCGTGCTGACCCAGGACGTGGTCGCGCCCTGGTTTAGGAAAGGATTATCTTCAAAAGCACGTTTGTTACTGACGCGAATCTTTATCGTCACCATCGGCATTTTCATCCTGGTCTGGGGTTTGTGGTACCCGCTGGGACAGGACCTGTGGGACTATATGGCCATTTCCGGGGCCATTTATTTTACCGGGGCGACCACCTTATTGGTCTTCGGTCTTTATTGGAAACGGGCCGGCAAGGTGGGGGCCTATCTGGCTCTGATTTGTGGTTTTTGCGCCCTTCTGGGACTCAAGCCGATTCAAAACCTGCTGGGCATGGATGTGTCCAGTGCGATTGTTGGTCTGAGTGTCATCGCCCTTGCGATTGTGCTCATGGTGGGTGGTTCGTTGCTATTTCCCAATCGTGACAAGTCTTCGAATAATAAGGAGTAACCGGATATGAACTTCTGGATTAATTTGTGGACCCTGTTTTTTCTTCTGAGCCTTGCTTTGTTCGGAGGCTTGGCGGTGATTGTTTCTATCGGCGGTTTCTTCGATATTCGGGCTTTGTTCAAAAGCCTTACGGATCGAACGGAACAGGAGGGTGACAAACTCGTTCCCGCCGGCCCTCGCCGAAGTCGAAAAAGTAGTCAAGACAAATCGAAGTCTCGCAAATCCAAACGATGATGACGCGACGGGAAAGATTGATGGCGACCTTGCGGGGCGAATCGGTCGATCGGCCCGCTGTGAACTTTTATGAGATTGGGGGATTTCAGATCGATCCTTCCGATCCGGACGCGTTCAACGTCTATAACGACCCCTCCTGGCAGCCTTTGCTCCAACTGGCGGAGGAGCATTCCGACCTGATCCGAATGCGCAGTCCCGTCAGGGCGCGCTCTCACGAGGTCGATCTGTCATATCACAAGGTCGAGGAGTTTATGGAGGATGGATGCCGCTTCAAGCGTATGACGTTGAAAGCCGGCGACAAAACTCTCACGTCATTGACGCGCCGCAAACCCGAGGTCGATACCCTCTGGGTGATAGAGCATTTGCTCAAGGACATAAATGATCTCAAGGCTTATTTGGAGGTGCCGGACGACGTTTTTGCCGAAACGGTCGATGTGACCGCCCTCATCGAAGAAGACGAACGATTGGCCGACCGGGGTATTATCATGGTCGATACGGAGGATCCCCTTTGCGCCGCGGCATCTCTTTTCAGTATGGAGGATTTTACCGTCATTGCCTTGACCGAGCAGAAATTGTTTCATCAACTGCTTGAGAAACTCTCCCGGTCTATCTATGCCAGAACGGAACAGACGGCGAAGGCGTTCCCCGGCCACCTGTGGCGTATCTACGGGCCGGAGTATGCGACGGAGCCTTATTTGCCGCCATATTTGTTCAAAGAATACGTGGTGCGCTATACGGGCCCGATGGTCGAGACGATCCAAATACACGGCGGTTTCGCGCGCATACATTGTCACGGCCGAATCCGTGCCGTACTCGATGATATCGTCGGAATGCAGCCTGCCGCGATCGATCCCGTCGAGCCTCCACCCCAGGGGGACATCGAGCTGGGTGAGGTTCGCCGCCGATACGGCCGCGAGCTGGTTTTGTTTGGTAATATAGAATTCGCAGATATCGAGCAGACCGAGCCGGCGGAGTTTGAGAAGATCGTCGCCGAGAGCCTAAAGGACGGAACCGACGGCGAGGGCAAAGGCTTCGTCCTGATGCCGTCCTCTGCGCCGATCAGCCGGACCATCAGCCCCAGGGTCATGGTGAATTACGAAACCATGGTCCGATTGGCCACGAATTTCTACTCGTAGGGTGGGCCTTGGCCCACCGATTCCATTAGTGGTAGGGCAAGCTCCAACCTATTGTTTATAACGGCAAGGCATCGAAGACCAGCACTTCGAAAGGCTCTAATTCGAACATATGAGGCCTTCCTGCGGATAACATAATTATTGTCTTGCCGGCGTCTTTTTTCCACGGGCTTTTTAAGGAGTGCTTACGTGCCGCACCTTCGGGCAGCTCGAACGCCTTGCCGATATCAATTGCGATCCGGCCCGGCTTGTCGAATGGATTGCGAAGCGACAGGATTCCTTTTCTCTTCGTCCATGCGGCCCAGCCGTAAATTTCTCCCTCGGCCGGATCGCCTCCGATCAAGTGCGTATCGACCAGCACATCGGCATTGGCGCGCGACCACCTTGCCGTCTCGGCTAAAGCATCCCAATGTTCCCGCCGCATTAAGGACGGCGTAATGTAAAGCTCCTGGCAGTTCGTTCCACTGGCGAAGAAATCGTGAATGTCCGGGATGAGATCGTCGCCCTCGTCCGGCAGCCCGTGATTGGCGAACATCACGCCCTGGGTCATCAGTGAATTGAGCGGATACAGCGGCGCGCGCTTCACGACGTTGTGATAGGTCTCCTTATCGCGGTATGTAATCTGTTGCTGTCGTTTCGAGCCCCAGCCGTGCGTGCCCCAATCCCTGCCGGACCGCCAGATGGAGTCGCTGTACCACAGCCAATACGGTGACGCCCATGTTCCCGTGGTCGTGTTGATAAACACATCCGGCCTTACCCGGCGCAGCTCGCTGATTAGCCGGAGCAAAGCCTTCATGTCGCTCGCAAATTCAGCCGTCGTTCCAGTCGGCCGGCCGCCCACGCCGATGCCGTCGAACTTGAAGTAATTCAATCCGTACTCGCGGATCATTTTTGCACAAACGTCGCGGAATCTGCCGTAATAGTTCGGCCCGGCCAGCGAAAAGCCGCTCTTGTTAATCTCGAAGCCCTGTGCGCGGCCGTACTTGAGCCGTTCCTGCTTTGCCTTGCCATAGCCCCCGAAGGGCGACAGCCACGCCCCCAGGACCGAGTCGTATTTTTCCACCTTCCGCCGAAGCGGGGTAAATCCATTGGGATAGCCCTCGTGAAATTGCCATAGCGAGGCGGGATCGTCCCATCCGTCGTCCAGGACGAACGAATCCATCTTCACGCTGCGTCGTTCGATCAATTCCACTCCGAACAACTCGGCCACCCTGAGAAAATCGTCCGGCTGTATTTTCTCGGCTCCGTAGCCGATGTCGTACCAGCTATTGTAGTGAAGAAATGATCTGTACGGGTGCGCCCGCTCGCGTTCGAGATAGTACAAAAAGCCGCGACGTAATTGCCCCTGCGGCGTGACGCCAATAACGGAACTTTGTGTGAGTGGCTCACCCGGCTTCAGTACAGTGTCGTAAGGCAGGCTGCATCGCAAGCGAGAAGGCGATCCTTCCAGTACCCGGCTTTTGGCGAGAGGATACTCGTAGGCGAAGAACATATTTCCTGCCACGACCGGCGAACCATCCACCGTTCCGGCCACCTTGGCATGGGGCACGTCCAGTTCCAGCATGATGATTTCCTTAATCTCGATGGGGCGATTCTTCGCGGCCAAACGCACTTCTTGTCGAACATATTTCGAGCCGTCTCGCAGAATCCCGCGCCATCGAACGGAAAGATTATTATCGGCGGAATGCAAGGCCACCGCGATTTGCTTGCCGCCGAATCGCTCCGCCAACCGGCACGCCGTGCGGTGTGGTTTAAGGTTTGTCATTCGAGGCGAGCCGATGATCTTCAAGTCGGAAGATTTCAGGATGCGCTCATTGGTCAAGACGAGTTTGAAACAATCTGCATCTTTCAAGTCGAGTGTCGTTCCGGATAATTTATCCTCGACGCGCCAGAGTCGAAGCTGTCCATCGCGGATGCTCCATGCACACGTAATCACATCATTCTCCAGAATGATCTCGTTTTTAGTTATCCTACCTTGCCCATCGCCCGACGTGAGCGCTGACTGCGCCCACTCACAAACCGTTAGGGACAACACGACCAGGATTGTTACATAGAGGAACGGGCGGTTTTGTATTCTTTCTGTCATCTATCTTTCCTTTCTGAGTATGGAAGTTATTGATGTATTGTCGAACAGCGCGATCAATAGTATACTGTCGCCGTTAGGGAAACGGAAGATATTGATATTCATCTGGATGATTGAACAGAGGGGAATATGAAGATCAGCGCGAGTTATTGGATGTTTGAGGGGGGCTTGGACATCGGAAGGGAGAAAGGCGATTTCGAGAGGGCGTATGAGTGATGTCACGCGTATTTTGACCGCCATCGAGCACGGCGATGTGAAGGCTGTGAATGAACTGTTGCCGTTGGTCTATGAGGAACTGCGGCGTTTGGCGGCACAGAAGATGTCGCAAGAGCGGCCCGGCCAGACCCTCCAGCCAACCGCCCTCGTTCACGAAGCCTACCTCCGCCTGGTCGGTTCCGAGGATCAGAATTGGAGCGGACGGACGCATTTCTATAATGCAGCCGCGGAGGCGATGCGCCGTATTCTTGTCGATAATGCCCGACGCAAACAGCGCATTAAACACGGCGGCGGTCAACAGAAGGTCAGTCTGACAGATGCCGATCCCGCCATCATCGGACCGTCCGATGATCTCATTGCATTGGACGAAGCCCTGGCCAAGCTTTCGGAAATGGATAAGACAAAGGCCGATCTCGTCAAGCTTCGTTATTTCGCCGGATTAACGCTTGAACAGGCGGCAGGCGTTTTGAATCTGCCCGAAAGAACGGCCAAGAGGTATTGGGCCCATGCACGGGCCTGGCTGCATAGACGAATTACAGACGATCGATAGCCATGTCGGTATTCCCATATTGTTGACAGAGTATCATTATCTAAACGCAATATCGGAGGCGTGTTGGATTTCTCGAAGAAATTTCTTTTTTCTGTGAGAATTTTGGCCCGAAACCAACCTAAATAACGCTTTACCAAATAGGGGAGAAGAACAGAACGCCCAAAAGGCCAATCAAGGAGCTTAAGTCATGACGACAGAAAACTTTGAAAGGGCTGGAGAAATCTTTCAAAATGCGATTGAAATAGAAGATGCCCAGAAGCGCGAGCGTTATCTGGAAAACGCCTGCAAGACAGACCGGACGTTGCGGGCGGAAGTCGATGCTCTCATTCAATCGCATGAGCAGGCAGGCAACTTTCTCGAAATCCCAGCAATTGATCCCAATGTTACTCTCGATGCATCTCCTTTGACCGAGGGGCCTGGCACGCGGATCGGCCGATATGAGTTGTTGGAGCTGATTGGCGAAGGCGGCATGGGGCTGGTCTATTTAGCTGAGCAGAAAGAGCCGGTCAAACGCAAAGTGGCGTTGAAGATCGTCAAGCTCGGCATGGACACCAAACAAGTCATTGCCCGTTTCGAAGCCGAGCGCCAGACGTTAGCTCTACTGGAACATCCCAATATTGCCCATGTATTCGACGCGGGAACAACGGATAGTGGGCGACCCTACTTTGTGATGGAATACGTCGAGGGCAAATCCATCACCCAATACTGTGATGAGCAAAAACTTCGTGTTGAACAACGACTCGGACTTTTTCAAAAGGTCTGTGAGGGCATTCATCACGCACATCAAAAAGGAATCATTCATCGAGACCTGAAGCCATCAAATATCTTGGTTTCTATTCAGGATGATAAAGCCGTACCGAAGATTATCGACTTCGGTATCGCCAAAGCGATCACGCAACCTTTGAGCGGGAAGACATCGTACACGGAACATGGCCAATTACTTGGCACACCAGAGTATATGAGTCCTGAGCAGGCCGATATGGCTTACCAGGACGTGGACACCCGCGCGGACATATATTCTCTTGGTGTGCTGCTTTATGAGTTGCTGGCTGGCGTATCGCCGTTCGATGCCGAGAGGCTTCGTGAAGGCGGGATTGACCACATTCAACAGGTGATCTGCCAAGAGGAGCCAAGAACGCCGAGCGCTCGACTGACGAGCTTGGGCGACAAGGCCAAAGCCGTTGCGGAGAGCCGCAGGACACAAATCATCACATTAACCAGACGTCTTCATAGAGAATTGGAGTGGATCCCCATGAAAGCAATGCGAAAAGACCGAATGAGGAGATACCGCTCGGCGTCCGAGCTGGCCGACGACATTCAGAACTACCTTACCGGTGCCCCTCTGATTGCCGGGCCTGAGTCCACTGTATACCGGGCCAGAAAGTTCGTGCGAAAACATGCCGGCTCAGTAGCAACAGCAGCGCTGTTATTGGTGGTAGTAGTTATGGGCCTGGCGGTCAGCATCCTAATGGGCTGCAGAGCAGAACGGGCACGTGAGCAAGAGGCTGTTGCTCGTGCACAAGCTGAGCAAGTACGTGATAAAGAGGCCGCTTTGCGGGCAGAAGTTGAGCAGGCTCTGGCGCGTGCTGAGAAAGCCGAAAGAATTGCACAGGAACAGCGCAAGCTGGCAGAGGAACGAGCCGAAGAATATCGACGTTCTCTGTATGCCCATCGAATTAACCTGGCCGAAGTGGCGCATCGAGACGGCGATATTCGTCGTCTTCGAAAGCTGTTGGACTCGTGTCCGGATGATCTTCGGGGATGGGAATGGGACCGCCTCAACTATATCTCAGACCAGGCCATAATCACACTCTTCGGAGACAAAGAGAGAGTTTGTGACCTGACATTCGCCCCTGATGGCAAACGATTTATCTCTGCCGGTAGAGATGGAACGATTAGAGTATGGAACGCCGGCGATGGTTCAGAACTGATGACCCTGCGCGGGCATAAAGGGACTGTCATGTCCGCAATATTCAGCCCGGATGGCAAGCGCATCGCCTCCGTAAGCAGAGACAAGACGATCAAGGTGTGGGATGCTCAATCCGGTGTGGAACTGATGACGCTGGCGGGAGATGAGGGCCTGTTCAATCCTAATCGAGGTCCGATTGCATTCAGCCCTGATGGTACAAAGATGATCTCGGGTGGTCAGGACAATTCAATCAGACTGTGGGATGCAGATGAGGGAACGGAGATAAGAACGCTCAAAGGACACAAGAACTGGCTCTATTGCCTTGCTTTTACTCCGGACGGTGAGCGAATCATCTCGGGTAGTAGGGACAAAACGATTAGGGTTTGGGATGTGAGTACAGGAAAGCAACTGACGGTGCTCAAAGGACATGAATCCGGAATCGGCGACATTGCCATAAGTTCAGATGGAAAGCGTTTGGTCTCGGTTAGTGCGGATAAAACCACGAGGCTGTGGAACATGGAAAGCGGAGCCTCACTGATGACTCTTGATGGGCATAGCGGAATGGTTGGGTCGGTGGCGTTCAGCCAAGACGACGCCCAGATCGTCACGGGCGGTGAGAATGGGGGGATTGGTTCGGGTGGGATAATAAAGGTATGGGATGCTGCCAGCGGCGCCGAATTGGCCACCTTTTTGGGACACCTTAGACGGGTCGCTGGCGTGGCCTTCAGCCCGGATGGTAAGCGGATCGTCTCAGGCAGTTATGACGGGACAATCAAGATTTGGGAGCCCGGAGTTAATCCTACGGCCCCAGTAAGACTGGAGGGACGACATGGAAGCATGTCATTTAGCCGTGACGGTAAGTATATCGTAACCGGCGGTAAGGATAAGGCCATTAGAGTGTGGGATGCAGTCACTCACGACGAAGTGATGAAGATCGACGGAGCCGGTGGATCTGTTTCATGGAGTCCGGACACCAAGCGCATCATTTCAGCCGATGGCAATGACATCAGTGTCTGGGATGCCTCAAGCGGCAAGAAACTGATGGCCCTCTCTGGACATGAGAGCGAAATTTGGTCAATTTCATACAGCCCGGACGGCTCGAGGATTGTATCGGGAGGCTTAGATAAGACAGTCAGATTATGGAACGCCGACACTGGCGCTGAGATTATGACGCTGCGAGGGCATGGTGATTCGCCTCTTGTTGCCGGCTTCATCAGCCCCGTTGCCTCAGTCGCATTCAGCCCTAACGGCAAGCTCATTGCTTCGGGCAGCTATGATTACACGGTCAAGATCTGGAATGCGATAACTGGGACCGAAGTCATGACCATGGATAAGCATTCATCATTAATTAGCGACGTGGCTTTCGGTCCAGATGGAAAACGCTTTGCCTCGGCAAGTTCAGACGGGACGATTCGGGTTTGTGATGTGGTCGCCGGCAGTGAACTGCACGTCCTTCAGGGACATGAAGGAGAGGTCGTGAGTATCGCATTTAGCCCGGATGGGAAGCGCATCGTATCAGGGTCGAAGGATGAGACCGTCAGAATTTGGGATGCGGAATCGGGAACTGAAGTGCAGAGACTTTCAATTGGTGGTACTGTTTGGGATCTTTCCTTTAGCTCTGATGGGAAAATCCTTGCGACCGCCAGCGCAAGTGTTAGAGGTGCTGGCTGTACCATCACGCTATGGGAAACTGCCAGAGCTACTGGTGGAGATGGATTAAGTCGTACTGCCGAGGCAGCGAGATGACGATTCAGATTGCCAAATACCAGCCTCTCGAAGGGGCTTAAAATACGCAATAGGGAGAAAGACAAGCGGTTCTAATTGTTGTGTCCGTCAGCCGGATAGGTTATCCTACTTCTTTACAAATCCTGCGGCATCAATAAACAGGATTGAATAAGGAGCGTCCATACAAATGAAAAACACGCACATAATCGTATTCGTTTGTTTGGTGTTTACATCATTGGCGACTGGCCGGGCATCTACAAGTGACTCTGAGATTATACCCCTATCCCATGCTCACGCCCACAATGACTACAGGCATGACCGCCCTTTGTTGGATGCGCTCGCGCATGGTTTTTGCAGCGTCGAGGCCGATGTTTATCTTGTTGGCGACGACCTGTACGTTGCTCACGGCCGCAAGGAAATAACACCGGATAGAACGCTCCGAGGACTCTATCTCGATCCTTTACGAAAACGCATCCAGAAAAACGGCGGACGCGTTTATCCGAACGGCCCGGTATTTACGTTGTTAATTGATATAAAGACAGAAGCCGTTTCGACGTACAAGACGCTCGATAAAATGTTGGCCGAGTACCAAGATATTTTCACATCCTTCGATTCCGAAGAACGACGGAACAGAGCGGTTCTGGCTATCATCTCCGGTAATCGTCCTTTAGCGTTTATGAAATCACAGAAAACTCGTTACGCCGGTTATGACGGCAGACTCAACGACTTGACTTCCGACGCTCCCGCGAATTTGATCCCATTGATAAGCGACCATTGGGACAGACATTTCACCTGGAGGGGGCATGGGCCGATGCCCGTCGAAGAACGTCTCAAATTAAGGGAGATTGTTCGAACGGCGCACGAGAAAGGGCAGCGCGTCCGCTTCTGGGCGACGCCGGATCAACCTTCCCCGGCCAGAGAAATCCTCTGGCGCGAGCTTCTCGCCGCCGGGGTCGATCTGCTCAGCACCGACGACCTCAATGGCCTCCGGCAATTCCTTCTCGATCACCAGGACAAATCGACAAATCCTACTTCTTTTTCGATGATTTCCGAGGGCTAAAGCTGTTCGACGGATCGGAAATTTCACTTGATCCTGACAGGTCGATCTGGTATAAATAGGGAAGAATGAAGTTCGTAAATTTGAGGTCATTTTGGCAGGATTGAAGTTTGTTGTTTCACCTTTCTGATGGAGGAGGCGGGGTCAAACCGCGTGAAAAATATCCTCAGTAGAAGTGTGCAAAACCCATTCAGGAGTTGAGTGTCCTCATAGTATACTTTTTATTATTTTTTTTAAAAAGGGATGATTATGTACAAGAGAGTCGTTTTTCTAATGTTGTTTGTGGTAGCCGTTGTGTGTACATCCGCTCATGCCGATAAGCTTACTGGATTAGCGGATGTAACTGTGGTGGATGGGGAGATCATCAGTTTTCGATATGAGGGGATGGAATATGTTGTTGCTGATGGACTTCTGCAACTCGGTACAACGACACGGTGGTATATTGACGGGGGCGTTGAAGTGCTGTGGCCGGAAGGGGACCCCGTTCCCGCGGCGACGCCGACGGTAACAGGGACGTCGAATCCCAAGGTGGGCGATGTCGGTTCAAAAGCCGACAACTTTCTGTTCACATTGAACGGAAGCACCAACATCTCGTCCATCGACGGGATCGACTTTCAAGAGACCCTTTTTCCATTGCCGACGAAGATGATCTTCCACTTCGAGCGGGGCGGCAATGACACCGGCACATGGCAGGCGATCCTACCGGATGGTTCGCTCGGACCGCCGGTTCCGTTCAGTGGAGCGGCTGATTATGCCAACACGGGCGTCGACGTCAACGGTCAGAACGCCTTCGGCGTGGTTTTCACGACGGACGTGCCGGTGCAAGGCGTGCGGATCACGGCATCAGGACACGATACGCTGAGTATTTCGGCCCTGGGGGTGATGCCGGATATCGCGACCCAGCCCAATCCCGCTGATGGCGCCATCCTTGAGGACACCTGGGTGAACCTGAGCTGGTCGGCGGGCAATTCGGCTGTTTCGCACGATGTATATCTGGGGGATGATTTCGGTGTCGTCGAAAATGCCGCACGCGAATCGCAAGAGTTCCGGGGCAATCAGACCACGACCTTTTACGTGGCCGGTTTTCCGGGATTAGCCTATCCGGACGGTCTCGTGCCGGGAACGACGTACTACTGGCGCATCGACGAAGTGAACGACGCCGATCCGAACAGCCCATGGAAAGGGGATATCTGGAGCTTCTCGGTACCCGCGAAAAAGGCTCACACTCCTGATCCACCCGACGGGGCCAAGTTCGTCGATCCGGATGTGGTCCTGAGTTGGACGGCAGGTATGGGCGCTAAATTGCACACGGTGTATTTCGGAGACGATTTCGACGTGGTGAACAATGCGGTCGGAGGTATTCCGCAGGCGGCTACGACCTATAGTCCCGGTTCTCTTGCTTTGGGGACCACGTACTACTGGCGGGTCGATGAGTTCGATGGGGCCGAGACCCACAAAGGCGACATATGGAGCTTCACGACCTTACCGGATATGCCCGTTAGTGATCCCAGTCTTGTCGGCTGGTGGAAGCTGGATGTTGGCTTCGGCACGGTGGCTATTGATTGGTCGGGTCATGAAAATCATGGTACCCTAAACGGCCCCCGGTGGGTGGAGGGATATCACGGTGGCGCTCTTCAGCTTGACGGCCAAGATGATTCTGTGGAATTTGAAAACTTTGTCCCCCCGATGCAAGGGACGATCACGTTCTGGATGAATCCGGCGTCGGTGGGGCCCCGAGGAAGGATATTGGGCGGGCATGACGCGTTTGAGGTGTACGTCGAAAACGATATCCTGGCCAATCAGCTGTTTGCCGCGGGATCAGCGCCGGAATATCTTGAAAGCAATGCGACGATTCCATTAAATACATGGACGCACGTCGCCGCGACATACGATGGGACATCTCATCTGTTGCAGATTTATTTGAATGGCGTCCTTGACGGCGAAAATTTCAAAGCCGATGACGTGTGGGCTGGCGGCGCGTTTGCATTTGGCCACCGCGCGGACAGGAACCAGGAGTATTATAACGGCCTCTTGGATGACGTTCGGATCTACAACGAGGTTCTGACGCCGGAGGCGATTGAACAGACGATGCGAGGGGACACCACGCAGGCCTGGGATCCAGAGCCGGCGAATAATGTGATCGCCGACATCGATGAGGCGTTGCCGCTGAGCTGGTCGGCGGGAGAAAAGGCCGCTCAGCATGATGTGTACTTCAGCACGGATAGAGACGCCGTGGCCGGCGCCGATGCCTCCGACGCAACAAGTGTCTATCGAGGCCGTCAAACCGCGATGACCTATACTCCGCCCGAAGGCGTGGAATGGGGTGGCGGACCCTACTATTGGCGAATCGATGAGTTCAATACCGACGGATCGATCACCACGGGTCTCATCTGGAGCTTTACGGTCGCCGATTTCATTCTTGTGGATGATTTTGAGAGCTATACGGATGATGATGCCGCCGGCGAAGCGATTTGGCAACACTGGATCGATGGCTTCGGCGTCGCGGATAACGGTTCACAGGTGGGGTATCTGCTTCCTCCGTATGCCGAGCAGGCCATCATTCACGGCGGCGGTCAATCGATGCCGTTGAGTTATGACAACACGGCCGGTGTCACCCATTCGGAGGCTACGCTGGCCTTAACCGCTCCGAGGGATTGGACCCGGCAGAACGTGGCCGAATTATCGCTGTGGTTCCGAGGGCTGCCGGGCTCGACGGGGAGCTTTACAGAAGGTCCCGTCGGTACGTTCACAGTGACCGGCTCGGGCACAGATATCTGGAATAACGGCCCGGAAGGGGATCGTCACGACGAATTCCACTTCGCCTATAGAACGCTCACCGGCGCCGGCTCGGTTACGGCCAAAGTCGTCAGTGTTCAGAACACGAATGGCTGGGCCAAGGCCGGTGTGATGATGCGCGAGACATTGGAAGGCGGCTCGAAGCATACCTTTGCTTGTGTAACACCCGCCAACGGCGTGGCCTCCCAGGGCCGAGAGACGACGGGCGGGGATAGTTTCAACACGGCCGAAGGTGGAATTACCGCCCCGCATTGGATCAAATTGGAACGCGACCTCGCGGGTTACTTCACAGTCACCCATTCGGCAGACGGCGCCGCATGGCAACCCGTCACCGGGGCGATTCCGCGAAACATTCAAATGAGCTCGAATGTCTCTATCGGCTTGGCGGTGACGGCCCATAACGCCACTGCCACGTGCCAGGCCGTGTTCAGCAATGTCACCACGACCGGCAATGTGAGCGGTCCGTGGATGAATCAGGACATCGGTATCGTCAGCAATGCAGCCGAGCCGTTGTACGTAGCGATCTCCAATGCTTCCGGTGCACCGGCAGTCGTGGCGAACGACAATCCGGCGGCGGCTCAAATCATCGACTGGACCGAGTGGCGTGTCCCGTTGCAGGCTTTTGCCGGTCAGGGAATAAACCTGAGAAACGTGGATAAGATCGCGATCGGTTTGGGCAGCCAATCCGGCATGGCGTCAGCCGGTGGTTCGGGAACAGTGTATATCGACGACATCCGGCTGTGTCGACCGACGCCGTAGCCTTTAGGTGAAATACTCCTGGCAAGCGGGTTTGTTTAGATTCGGGGCCTATACCAATGCATAGGTATAGGCCCCTTTTATATATGCATCGAGCGAGATTCTTATCGCCATGCATTCCTTATTTTCCTGTAACCAAAGCCTATGAGCCCAGAGATTTCCCTTGACAAGAGAGGGGTTCATTTGGTACATAAGATCAAGATGGCGTGTGGATTCGGTGTTTTTCGAGAGACGGCATCTATGTGGTTTAAAAATCACATTCGCATCCGTTGATCAGGCCGGTTTTTTGTAAAAGGAGGTGGTCAGATCGTAAAACTCGTTTTGGGCGGGCATTCATGAAACGATGGCCGCAGCGAGTCTCATTGTTTGTTATTTCTATTTCTCATCTCAATTTTGAAGGAGGACGATTATGTGTAGAAGACTGAATTCTTTGGCCTGTTTTGTACTGGTGCTGGGGCTGGTCGGCAATGCTTCAGCGGGTTTATTAGCCTATTGGGAGTTTGATGACGGCTCGGGCACGACGGCTCTGGACAGCTCCGGCAACGGTCATAGCGGCACCCTGCTGGGCGATCCGCAATGGGTTACGGGTGTTATCGGTAGCGGCGCTCTGAGTTTTGATGGTTCGGATGGCCTTGTGGAGGCCGGCCATGATGAATCGCTGTCTCTGACGGATGCCCTGACCATTACGACGTGGGTGAAGCTCAACGATCTCAGCACGTATTACTTTTTGGTCTGCAAGCAGCCAAGCGGCACGGCGCGCGACAACTATCCCGGCAACTACGAATTTAGAACGGAGTCGGGTACCGGTGAACTACAGTTCGGCCACCAGGAAGCCGAAGGGGAGCAGTACACTTTCTATGACTCCACGACGGCTATTACGGCCGGACAATGGTATCACGTGGCTGTTGTGGTTACGAACGGAGGGCTTGTCGAATTCTACATCGATGGAATTGCCGCCGGAAGCGCCCCGCAATCCTCCAATTTCGGCGTGTTGAACGAAGAGCCTGTCAGGATCGGGGGCCGAAAAGACGGGTATTCTTTTTTCAATGGATTTCTGGATGATGTGTATATCTACGACCGGGCCTTATCGGCGGTCCAGGTACAGAAGCACTTTGAAGGGATTCCGCCCTCATTTCTCATCGCTCAGAATCCCGATCCGGCGGATGGGGCTTTGCATGAGGATACGTGGGTCACCCTGAGCTGGTCGGCGGGAGATTCTGTAGCCTCGCATGATGTGTACTTAGGCGATAGCTTTGATGATGTGAGCGAGGGGACCGGAGAGACGTTCCGAGTCAACCAGACGGGGACGTTTTACGTCGTCGGTTTCCCGGGATTTGCTTATCCGGATGGTCTTGTTCCGGGCACAACATACTACTGGCGAATCGACGAAGTGGAGTCGGATGGCACTACGAAATACAAAGGAGATGTTTGGAGCTTCTCGGTTCCGCCGAAGACGGCTTACAATCCCGATCCGGCGGATGGCGCCGAATTTGTCGATCCGAACGTCGAGCTACGCTGGACGGAAGGCTTTGGGGCTAAACTTCATACTGTATATTTCGGTGCCGATTTCGACGATGTAAGGAACGCCTCAGGAGGGGCCCCACAGGGTGTCACCATCTATGTTCCCGGTCCGCTCGAATTGGAGAAGGTTTATTATTGGCGGGTCGATGAATTTGACGCCCTCACCACCCACAAGGGCGACGTCTGGAGCTTCACGACACCGGGCGCCGTCGGGAATCCGAAACCATCGAATGGTTCTACAGATGTGGGGATGAACACAACGTTGAGTTGGACACCGGCTGATTCCGCCGCATCGCACGAACTTTATTTCGGGATGGATGAAGGCGCCGTCCGCAATGCCGATACTGGTTCGCCCGAGTATAAAGGTTCTAAGACGCTGGGCGCTGAGGATTACGATCCCGGACTCCTCGATCCGGATACGGCCTATTGTTGGCGCGTGGATGAAGTCGACGCTCAAGGAAACACATCAAAAGGTCCTATTTGGAGCTTTACAACGGGCCATTTCCTTATTGTGGATGATTTCGAGAGTTATACTGATGACGATGCGGCCGGTAAGGCGATCTGGCAGAGTTGGATCGACGGCTTTGGCGTTGCGGATAACGGCGCGCAGGTCGGTTATCTCATGCCTCCCTATACCGAACAGGAGATTGTTCACGGCGGATTGCAATCCATGCCGCTCCTTTATAATAACATCGACGGTGTGACGAATTCGGAAGCATCGACGACGCTGACAGGAGGGCGCGATTGGACCTTGAGTGGTGTAAGCATGTTAGTGATTTGGTTCAGAGGCCGGGTGGACAATGCGCCTGACCCGTTATATGCCGCTGTCGCGAATGCCGGTGGTTCATCCGCGGTGGTGGCTCACGAGGACGCGAACGCGGCACGGGCGCGAGGTTGGACGAGATGGGCCATTCCACTGCAAGGCTTTGCCGAACAGGGCATCGACTTGACGAACGTTGACAAGCTCGCGATTGGCCTGGGCACTCAAGGTGATCCCGCGGCCTCCGGCGGTTTGGGCAAGATACACTTTGATGATATCTCGCTCTATTAGAGCATTCAAAGAAAGAGCGACCGTTCAACGGGAGTATGAAAATAGACACCTTCGGGGCCTGCACCGTTTAATTCAGTGTAGGCCCCATTGTTTTTGCGGGATTTTGCTTGACAGAAAGATAATTCGTTTAGTATACAGGATAGTAGGTAAGAGTTTCGAAGAAAGGAGGTGGTATCACATCTGAGATCATATGTGGACAAGAATCAATACAAAGAGAACTACTGTCGATCATATTAATCGGAAGGAGTATTGTTATGTGTAGAAAAGTAACTCTCTTAGTTTTATCTTTATTGGTGCTGAGCGTGGCGGGGCATGCCTCGGCGGATCTGGTGGGATATTGGAAATTTGACGAGGGGGCTGGGACCACGGCAACTGACTCAAGCGGCTTGGGGAATGACGGGACCCTGAAGGGTTCCCCGGAGTGGGCCCTCGGACAAGTGGGCACTGCCCTGGATTTTGACGGCTCTTCAGATTATGTGGAAGTTCCTCACAATCCCAGTCTATCCATCACGGAGGCCATCACGATTGCGGCCTGGACCTATATGAGCGTGGGCGCCAGCGGCGAAATGGCGATTGTCAGCAAAGGGGGATGGGCGGCAAACAACCTGCCTTATGAATTGACGGAAACTCCCGGCGGGGTGATCTACTGGCAGTTTTACGACGATGCGGGTAGAGACACGTGCGCTCCGGACTCACCGCCCGTGGACGAGTGGCACCATATTACCGCGACCTATGATGGGACCATCTTTAAATGTTATATTGATGGAGAGTTGGCCGAAGAGTGGGCGTATACCGGAACCATGCCGGAGAACGAAGTTTCAGTGATGATTGGAAGAAGAGCCACAGGCGGGTGCCAATTCAACGGTCTGATCGACGAGGTGATGATCTACAATCATGCGCTCAGCGACGATCAGGTCCCGCAGATTATGATGGGATTAGGTAGCATGGGGAAAGCGTCAGGGCCCGATCCACGTGACGGCGCTTTGCATGAGGACACCTGGATTACCTTAAGCTGGCAGCCGGGTGCTTTTGCGGTCTCGCACGATGTGTATCTGAGCGACAATTTCGACGACGTGAATGAAGGCACCGGCGATTCATTCCGCGGCAACCAGGGCGCGACGTATTTTGTCGCCGGCTTCCCTGGATTTCCTTATCCGGACGGCCTCGTCCCCGGCACGACGTATTACTGGCGCATCGACGAGGTTAATGACGCGGACCCGAACAGTCCCTGGATCGGCGACGTCTGGAGCTTCATGGTTCCACCCAAGATGGCGTACAATCCTGATCCGGCGGACGGCGCCGAGTTTGTCGATACGGGAATCACGCTGAGCTGGACGGCGGGCTATGGAGCCAAATTGCACACAGTTTACTTTGGTGATGATTTCGACACAGTCAATAATGCGACTGAAGGAGGCGTCATGCAAGGCTCACCGAGCTATAGCCCGGGTTCACTTGAGTTGGAGAAGGTCTATTACTGGCGCGTCGATGAGTTCGATGGCGTCGCTACGTACAAAGGCGATATCTGGAGCTTCACGACGCCGGGCGCGGTCGGCAATCCCAGCCCGGCCAACGGCGCCGTGGACGTGAAGATGATCGCCACGCTGAGTTGGACGGCCAGCACCAGCGCCGCTTCGCACGAGGTCTATTTCGGCACGGACAAAGAGGCCATCCGAAACGCCGATAAAGCCTCGCCCGAGTACGTAGGCGGCAAGGCCCTGGGCGCCGAGAGCTACGATCCCGGCAAGCTCGCCTGGCACACAACCTACTACTGGCGTGTCGATGAGGTCGATAACCAGGGCAACACCTTGAAAGGCCCGCTCTGGACCTTCACGACGGCCGACTTCCTCTCCGTGGACGATTTCGAGGACTACACGGACAACGACACCGAAGGTGAGGCCATTTGGCAGACGTGGATCGATGGCTTCGGCGTTGCGGAAAACGGCGCGCAGGCGGGCAATCTTATGCCTCCATACGCCGAGCAAACGATCGTCCATGGCGGCCTTCAGTCGTTGCCGTTGATGTATGACAATGCAGCGGGTGCGGCAACGTATTCGGAAGCGACGCGGACCTTGAGCTATCCGCGCGACTGGACCGAAAATGATGTGAGCGTGTTGGTGATTTGGTTCCGGGGCCGGTCGGATAATGCGGCCGAACCGTTGTACGTTTCCGTGGCCAATAATGCCGGCGCTCCGGTGACGGTGGTTTACGATGAGGCGAATGTCGCTCAGACGGGCCCCTGGACAAAGTGGGTGATCCCGCTGCAAACCTTCACCGATCAGGGGATCGATCTGACGAATGTGGACGCGATCTCAATGGGCTTAGGCACCAAAGGCGCTATGACAACGGGCGGTGGTACGGGCACGATGTATTTTGACGACGTCGCGCTTTATTGAGGAAATATTTGCATAGTGAATATCGCCGCCTGATTCTATACATTGATGGAATATCGGGCGACAAAACAATGTGGCGTATCTCGGGGCCTATACCGATCCAATCAGTATAGGTCTCGTTTTTTTCCATTAACAGGAGTCATTCTTTTATTAATCTTGACTTCTTCTTTTAATTGTATTAACCAATAGGATAGGCGCTTGAAAAAGTCACGACGACGTCGGGATAGAACGAACATAGTGGTCGCATTGCTCAGCACGTCGAACGACGGATGAATAACGGTTTGGTTTAGTGGAGTGGAGAAGGTACAATGCGAGACAAAAGAGGTAGCGAAACAGAGTTGCGCAGGTATTTAAACGCCTTATGTAACTATGTTACGCAATCGAAGCATGCCGAACGTATAGATGAAACGGGTAAGGAAGAGGAATCCGGTCAAATCTTTCGGGCGATTTTCGAGAATGCGGCTGATGGGATACTGGTCGTGGATTTGGAGAGCAAAAAACTCTATATGGGCAACCGGGTTCTCTGCCAAATGCTCGGTTACAGTCAACAGGAGCTCAGGACCCTTGAAGTCGGAGACATTCACCCGGAGGAAGATTTCGTCTATGTCATAGAAAAGTTTGAGGAACAAGTCAGAGAAGAGCGAACGCTTGCCGAAGATGTTCCTGTAAAAAGAAAAGACGGTAGCGTTTTTTATGCCGACATCAATTCGTTTCCGATCACACTCGGCCGGAAGGCCTATCTGATGAGCATTTTAAGAGACATTACCAAGCGTAAACACGCGGAGGAGAAGTTGAAACGGAGCGAGGAAACTTTCCGTTTAGCCATGGAGGCGACCAACGATGCCTTGTGGGACTGGAATATGGTGACAAATGAAGTGTACCGGAATCCGCGTCACGCCACGATGTTAGGATATCAGTCGCACGAGTTTGGCGCATCACAAGTGGAGTGGGAAAAGCGGATTCACCCTGATGATAAGTCGTTGATGACCAGACTTCTTAGTGAACATCTCGAAGGGAAAAGAGATTCCATCGACGTCGAGTACCGCCTTTTGACAAAAACGGGAGATTACATATGGGTTCTGGGGCGGGGAAAAGTGGTGGCATACAATCATGATGGATCCCCGGCGCGTATGGTCGGCACCAACGTGGATATTACGGAACGAAAAAAAGCGGAGGAAGCTCTGGAAAGGTCGGAAAAGAAGTGGTATTCCCTGCTCAAGAACATCCCTGATTTTATTTTGAATCTGGATTCAGACGGCACCGTTCTCTTTATCAATCACACGCTGCCCGGTTCTACGGTTGAACAGACCCTTGGTCGAACAGTCTATGACTTCATACCACCCGAGGAGCACAAGAAAACGGAAGCCGCGATCCATGAGGTCTTCGAGACGGGCAGAAAAGTCAAATTTGAGACCCGTGTGATAGCGCCGGACGGGAGACTGTTATGGTATCTTAATCACCTCGGACCCGTCAAAGACGGCGACACGGCCGTGAGCGTGGCGCAAGTATCTACGGACATCACGGAACTCAAGCGGATTCAGGCGATGTTACAGACCAAGAATGCAGCCATCGCCTCATCCATCAATGGTATTGCGATCGGCGATGCAGAGGGAAATCTGACATATGTCAACAAGTCTTTTCTCGATATGTGGGGATTTGAGGATGAGCACGAGGTTTTGGGGAGAAATGCGAGTGAGTTCTGGCAAGAAAAGGATCAAGCGTTGGAGATCATCGACGCGCTGCGAGATAAAGGAGGCTGGATAGGTGAATTGACGGCCACGAGAAAAGATGGCTCGGCAAGAGATGTACAGGTTTGTGCGACGGCAGTGACAAGTGAGGATGATCGTCCCCTATCGATAATGGCTTCATTTATCGACATCACGCATCGAAAAAACATGGAAAAGACACTGGCGGAGAGTGAGAAAAAATACAGGATGCTTGTCGAAAGCGCGGGCGAGGCGATTACCACGATCGACGAAAATGGCGTGTTTTTATTTATGAACAGGATCGGGGCGGAGCGCATGGGGGGGACGCCGGAAGATTATATCGGAAAGACGATGTGGGACCTTTTCCCGAAAGAGATTGCCGACGTACAGGCGGCGTCAATCCGTCGCGTCATCAATAACAAACAAGGTGAGAATCTCATTGTTCTCTCTGAGATTCAGGGAGAGCCAAGATGGTACAACACGACGGTCCAGCCGCTGGCGGATTGGCGTGGGGACGTCGCTGCCGCGATGGTGATCGCTCGAGACATTCATTTCTTGAAGCAAGCACAGGATCAGCTCAATGCCTACCGCGAGCAAATGGCTCGGGCCGAACAACTTGCTTCATTGGGGACGCTGAGCGCCACCATCGCGCATCAGGTCACTCAGCCCCTCACGGTCATTCGTCTATCGCTCGACAACGTGTTAGATGAGCTGGAAGGAACATCCTGTTCGAGTACGGTTCTCAGAAGACTTCGTGACAGCGTTACTCAGGTTTCAAACATCACCTCCATTATTAATCGATTCCGGAATTTTGCACGGCAGTCCTCAGACACGGCCTTCGGCCAGGTCAACGTGCATGCGGTCGTGGTCAGAGTCGCGCGGCTGTTGGCCGAAAGTGCGAAGCAGGCGAGAGTTGCATTACGTGTCGAGGACATGAGCACGCTTCCCTCTGTGTTGTTGCATGAGAGGGAGTTTGAGCAGATCCTTTTTGCTTTGGTTGAGAATGCGATCCAGGCGGCCGACGGCAAAAAGGTCCGGCATCTTGTCATCAGCGGCTCTGTAAAAGATGAGCAGATTGAGCTGCGTTTTTCCGACAACTGCGCCGGCATCCATCCGGAGAATCGGAAAAAGATTTTTGAGCCGTTTTTCACGACGAAACCTCGGGGGCAAGGGACGGGTTTGGGGCTGTGTATCGTCCAGGATGCCGTGGCGCGGGTTGGGGGCCGCGTTCGAGTCGAAAGTAAATGGGGCCGGGGTTCGACCTTCTTCGTGACCCTCCCGGTGGATGATGATTAAGCAGCGGGATTCAACGGTAGCCTATTATTCGCCCACGACATAAAGCACTGGCGTTAAAGAGGGTTCCTGGTGCATGAATATGTTACCGTGCACGGGCCAGACCACCTTTCACACTGGCAGTATCGAGAATTTGTTTAGCTTCATTTTATAATCACCTGCCTGAATCATGACCGGTGTGATTACATATAACGCCCACAGGATGAAGATTACTCCTGCCAAGTAAGAAACATTGACCCTCATGACTTTGTCTTCGTTGTTGAAGAAATGTACAGAAAACTGCCGGAGCCATTGTAACAGATAAAGTGATATAAAATAACCGAGCCGTAGGATTGCCCAATTTGAGACACTGATATGTTGCGGAACGCAGAAAAATGAATTATATTCTCTATCGGCGGTACTGGTTTATTGTTTAACTTGTTCAAGCTTGAAAAAATGCGTCATCTAAATTTAACATGGATTAGTATCTTATCGGCTTTACTATTTTTATACCCCTTTTCATCGCGGCTTTGTTTAGTATAGTAATTCCGGTTATCAGGATTTTTTTCGTTGAGTTCATTCGTTAACTGACCAAAGAAAGACCAACGGATCAAGAAATGAAGGAAAACCATCTCGTTAGAATCAGTCATCCCTAATTTTTGCGATGAGTTATCAATGAAGTACGTTACTGCAATATTTTCTGCTTTGTTCGTGTTTATTTGCGTGGTAATCTTGTCTGGGATTCTGTTGGCATTGATTTGTCCGAAAACCTGGTTCGGAATCGAGATTAATCTCGGATTGCTGACAACGAATGTCCCTTCTTTAATAGCGGCTGCCATCGCAAGCCTTGCTGCCACACATACATTCCGGGCGTCACTTCGTGCTAAAACGTTTAGATTATACAAAAGAAAGGGTGACAAAAGAGATAATGTAAAAGAAAGAATGAAACGTTCTACTTATATCTCAGTAACGGAGGGAGAATAGCAATGAAAACAAAAACTAAAACAAAACGACGTAAGGTTCGCGAATGGAGATTGGTTCTTCTTACTATAGCAGGCAAGCATCTTGATCCGGAGAAAGTTACAGAAATATTGGGTATTTTGCCCGACAGTTGTGGAAAGTTAGGTGAGTTATATCGTAAGAACAGGAAATGTCAACAAGGATACTGGTCCCTTGATGGAGGTCCGTCAACATGGAGAATTGAGACTCAGATGAAAAGTATTCTCAAAAGAATCTCCCCGGCCAAATACAAATTAATAAAACTTATAAAAGAAGACGAGACGGTAAAACGAGCTTATTTGAAAATTGCTTTTGCTCCACCCAGAGAAGTTGCGAATGCATGTTACTGTTTCGATGCAGAATTGATAAACGAATTCACTTCAATGGGAATCGACATAGCTTTGTCGATCCAGATAGTGGAAAGGTGGGAGAAGATATTTGCCGAGGTCGAGGCGAAAAGAAGCAAACGGAAAGGTAAAAAATGAAATGGCGAAAATGTTATGCGATCAAATACACTATGACGTTATATTGGGAGTACTTTTATGATTGTTATCGATAGAAGATTCATCGTCCTAATGGGGCTAATGGGATTAGTTACCTTGATGCCCCAGGAAGTTCTCGCGTGCTCGACGATTCTTGTTGGGAAAAAGGCGACGTCGGATGGTTCGGTTTTGATGAGCAGCTCGTGCGATGGTGATATCATGGGTTTGATTTATATTATGCCCGCGCGGAAGTATCCCCGGGGCACGAGGCTACCCATGTATTGGAATCTCCCCAGGCCCAGGACGCATCAGGAGTATCTGGCCAACCTGCGTAAAGGCTACGATCTTGTGGGCTATCTGCCGGTTGAGGAGACTTATCGCAGCATCATTCTGGCCGGCAATGTCGAGAATATGACCACGGGCGGCATGAACGAACACGGTCTCACCATTGCGATAGAATATATGCCCATGCGTTCCGGATTGGCGTGCAAGCGCGGCGTCGTCGGTCCTAACAGCAATCACTGGACGACCTCGTTGATCGCCAACGGTCTGATGCGGGCCCGAACTGCTCGCGATGCTATTAAAATCATCGGTGATATGGTCGAGCAATACGGCTTTCAATACTACCGCGCGCCGCACGCGGGAGTGGCTTTGCCGATTGCGGACGATAAAGAAGCCTGGCTCATGGAGATCTTTGGCCCGGGTGAGGACTGGACGGCGGACAGCGGCAAACCGGGCGGCGTCTGGTGCGCCCAGCGCATACCGGATGGCCGGGTGGGGTGCAGCGCCAATCGCAGCCGGATCGGCAAGGTCGATCTGCAAAACAGCGACATGTTCATGGCGTCCCCCAACATTCACTCTTTGGCGGAAGAGCTCGGATTCTGGAAGAAAGGCGATCCGTTCGTATGGCACGATGTGTACGGCGGTCCGGGCAGTACCTACAATTCACTGCGGGAATGGCGGGCCTTGAGTTTGGTCGCTCCGTCATTGGGGCTTCAATTCACGGGCGATCCCATAGCGGACCGCTACCCATTTTCCGTCAAGCCGGATCGGCCGCTCACTGTCCGGAGACTCATGGCCATTATGCGAGATGGCTATGAGGGAACCGAGTTCGACCTTACAGAAGATCCGGCGTTCGAACCACAGGGCAAAAAGAGCCCTTTGGCGCGTCCCTGGGGACCAACGGAACTATTCGACCTGTTGGATATCAAACCAAAGCGCGCCCTTTGTACGCCTTCCAGTGGC
>Ga0272442_10001332_pt1 | contig 37753 bp, 25 predicted proteins | sample SSMForm2O_FD_200262 | JGI IMG/M metagenome (GOLD analysis project Ga0272442, IMG submission 200262) | Marine sediment archaeal communities from Little Sippewissett salt marsh, Falmouth, MA, United States - SSM-Form-2O | ecosystem: Environmental > Aquatic > Marine > Wetlands > Sediment ... | reverse complement strand
TCCTTTTCAACCTCATTATCATAAGCTGCAACGTAACCTACATAAAATACATCAGGGTCGGTAGACATTGGATTGACATCTGTTCCGTTTGTAACAGCATAACCAACGCCCATTCCTGCTGATGCAATTATTGCAACAAGAATTATCAGACCTAGTTTTTTTCTCATTATTATCCTCAATTTTATTTAACCTAGTTATAACTAGCAATTATTATAAATAAAAAGTGCTTTATAAAAACCTAAGAAACAATGTTCTAGAAGATTATTCTATATTTTTTCTCCTTATAAATTTCATTAATTACGATTTCCAACTACAACATTTCTTCTTTTATATAAAATATACAAAATTAAAATGAATAACATATATGAGAGAAATAATATAAATAAAAGCCAAAAATCTTCTTTTCCTGCAAAGGGTCTTATTTCATTATACTCAAATAATTTGTCATTTTCAACTTCATAAAGATAATTAAATTTACCATCGCAATTATCATCGATCAGATAAGAGCCGTTCTCAAGCCTTTGAGGAAGAGTTTTTTGAAGGGTTTTATTACTAAAGAACAAATCATAAATTCCGTTTGAATCTGCATCTATCAAATAACCAATATCTTTTACCCAAATCACGTCTATTAAAATTATTTGACTAGTAGAATCAGATTCAGTTTTATTATCCGATGAAAATACAGATACTTTATAGATGCCCCAATGACTCCAGCTGTGATTAACTAAAACAATACTTGCATTTGGAACAAAATCTGTTTGTGAAAATGAATTATCACCCCAAGAGAAATTATAAGATAAACTGTCGTTATCAGGGTCTACTGAGACTGCAATAAACTCATAAGTAGTATTTTTAGTCCCCAGTCTAGGGCCTGATAAGAATGGTTTTATTGGTACAGAATTTGGGACTTGAACAATAATTACGTATGTTTCATTAACAGAGCTTCCAAGAGGCCCTGTAACTCTAAGAGAAATTGGAAATTTACCAAGTTCTGTAAATGTAAAACTTGGATTATATTCATTACTTGAAGCAAATTCTCCAAAAGTCCACGAATAACTTTCTATTGTTCCATAACTTTTTGATGCATCAAATAAAATATTTGCTTCTCCATCAATCAAGAACTCAAAGTAAGGGCCACCTGCATTTGCATGAGGTGGTTCATAGATAATTCCTACATCTGTAAATGGTTTTGCATTATGAGGATATTCTTTTTCTTTTACATAAACAACTGTCTTTGTTTGATCGCTTTCACCATTATTGTCTGTTACTCTTAGAGTTGGGTGATATGTACCCTTTTTGTATATGTGGCCAGTTATTCCAGAGCTTGTTGAGCTATAATCAAAAACACCATCGCCTTCAAAATCCCATTCGAATAATACTATCTTTCCATCAAGGTCAACACTTCTTGATCCATCAAGATTTATTTTTTTGTTTTCCTCGCCTGTGAATTTTTCTTCTGTAATTGCCTTAGGTGGTATGTTTAATTTTTGAGGTTCTTTTTCTTCTTCCCAATTATAAAATACCATATCAAAACTAAAATCATAGGTCGAATCCTGAAGACAACCATTTTCAAAATGTATGCATATGCCTCCAAATAACTCTTTATTGTATTTCTCAGGTTCTGAAAAAATTTCATCTATTTCTTCGATAGACCAGGATTCTGGGTCAAGTCCTTTATTTATTGAAAAATCCGAGCCGGTAATCATTATTGAAAAATCATCATTATTATTATCAACTGGCATATGGATATCTGCAGTTAATTCACCTTCGTTGATATCTATTCCATAGGGGGTATTTGGTACAAGGTTTACTGGTTCTTCAAAAATAATTGTTTCACCATTAAATGATACAGATCTTAGTATTAAGCTATGAATTTGAACAGGACATGTGCCAGAATTCCTAATCGAGAAGAAGGAATGAGCATAATAAGAGGGATATGCATCATATACAAAAATATTCAGACTGTTTTTATCTTCTGATGAGATATAACTTTCAAACCACCCGATATTTTTATTTCTAGTGTTACCGCTCCATTGCCATATTTCTTCGTTAAAGACCCAATCCCCACATTCTGCAGCATCTGAGATTTGCTCCCAGGAGCCTTCAAAGGGATCAGAGCTATAGGTTGAATAAAAATAGGGGTCTATTTCATAAGTTGAGACTGTACCAGATATATTAAGTGTTTCAAAAATCAGTGCATAGCTTATACTAACTGATGTAAAAAGAAATAGTATTACAATGAAAATTAATGCAATTCTTGATTTTCTGACACTTTTTTTATTCATTTTTATCCAAATGTGATTTAAATAATTAGGATTATTATAAAAATAGCAATATATAAAATATAAGGTATGATTGTTCTAGAAGAATGTTCTATTAGATTAGATCGATAGATAAAAAGAGTTGTTTTTTACTATTATCACAATAAAAACTAAAACTGTTATGATTGTAACACAAGATTAATATACTGACAAATTAAATATATCAAACTAACAAAATTAAAACTGGTGATAAAAAAATGAGGAAATTATCAGAGTCAATAACACCAACCTATAGCGAAGCACATGACATCCCTCCAAACCCTGGATGTTGCGGGCCAATCGCATTTGTTGCATTAGTTGGAAAAATAGTAAAAAATAAAGTTAAAAGAAAATAAGATCTTTATTTTCAATACAAAAAAACTTAATTATGCGATTTTATACTTGTAATAAGATTAGAAATGATTAAAAAAAAACTAAGAGTTCTAAATTATCCATTTGTTTTAACAAGAAAGGAAAAGAAACTAGATAAAGAGATACTTTTAATATATTCATTTTTAGGAAAAGAACTTTTTGAGCTAGATAAAGAGTTTGAAATTAAAAGCTTTGAACTAATCGATGGTAAAAAAACTGCTGAAGAGATTGCAAATAAAATAATAGAAAGTTTTAAAGAAATAAAAAAAGAAAAAGTTGTTAGATTTCTAAACGAACTAAAAGATTATGCAGTAATAACAGATAGAAAAATCAATCCTTTTAAGATTGAAAAAACAGGAAATGCAGTTGATATGCATAAGGCCTTTCTTGATTATTTAAGAGTTGCAAATATAAAGAATCTATCTTTTCCATTAAGATTAAGGATTCTACTAACCCTTCGTTGCAATATGAACTGTAGTTATTGTTATCTACGTTCAGGGAAGATTTATAGAGAAGAATCAAAAGACGAAATAAGTTTTGAACAAATCAAAAAAATAATTGATGAAATGCTCAAAAATGGCTCATATATTCTAGATTTAAGCGGAGGAGAGCCTTTTTTAAGGAAAGATATACTTGAAATAATAAAATATGCATCTGATAGGATTCCATTCATCTATATTCTTACAAATGGAATTGCTCTTGCAGATGAAAACCTTGTAAAGAAAATCTCAAAAATTGTCAAAAACAAAGCAGTGGTAATTCAAATAAGCCTTGATTCTGCGAATGCAAAAAATTCACTTAGATCAGAAGATGAAAGAGTATATCAAAAAGTCCTAGATGGAATAAAAAACTCAATAAAACATAATCTTTTGATAAATATAAACACGGTTGTAACAAAATCAAATATCAATGAAATCGAAGAAATCATTAAGCTTTCAAAAAAACTTGGGGTAAAAAGTCATAGTTTTTCAGAATTCGTTCCAGTTTCTTGTAGTAAAGATATAATTAGAAAGTATCTGCCAAGTCCTTATGAATACTATAAACTTCAAAATGAAATAATTCCAAGATTACAAGAAAAATATAAGGGCATATTGCTAATAGGTAAAATAGTCGAACCAGAGTTTTGGGATGATATAAGAAAAAATAAATTAGAGACACCAACATATGGCTCCTGTGCTGCTTTTACAACTGATCTAACAATAGGCCCTGATGGAAGAGTACTTCCCTGTGCTTGGTTTGCAGCATTTCCAGAATTCTATGGGCCTAATATCAAAAACAAGAGCTTAAAAGAGATATGGGATAAAAGTGAATTGGCCAAAAAATTTAGAAATATCATTGTAAAAGGAAAATGTGAAAGATGCCAGTTCAATCAAATATGCTACAAGGGCTGTTTTGCCTTGAAATATTCAATTTATAAAAAACTGGACATCCCAGACATCAAATGTTGGTACGATCCTGAAGATCCCTCATCTAAGAAATATCCAAAAGAAATTCCAAAAACGATTTTAGGAGAAGAAAAACTATAGATTCTACATTGTTTTGAAATGTGCTTTTCGCTTGAGGCTGAGAAGCTCTTTTCTTGTAATATCAGGTAGGTCAATAATTGATGTGTGAAGGGTATATTCTGACCAGTCCTTTGTAAGTATCATGTTTTCTTTATCTGTCATCTCATAAACCTTTGTCCCAGGATAAGGTGTAAGAATAAAGAATTTTGCAGACCTTAGTTTCAGTTTCTTTGCAAATTTAATTGTTGTATTGATATCTTCTTTTGTCTCACCGGGCACACCTATAATAAAACCGCTTATCACTTGAAAACCTGCTTCTTGTGCAATATTTACTGCTTTTTCAGCTTGCCTGAGCTTAAAACCCTTATTTAGATAATCAAGGGTTTTCTGAACACCAGATTCAATACCAAAGAATACAAGAAAACAACCAGCTTTCTTTAAGGCATCAGCAATTTCTTTGTTAAAGGTATCAACCCTGGTAATACATATCAAAGAGATGTCAAGTTTTTCCTTTTTTATTAGATTACATATCTCCTTTGCTCGATTAATGTTTAAAGTAAATGTATCATCAATAAACTTAATCACCCTTTTATTGTATTTTTCCACAAGAAGTTTTAATTCATCAACTACCTTTTCAGGAGTCCTTGATCTCCATGTCCTCCCCCAAATTCTACATGATGCACAAAACGCACAATCCGAAGGACATCCCCTTGATGTAAACATAGTTCCATATTGCTGACCTCTCTTTTCAAATAGGTCAGCATCAAAATATTTAACCTTGTACTTGTCCATTGGTAGGAGATGATATGCAGGATATATCAGCTCATCAAGATTTTTGATCATCTCTCTATTTTCAGTTTCATAGACCTTTCCATTGTTCTGCCAGCTTATACCTTTGATATCCTTCCACTCTTCCCTGTTTTTTTTGTCAAGAAGTTCAGCTAAGGTTATTTCACCTTCGCCTCTAACAATTAGGTCTAGATATTTACTTTCTTTAAGCGTATCCTTTGCAAGTAGTGTTGGGTGAGGACCACCAAGTACTGTTAAACAATTTGGGTTGTTTATCTTTGCATATTCAATTATTGAAAGTGCATCATATATATGAGGGGTCATTGCAGATAATCCAAGAACATCTGGGTTAAATCTTTTTATCTCCTTTGTTAGATGTTTAGTTTTATATTTTAAAACAACAGGATCAATAAGTTTTACCTCATGGCCTTTATTTTCTAAATGAGAAGCTAAATAGCCAAGGCCTAGAGGAGGACTAGGGGTTTGACTAACAGGTACAGGTGGTTCTGTTAAAAGGACCTTCATTTATATCACAGATTAATCATAAGTATTTTCTATTGACTAATAAATTTTGATAAAATCTCAAAAAATAGAAAAATATTAGCTATAATAGACGTTGTAAAAAAGGTTAATAGATGGATGAAAAGGAAGAGACAACCCGATCGATAATAATTGATTTTATTCAGCATAACCCAAGACATTTTATTGAATTAAATCTTGCGGGAAAAAAGATAAGGCCTTGTGCAAGATGCTTTGGGCTATGGATAGGGCTTATCACTGCATTTTTTTTATCTATTCCTTTTATAGTTGGCTTATATGTGCTTGACAATTTTTTATTGATATTTTTAATCTCATGGGGTCTTGTAATACCTGCAATAATTGATTGGAGCACTGTTAAATTAGGGCTAAGAAAAGGAAATAACAATATCCGAGTTACAACAGGTTTTTGTCAAGGGCTGGGAATAATAATATATCTATTTATTCTTCCTGCAGGTATTATATTTAAGTTACTTACATATGGGCTCTATGAAGGAATTTTTTATCTTATAAGATGGAAATATCACATCAGTCATTACAGTATTAAAAAATAAAATACTGTTTGGAAAAAACCAAACATTTTACCATCCTTTATATATTAACTTAATATTAGATAATTATAATAATGAGGTGCTATGAAAAATGAAGAAAATAGGCTTGGTTGTATTTACAACATTAATAATTATTATTGCTGGTGTTTTTTCAGTAATATATTTTAACAATCCAAAAGAAGATAATCCAAATGAAACCCTAATTCCACTAGCAGATGATACAAATGCAACAGCTGATAGTGTTAATTCTTTGGTTGATTCTCTAAATACATTTTCATTGGATTTTTATAATGAAATAATTGATGAAGAAGATGGAAATATTTTCTTTTCACCTTATAGTATATTTACTGCATTTTCAATGGCCTATGAAGGTGCCGATGGAAATACAGCAGATGAGATGAAAGAGGTCTTAAATATATTACAAAACGACTCAAAAACACTTGGGTCTTTTGGAAGAATATATAATCTATTGAATCAAAATCAAGTTGGATACAAAATAAGCACAGCAAATGCATTTTGGAAAAACTATGATTATTTCTTCTTAGATAGTTATATCAATATTCTAAAGAACTTTTATATGGCTGAGGCAAACGAACTTGATTTTTCAAAGAATGTTGAAGCTGCAGAAACAATTAATACTTGGATTGAAGAGCAAACAAATGGAAAGATAAAAGACCTAATTGAGCCAGATATCCTATCAGAGGTCACAAAATTAGTTCTTACAAATGCAATATATTTCAAAGGTGACTGGGCCTATCCATTTAATAAGGAGTTAACTTATGAAAGCGATTTCACTCTTGATAGTAATGATACAAAAACCGTTGATATGATGGTTTCAGATAGTGAAAACTCAGTGTTTAACTACACAACAACTGATGAGCTTCAGATAATTGAACTGCCCTATTATGGAAATGAAATGTCAATGATAATTGTTCTACCTAAAGAAAATAATATAACTGCTGCTGAATCCGTTATTAGTGCAGAAAATATTACAACTTGGAAAAGTGATTTTTATGAAACTGAGATAACTGTTAAGATTCCAAAATTCAAATTTGAAACAAAATATTTGTTAAATAGTATTATGCAGAATATGGGGATGCTTGATGCTTTCACATCAAATGCTGATTTCTCAAAGATGGATGGAACTAGGGAGCTTTTTATAAGCAAGGCACTTCATCAAGCATATATAGATGTAAACGAGGAAGGCACAGAAGCAGCTGCAGCAACTGCGATTGTTGTTGAACTAAAGGCAATACCTGACCCTAAGGAATTCACTGCAGATCATCCATTTATTTTCTTGATTGAACACAAACCAACTGATTCAATTTTATTTATGGGAAAAGTAATGGATCCTTCTATTGAATAAATCTCAAATATATGATTTTAGGTAGGGAATTATCTTTTTTAGGTCTCTACCTTCTACTACAATATCTGCTGCATTCCTTGTACAATCATCACTTGGGTTAAATGCAATCCCAAGACCTGTTGTTTGAAACATAGGGATATCAAAACAAGAGTTCCCAACAGATACAATATTTTCTTGTGGAATTGAGAGTTTTTTTGACAGTTTTATTACTGACTTATCTTTATACATCAACTCTACACCCAATTTTCCAATTCCTGTTAGTCGACCTTCTTTATCTGTTTTCACGCCATTTGAATATACATGGTCTATACCGAGTTTTTCTGCAACATCTTCTGCAAGAACGTCAAGACCTGCACTGATGATTGCAGTTTTTATTTTGTTTTTATTTAGAAAATCGATGCATTCCACTGCACCTTGCATAAGAGGAACATCTGAAAGAATTTCTATTAATCTTTCTTCTTTTATTGCTTTTCCATCTTCAATCCATAGATTTGCATCCCGTCTTATAAACTCCATATCATCGATATTTCCTTTGAGATATTCATTTACTGACCTTTCATTTGACGTTTTAAAATAATCATGAATATATTTCCATGAAGAAATTATGTCAGTTAGGACTCCATCCATATCAAAAACCGCTAATTTTATCTTTTTGAATTCAGTTTTTATAAATTCTATTGGCTCCCTTGTATTTCTGTAACAAAAATAATGGCAATCTTCTTTCATTTTCTGGATGGCTCATAGAGCTTTTAGTATAATAATTTTAATACATTCACGAAATATTTATAAATAATTAATTATATTATTAATATCATGACTAAAATTTTATTTAAAAAAGCAATTGTTTTAGCATCAATTCTGATATTTTTGATGTCTTCGATTTTACCTGCGATAAGCTCAGAACAAATTCTTAACAAATCAGAAAAAATTGAAGAAGAAGCAGATTTATTAGACCTGTTAATAATAGCTCCTAAAAGTTTTTCAAGGACATTAAAACCTCTTGTTTGTCATAAAAACAGTTTTGGAGTTAGAACAAAACTTGTCACTCTTGAATATATCTATAAGACAAATATGATCGGTTTTGACAAAGCGGAAAAGATAAAATTATTTATCAAAGATGCTCTTGACGAATCAGGGATAAAATATGTCTTGCTAGTTGGCGGAATCAAAAGACCTTTTTCATTTAAAGAAGTATATTGGCTACCTGTAAGATACATTCATATTGAAGATAGATGGAGCGGATTTGCAGGTAATTATAACGAGCCGAAATATCTAAGTGATCTATATTTTGCAGATATATATGACTCTGAGGGTAATTTTTCAAGTTGGGATACCGATGGTGATGGAATATATGGGGAGTGGAATGATAACCGCTCTGCAGACGATATTCTTGATATAAAACCTGATGTCTCTGTAGGAAGACTTCCTGTCAGAAATAGATTTGAACTAAGAATTATGGTAAACAAAATTATCAACTATGAAAAATGCAATAAAACAGGCTCTGAATGGTTCAATAAGATGATGCTTGTTGCAGGTGATACATATGAGGGAGATGATTATGAAGGTGAGTCAGAAACTCAAGAAGCCTTAGATGTTATGCCTGGTTTTGAGCCAATTAAATTATGGTGCTCTGAGGGAAATCTTACAGGTCCTCAAGATGTTATAACAAATCTAAACAATGGATGTGGTTTTCTTTATTTTGCAGGTCATGGTTCTCCATTTTGTTGGGGTACAAATGATCCTATAACTGAAAAATTTGTCTATGGTCTAAAAAATATTCATATGAGAAAACTAAAGAATGGATATAAACTGCCAGTTTGCGTTGTTGGAGGATGTCATAATAGTCTTTTCAATGTTAGTTTCTTTCATACCACTTGGCATGGAGGATTTCCAGTTTATGAGTGTTTCAGTTGGCATCTAACAAAGAAATATAAGGGTGGGTCAATTGCAACTCTTGGAAATACTGCACTAGGATATGGTGCAAAAGATAAACTTGACCCAAGTTCTGGAGGTGGCGGTGGACCTTTGACTACCTTCTTCTTTGAGTCCTATGGGATAAATAATTCAGAGTATCTTGGTGATATGTGGAGTGATGCAATTACTAATTATGCATCTGAATTCACAATTAGATGGGATGAAAACTCATATAATGACTCATCAATTGATGCAAAGACAGTTACTCAATGGGTTTTGTTCGGCGATCCAAGTTTAAAGATTGGAGGATATTCATAAAATAAGAATTTCTAATCTATATTTCCATAAATTATATAAACCTATTAATATAATATTAAAGATAGACCAAATAATAATATGGGGGAATTAATATAAAAAACAAAATAAACAAAAAAATGATTTCAATAAGCATAGTGTTTTTATTTTTGCTATCAGCAAGCCTGCCTGTGATTAACTCACAGAAGACAAATCCTGAGGATGAACTAAACCTTGAAGAAGAGGAGTTATACGATCTCCTAATCATTTCACCTTCAAAGTTTAAAAGAATTCTAAATAAACTAGTTGATCACAAGAACAGTTATGGAGTTAAAACAAACCTTGTAACTCTTGATTATGTTTACGACTGCATTAGTTTTGGAAACGACGATGCAGAAAAAATTAAACTTTTCATAAAAAATGAGCTTGAGGAACACCAGATAAAATATGTACTTCTTGTTGGTGGAAGAGTTGGACAGTTGAAAAGATGGTATGTTCCAGTAAGATATGTTCATACAGGAAATGATTATGAACTTGAGTTTTTAAGTGATTATTATTTTGCAGATATATATGACTCTGAGGGTAATTTTTCAAGTTGGGACTCAGACGGAGACGGAAAATACAGCGAATGGGTCTATGGTCAGCAGCCTGAAGATACAGATCTTGATTTAACACCAGATGTTGCAGTAGGTAGACTTCCTGTAAGAAATAAATTAGAACTAAGAGTGATTGTTAATAAAATTATCAAATACGAGAAAACAAGCTATGGAAAAGCATGGTACAATGAACTTTTAGCAATAGCTGGAGATACATATCCTGAATATAAGAACCCACTTTGGGTTGGTTATGAAGGAGAAGAGTTTGCAGATATGATAATTGAGAATATGACCGATTTCAATGCAACAAGGCTGTATACATCTGATGGGACACTGACTCATTGGAAGGATATTGTTAGAGAATACAAAAAGGGATGGGGATTTGTATATTTTGCAGGGCATGGCTCTGCAATGGTTTGGCAGACACATTTTCCAAATGATAAGAACAGAACAAAATCTTTTAGTACATTACATATGCCTCTTTTAAACAACAAAGACGAGCTACCTGTATGTGTAGTTGGAGGTTGCCATAATTGTCAATTTGATGTTACACTTCTAAATCTTTTTGACAGTAAGAAACTAAGTCACGGTGAAGCCATACCAGAATGTTGGGGTTGGACACTTACAAAGAAATTTAGAGGCGGCTCAATTGCTACAATTGGCTGTACTGCACTAGGTCATACAAAAGAAGACAAGGATTCATTTGAGGGCGGAGTAGATATCTGTGAAGTCGAGTTTTTCAAAGAATATGCTCAAAACGATGTTGACATAATTGGTGATGCATGGTTAAAAGCCCTTGACTTTTATGCAAAATCTTATCCAGTTCCATGGGAAGATGAAGAGCTTACAAATGACTCATGGGTTGATATGCAGATTGTACAATCATGGGCACTTTTAGGAGATCCAAGTCTAAAAATGGGTGGATATCCTTAAAAATCTCTCTTCTTTTTTTAAATTTTATTTTTTAACCAATTGTATTTCTTGATCTTTTTTGTTTCTCCGAATCCACATGCAGCACATTTTCTTTTTTGTACATGAAATGCATGTTTTCCGCATCTTCTACAAATAGTATGAGTTTTCTTGCCACCTTTTTTTGATGCAGTACCTTTAGTCATTTATTTCAACCTCTTTATGGTGATATATAGATTATATTGTCTCCTCTGACAATAAGTCTATTGTGCTTTTGGGTTTGTTCTCCATTTATCATTTCCTCTGCATTTTTTAAAACAAGATTCATATGTGGGACATCATATCCATCAAGAGTTCCATGATATCCTCTTCCGCTTCTTAGTTCTACCATTACTCTATTATTCAAGCTTGCATGTAAGACTTTTAATGGTTTATCCATGTTATTTACCTAGAGCCTCGAATATATATCTTATTTATAAGGATTTGGGCTTATTTTGTAAACAAAACCCAAATATTAAATGTAAAAAACTAAATCATGTAATTATGTCTTTGAAAATAAAAAATCGCCATAGATTAAAATCAAAGGATATTAGAAATATGCAGGATAAACTCAGAGAAAATTTCAATTCTGTCTTTTTTGATTCAAAAGCATCAGTTGAAATTGGAGAACTAAGTGGTAAAAAGTTGGTCTTTATTAATGGAGAACCTGATTTTATGTATGAGAATGAAAAAATAATCTTTACAATAAGAGGGCTTAATAAATATAGGCCAAAAGAAAAATTTGTGGTAGTTGACATGGGTGCTGTAAAGTTTGTTACATCAGGTGCAGACATTATGGCGCCAGGAATTGTAGATGCAGATAAAAATATAGTTAAAGATGATCAGGTCTGGATATGTGACGAGACTCATAACAAGCCACTGGCTATTGGTTTTGCATTTATTAATGGTGAAGAGATGATTGAAAAAAATAAAGGTAAGGCAATTAAAAACATTCATTATGTAGGTGACGAGCTTTGGACTTTAACCGCCAAAAGTTTATAAAGACATTATTATATTTAGATTACAGGTTTAATCTAACTTAGGAGATGGTTATTATTATGGGAATAGTTAACAAGATTTTAGGGGAAAAAAAACCAAGCGACGTAGGCGGATATGTAGATCTTGAGAAATACATAGAATCTGCGGATAATAGCACAATGGGTGCAAACATGGTCGTTAGGGTCGGTGAAATTCAAAGATATGAGGATTTAAAAGAATTTTCTGATATTGTATATGGTGGAAATATGTTAATCCTTGATTTTTCGCCAATTGCAGAAGAAGAGGTTATTTTGAAAAGGATCACCACAGACCTAAAGAAATTGATAAAAGAGATAAATGGTGATATTGCAGGTATTGGAAATAATATGATGCTTTTAACTCCTTCAGGTGTTAAAGTTGAAAGAAGAAAGGTAAGAGGCAAATACGCCTAATCTTTTTTTATTATATTTCCTCAAATTTCTTTAAAAAATTTTATGAAGAGGGATGGGGAATCTGGAGGGTGGATGGTAAAGATGAAAGGAAGAAAATTAATTGTCTTCCAGATTCCTTACGATATACTCTGTACTTTTTAATATATAAAACTTTGGTGGTATTTTGCTTTTTTTGAAAAAATTACAAAATTATATTTTTGCATTAAAAACAAGAGGAAAATTAAACGGACCTATGGGGATTCGAACCCCAGTTACCGGCTCCGAAGGCCAGTAGGATATCCAGACTACCTTATAGGCCCAAACACTAGTTAAAATATAGTCCTCATTATAAACTTGTCTAAAAATTACTATCAATATTAAGAAAGATATAAATATCATTTAAAATATATCAAATCTCAAGTTGGATGAGATGCGCCGAAAGTACTTATAAATAAATTAGATTTTATTGTAAATAAGGGTGAAAATAGAATCTAAAAACAAAATCTAACTATCTAAAAAGGGATGTGGATGCGAGATAGCTACAATAGAATAAAAAAAGCTAGTTTTTTTCAATTCTGGAGGGGATACTTTGGATAGTTCCAAAGAAATAAAAAACAGTTCTGAAGAGTATAATAATTCTGAATTTAGTATTGACGAAATTAATAGCATAATCGATAAAATTATACTTAAAAACAAAGAGAAACTGGAAAAAAATCATAGTGGTGAAAGCCAAGATTTTAATATAGAAAATTTTTCATTGAAAAATAAAAAAGGGGACACTCTTTACTACCTTAAGAAAAAATCTAATAAGGATTCTGAAGACAAAGACGAAACTAAAGTCTTAAGTAAAAAAATAATTAAAAAAGCAAGAGACAACCTTGGAGAAGATATTGAGGAGATAAACGAATTCACTGATGATAAAGATGAGGATCAAGATGTTAAAGGAGATAACAATAGAAAACACAAAATAAGACTTAAATTTGGAAAAAAGCAAAAAACTACTGAAAATAATTATAATTTTGAGCCACCAACAGTTGAAGAAATAAACAGTTCAAGAGATTTTGATAAAATTGTCACAGATATTGATAAGACTATAAACATAGAAAACAAAGATGAAGGAATAGTTAACGAAGAACCAAAAATAGAAGAAAAAATTGAGGAAGAATCAAATAATAATGAAATTACAGTAGAAGCTTCCGGAAATCAAGAAAATCTAGGAAATATAGATAAAGAAGATTCGGATAAAAAAGATAAAGACTGGCTTTCATCAACAACAGATGATCTTGCAGGATTAAAAAATAAGTATAATGAAAATTTAGAAATTATAGATGAGACAAATGAAAAAAAGTCTGATGAATCTGAAAAAGAATTGCTTGATAAAAAGATAATCGAAGTCTCTGAGGATATTCAAACAGAAAATCTACAAAAAAATCTTGAAGAAAAGGCAGCAAAACTTGCTGATGAACATATCAAAGAAAATAAAGAATCAACACAAGAAATTCAAAAAGAAGAAATAATAATTGATAAAACCCCTGAAGAAATAAAAATTGACAAACCTCCAAAAAAATCCTTTTTTAAAAAGAGCTTTTCCAAAGATAAAAATAAAGAAAAAGAAGAAAAGTTAGAAAAGATTGAGATTAACCAAGATGTAAACCCTGCATTTAAAGTTGAAAACGTTCCAAAATTTGATGATTATAATGAAGATGAAAAAAGCCTACTTGAAAAGAAAATAAAAGAAACAGAAGAAAAAAAAGTTGACAACGATATACAAAAAAAAGGGGAAGAAAAAGCATTAAAACTTGCAGAAAGCCATATCAACACATCAACAAAACAAGAAACATATTCAAAAGATGATATAATTAATGAAAAAAAGCCTGAAGACTCTATAATTTCAAATGCTAAAAATTTAAGAAATGAAAGCTCTGAGCATGAACACGTATTTTTTGATGAAGGTGAATCCTCTTCTGGAGGATGGACTCCACAAATAAGAGAAAAAGATAAAGACCGAGGCGAACTTCCGATAATTGGTAAAGGAGAAATTGATTCTCCAGAACTTTCAGATGTTGGAGATATTGAGCTTCCAAAAGAAGTTTTGCAAACAAAATCCGTCAAACTTTCAGAGCTAGGTTTTTCAGAAAAAGATTGGGAGGAACTAGATTTTTACACTTTATATGAGCCATTTTCTTATGTAGAGGTTTTAAGAGAAAAAGAAAGTCTTGATAAATGTTATTTCTTAGTTGAAATTGCATTAAATGAAGAAGAAGAAAGAATGCTTGCTTTCCTCCAAGAGACACTGTCCAGCCAGGACATTGACACAATCGAGTTTGAGGAGAAAAAAGAAGATGAATATTTACTTGAAAAAGTAAGTCAAATAATAGATGAATATAATGTTGAGATAAAAGAGGAATCAAAAAACAAAATATTTTATTATCTGAACAAAAGGGCTCTTGGTCTTGGAAAGATTGACCCATTGATGAAGGACCCAAATATTGAAGATATATCTTGTGATGGTGCAGGTGTACCAGTATTTTTGTATCATAGGAAATATGGTTCTTTGAAAAGTAATATTCAATTTGATGATGAAGATCAGCTTTCTTCTTTTGTATTTAGACTTGCTCAGAAATGTGGAAAACATATTAGCATTGCAGAACCAATGGTTGATGCAACTATGCCTGATGGATCTAGAATTCAAATGACACTTTCTGATGAGATTACTGCAAAGGGTTCTACATTTACAATTAGAAAATTCAGAGATGATCCTTTCTCGCCACCCGACCTTGTTGAATTTAATACAATGTCATCTGAAATGATTGCATATATGTGGCTTGCAATAGAAAATGGAATAAACACTTTATTTGCAGGAGGGACTGCTAGTGGAAAGACAACTGCACTTAATGCTATTTCATTGTTTATACCGCGTGAATCAAAAATTGTTTCAATTGAAGAAACTAGAGAGATCAACCTTCCACATCCTAATTGGATTCCCGGTGTTGCAAGATCTGGTTTTGGTGAAGTAGTATCTGATAAGATGGTTGGTGAGATTGATATGTATGATCTGATGAAGGCTGCTCTTCGTCAGAGACCAGAGTATATCCTTGTTGGTGAAATACGTGGTAGAGAAGCATATGTTTTGTTCCAGGCAATGGCTACAGGTCATGCCACCTATTCAACAGTCCATGCTGATTCAGCCCAATCTCTTATTCATAGACTTGAAGGAAAACCAATCAATATTCCAAGAATAATGCTCCAATCCCTTGATGTTGTTTGCCTCCACGTTACAACTCGAGTTAAAAATATTCGAGCTAGAAGATGTAAACAAATAATTGAGATAATTGATATCGATCCAACAACAAAAGAGATTCTAACAAATGAGGTTTTCCACTGGGACCCTGTTGAAGATAAGTTCATCTATTCTGGAAAAAGTTATGTTTTGGAAAGAGTAAGGGCTGAAAAGGACTTGTCAAGAGAGCAGATGACAGAAGAACTCAGAAGCAGGATGAAGATTGTTGACTGGATGAATCAAGAGAATGTTAGAGAATTTAGAGATGTTGCAAACATTGTTGCACATTATGCTGAAAGCCCTCAAGAAATAATAAAAAGAGCAGAAAAAGGTGTAAAAAAATAGATGCATAAAAAAATTGCAATTTGTCCGGGTTGTCATACAAAAATCCAGTGCGAAGGAAATCCAGGACAAAGTGTAAAAGTAGAATGTCCAAACTGTGGAAAGACTGGGACAATTGTATTTAAATCTGAATATACAGAACTTGACTTTTATCCTTTAAACGAACCTTATTCATATGCAAAAATTTTAAAAAATTCTGATACCTTAGAGAAATACTATAAGGTAATTGAGCCATTTTTAAACGATGAAGAACAAAAAACACTTAATTTTATCTGGGAAACCCTTCTAAAAACCTTTAATTTAAGACTTGACGAACTTGATAATAAAAAGGTTGAGCATTATCTCTCTGATCAGGTTGACCAGGTGATTGCTAGTTATGATATAGAAATTGATGATCTAGCAAAAAAGAAGATAATGTATTACATAAAAAGAGAATCTCTGGGTTACGGGAAAATTGACCCATTAATGAAGGACCCACATATTGAGGATATATCTTGTGACGGTGCAGGCGTTCCGATATTTTTGTATCATAGGAAATATGGCTCAGTAAGAAGTAATGTTGAATTCAAAGATGAAGAAGAACTTTCTTATTTTGTTACAAAACTTGCTCAAAAATGTGGAAAGCATATAAGCATTGCAGAACCAATGCTTGATGCAACAATGCCTGATGGCTCAAGAATTCAAATGACACTGAGTACTGAAGTTACAACAAAGGGGTCAACCTTCACAATTAGGAGATTCCGCTCAGATCCTTTCACTCCACCTGATCTAATAGCATTAAATACAGTTTCATCAGAATTACTTGCTTATTATTGGCTTGCAGTTGAAAATAGAGTGAATGCTTTAATTGCAGGAGGGACTGCAAGTGGAAAAACAACGATTCTGAATGCTTTATCTTTATTTATTCCTCGTGAAGCAAAGATTGTTTCAATTGAAGAAACTAGAGAGATCAATCTTCCACATCCAAATTGGATACCAGGTGTTTCTAGGTCAGGATTTGGCGAGATAGTATCTGATAAGATGGTTGGTGAGATTGACATGTATGATCTGATGAAGGCTGCTCTTCGTCAAAGACCAGAGTATATTCTAGTTGGAGAAATTCGTGGAAAAGAGGCATATGTATTGTTCCAGGCAATGGCCACAGGCCATGCTACTTATTCTACTGTTCATGCAGATTCAGCAAAATCCCTTATACACAGACTTGAAGGAAAACCAATAGATATTCCAAGGATAATGCTTCAATCTCTTGATATCGTATCAATTCATATAACAACCCGGGTTAAGGGTAAAAGAGTAAGAAGATGTAAACAAATAATTGAGATAATTGATATCGACTCAACAACAAAAGAGATTCTAACAAATGAAGTGTTTAGATGGGACCCGATAGAAGATAAATTTGTTTATACTGGTAAGAGTTATGTATTAGAAGGGATTAGAGCTCGTTGGGATTTATCAAAAGAAGAGATATCTAAAGAAATCAGAGATAGAACAGAGATCTTAGAATGGATGAAGGATAACAATGTGAGGACCTATAAGGAGGTTGCAAAGGCAATTTCTAGATATACAGAAAATCCAAAGGATTTTATGAAAAAGATAAAGGAGACCCCAAAAACAGATAATAAAACAAAAAAGAAAGATAAAAAGAAAGATAAAAACAAGGATAAAAAAACAGACAAAGATGATAAAGAAGAAAAAGAAACAAAAGATAAAAAAGAAGATACAAATAAAGATAAAAAGAAAGACAAAAATGCTAAGAAAAATAAAGAACTAGAACTTGACAAAGAAGAAGAGCTTGGTGAAGAAAATTTTGAAGATGAACAAAAAGAAGAAAAATCACAAGATAATGAAAACGATAAAAAAGAAGAGATTAACGATTTAGAAATCGATAAGAAAAAAGAGATTTTTAAAAATCTTGAATCAGTTGATGATGAAACTGCAATATTACTTTATGATAATGGTTTTACAAGTATTGATTCCTTAAGAGATATTACAGCTAAGGAACTTACAAAAAAGATAAAGATAAAAAAGAAAAAGGCAAAAAAAATAAGAAAGGAGCTTGATAAGATAGATAAAGAAAAATCAACAGATTTAAATACAGAAGGAGAGGATGAGAATGGCTCTAAATAATTATCAAAAAATGTGTTATAGATGGTTTGGTAGAACTGCAGAAAGTGTAGTATCTGATAAAATGAAGGATGATCTAGAGCGTGCACATATTACAATTAGGCCTGGTGCTTATGTTTCATGTATGTGGGTTAATACAATTCTTGCCTCAGTTGTCTCAATTATTGTTTATCTAAGTATTGTTTTATTTGTAGCCCCTGAAGCATGGATTGCATTTGTATTAATCATAATACCTGTGTTATCAACAACAATTACCTATTTTTATTTTAAATCAATGCCATCAAGTAAAGCAAAGATGAGGGCAAAAAAGATAGATTTGCATCTTCCATATGCTCTAAATTTTATATCTGCAATGTCTTCGGCAGGAATTACCCCAACAGAGATCTTTAAAAGTCTTTCAAAACAAAGGATATATGGCGAAATTAGGGAAGAATCTTTATGGATTTATAGGGACGTTGGTCTTCTAGGTAGAGATATAATTTCAGCAATTAAAGCAAATATAAATAGAACTCCATCTGAAAAGTTCAAAGAATTTTTACAGGGTGCCATTGTAACTGTTCAGTCCGGTGGCGGTTTAAAACCTTATTTTATGACAAAGGCTGAGCAATACACACGTGAGAACAGAGTTGCACAAAAACAACTCATTGAAAGCCTAGGAATAATGGCAGAAGCCTATGTTACAGCAGCAGTTGCAGGTGTTCTATTAATTATTATAATTATTCCATTATTGATGATAATTTCAAATGCTCCAGCTGAACAGTTGACATTTATGTATGTTTTTGTTTTTATTATCATTCCGTTGATTCATGTTGGATTTGCAGTTGTACTTTCATCAATGTCTGCAAGGGTGTGATAAAAAATGATTGATACAAATGTTAATGAAAAAAATTCAGGCCTTATTAAAAAGTTAATATTTACAGGCCAGCTTACAAGATTTATTGTTTATCTTTCAGCTGCTATACCTGCAATTATATTTCTTATTCTTGCATTACTTGCAGGTTTGACAATAATTAACCCAATTGAGATTTCAATGGGCGATAGTACAATAATTCTTGGTTCATGGATTGACTTTATTTTAATTGCTCTTTTAATTTTTACAGGAGTTTATGGAATTTATGAGTTTTTAAGGATAAGAAGGGTTAGGAAAATTGATGATAGATTTCCTGATTTTGTAAGGGACTTAGCAGAATCCAGAAGGGCTGGAATGACATTTACAAAAGCAATAATGTATTCATCTAGAGGCAATTATGGAGTATTAACTCCCGAGATACAAAAGATTGCAAGGCAAATTTCTTGGGGCAGCAGTGTTGAAAATGCATTAAATGCTTTTGCAAAAAGAGTTAATACAAAACTAATAAGACGAACCATATCTCTTATTATCGAAGCCTCCAGAAGTGGAGGAAATGTTGCAGATGTGCTTGATGCTGCATCCAAGGATGCAAGAGAGATAAAACTCATAGAATCAGAAAGAAGAGCAAATATGCTTTCATATGTTGCAGTTATCTATGTTGGAATTGGAGTGTTTTTACTAATTATAATTATTTTATGTAAAAGCTTACTTCCTAGCATGCTTGGTGAAGGCTCTGCAGGGCTAAATGCAGCTACAGGTGGAGGGGGTAATAATTTAACTCAACTTGCGGTAACTCAAGTGTTTTTCTTTGCATCTTTAGTACAAAGCTTTGGAATGGGCCTTGTTACAGGAGTATTTGAAGAAGGTAATGTTATATCTGGTGTGAAGCACACATTTATAATGATGCTTATTACATGGTTGATATTCAAACTAATTGTTACAGGAATTTAATTCCTTTTTTTAATTTTTTAATAAAAACTTAAGTAGATAATATATTTACTTAAAAAAAAGTATTGGGTATTCCTATATGAGAAAGTTAAAACGCATATTTATCATTTTATTCTTTTCTTTATTTGTTTTATCATTATTATCAAATACTGTTATGTCAAAGGAAAGTGATATTACCCTTGAATTTTTTTATAGCAGTGCTTATTGTAAAGATTGTGAAGACGTAAAACCTATTGTTAATGATATTGAAGGTTTTTATAATTCAACAATTACAATCAAAAGATACCCTGTTGATATAGGTGAAAATATTGAAAATTTCAATAGGATGATGGGCTATTCCCTTTCTTACCCGTCAATTGTTGTTTTAAATAATTCTGCTGATAAACTTGATAAATTTAACTATTCAGAAATTACTTATGAAAATATTAACCAGTCAATTTCTTATCATTTAATAGGAAATTACTCTGAAGAACCACCTGAAAAGAATGAAAAGGAAGTCTATTGTTTTTTTGGAATATGTATAGATGTTTCAGAATTATCTTTACCTGTTCTTACAGTCACTATGGCATTTCTTGACAGTTTCAATCCTTGTTCATTTTTTATTCTTATTTTTCTTTTAAATTTACTTATATATGTAAAGTCTAGGAAAAGAATGCTTTTAATTGGCGGAATTTTCATTTTCTTCTCAGCATTTATCTATTTTTTATTGATGACAGCAATTCTTAATGTATTCCTAATTGTAGAGCAACAGATATATATCACAATCTTTGCAGGAATTTTTGCATTGGGTTTTGGATTATTAAACATAAAAGATTTTTTCTTTTCGAGTAAAGGTCCTTCTATTAGTTTATCTGATGAAAAAAAATCTGATCTTTTTAAAAAGATGAGAAAAATTGTAAATACTAGCTATATTCCTTCAATGATAGCAGGTACTGTTGTTCTTGCAATTTTTGCAAACACTTACGAGCTCCTATGTTCAATTGGCCTCCCGCTTGTTTATACAACTGAACTTAGCTCTCATAATCTAGATAATATTACATATTATAGTTATATATTCTTATATAATATTATATATGTAATTCCTTTAATTACAATACTTATCGTCTTTGTTGTAAAACTTGGTAAAAAGAAATTAACAGAAAAACAAGGTCGTCTTTTAAAGCTGATTTCGGGTATTATGATGTTTTTACTAGGACTTGTTTTATTAATTTCCCCTTATGTATTGAAAAATTTATTTGCTGCAATTTCAATTATTTTAATTAGTATTATATCGTCATTTTTGATTTCATATATATGGAGAAAATTTAAAGAATAAATAGTTTAGTGAGTAGGCTTTAAATTTTTATTTTTTGACGTTTTTACACGTAAAGTTTAAATAAGATAATTTACAAAGTATAACACGTGACTGAATTTGTCACATAAGGAGAAAAGTAAGGAGAGAAAAAAGATGATAAATCATGATAAGATTATCATTAGTAAATTTAAATACTCACAAATTAATTACAAAAATAGCACTCTAAATAAAAAACTAGGTGGTAGGATGAAAAACAAAATCAATTTTAAAAGAAAGCTAAACAATAATGCAGTAAACTCAGTTATTTCTTTTTTGCTTGTAATAATGATGTTTTTCTCTGCAACTGGGGCAATTTTAGTATGGGGTCCTAGTTATATTAAAAGTGAAGAAGACAGGCAGATAAACAAGGCGATGGTAAGTGTATACAATTCAATAAAGGATAATCTTCAACCTATGGTAACTACTGGAAAAGGAGCAAGTTATGTAGGAGAGATATCAAATAAGGATGGATCAATTAATATTAATTCTAACGGAGATAGATTAATAGTTACCTATTCTTTTGATCCAGATTATGATTTTCAGATATATGATATAACAGATGGTGACAATGAGTTTTATATGGAAATGAATGGAAAAGATATCAGTGATGCAATTGTTTATTATCTTGATGATTCTTGTTTTCTAGCAGGTACTAGTGTTTCTATGGCTGATGGCTCTTTAAAGAATATTGAGGATATTGTTTCTGGTGATTTGGTAAGGTCTTATAATATTGAAACTGGCAGTTTTGTTGTTGCAAAGGTTAGCTCTCTTTTGAGTTTTGAGCCTAGTGTTATGGATGGTTCTTATTTGGTTTTTAATGATATTTTGCGTGTTACTTCTAACCATTTGTTATTTGTTGATGGTTCTTGGGTTGAGGCAGGTAGTGTATCTGCTGGTTATTTCTTTGACTCTTTGGGTCGTGATGTTTATGTCAATTCAATTAAGAAGGTTTCAGAAAGAGTTCGTGTTTATGATTTGTTGCTAGAGGATTCTTCTTCTTATTTTGCTGATGGCTTTTTAGTAAAATCAGATGCAAAGCTTGTATATATTTCTGAAAACGAACAAAAAATGTCTTCAAAAACAAAAAATTTAAACTCCTTAGGTACAGTTGCCAGAGAAAAACATATTTCTGTATGGCATGACCATCCTTTATCAAAAAATTTCAAGGCAACTGATAGGGATTGTACTTTATCAGAAAATAGTCCAGATATTCCATATCCTGATTCAGATCATTTGGTAGTTGATCCAATGTGGGATACTTGGGATGGTTGTAGAAATCGAGTTCTTGTAAAAATGCCATTTGATGAAAATAATATCCCTGAATTTTCAAAAATAATTGATGCAGAAGTAAACCTTCTTTATTGGACTTGGGATACATGGAGTAATCCTGGTACTTTCAGAAATCACGAAATTTGGGAATGTGATGAAGATTGGGATGAAAATAGTGCAACTTGGAACAATGCATGGGAAAATCGAAGGATTGAAGATGGTGAAATATACATAGCCACTTTAAACAAGGCAGGACCTTATGACTGGATAAATTGGAATGTTACAGAAAGCATTCAGGAATTTGTTGGCAAGAAGGTATACTATGAGGGTAATCCTCCTTCTGTACTTGTTTATCTTTCCCAATATGACCAATATCATGGTTGGATGATTAAGGACAAAAAAGATGATGATGGTAATCCATCACTCAGAACTGATATTTATTATCATTCATCTGAAGATAATGGTGGAGAATGGACACCAAATATGGATGTAACTTATATTGCACCACCAGATATTGAAACAGAAGATGCAACAAATATTGGCTCCACATCTGCAAAACTAAATGCTTATTTATATTATGATGGTGGTGGTCTGACAGAATGTTACTTTAAATGGGGATATGACTCTTTAACGACTGAAACAGGTCATATTTTTTCCTATGATTATTCTAGTGGCGGTGCAGACTTAGAAGAAATGTTATATGGTGGCCTGCATGTCGGGGACCTTGTTTATTTCAAAGCTTTTGCAGAAAATAGCGCTATTCATACCTCAGGTGTTATGAAAAAATTCATAACTGTTCCACCAGCTCCTACAAGTTTCCATTCAACAGGTAAGAATTGTGATAGGGTATATCTTTCTTGGGACAAGGCAGCAGTAGATGGAGAGGGTCAGGATATCTATACAAAGATTCTATACTCAACTGATCACTATCCAGAGATGTATAATGAAGATGAAATTGATCCAAGTGTTCATTCTTGCATTAGAATGGGGGAAAGTGCATCGATATTTGGTCTTACTCCGGAAACAAAATATTATTTTTCAGCATTTACAAATGTTACAGAAGATGGCGCATATCAAACAAGTGATTCTTTTGTATCTTGCGATGTAACTACTACGCCAAATTATTCACCTTCAATGCCTCAAAAACCTTCAGGTAGTGAAACAGTCGGTATCGGTGAAAACAATGGATATAGTACAGTCTCAACAGATGCAAACGGTCACATGATTAGATATCAATATAATTGGAACGCATCAGGATCACCTATTATGCAATATTCTGGTTGGATTCCCTCTGGACAAACAGTAACCTTATACCACTCATGGTCTGATGTAGGTTATTATGATGTTAGGGTTAGAGCACAAGACAGATATCAATATTATCATACTGGTGAGTGGACTGGTTGGTCTGACTATTTGACAGTATTAGTTCAACCTTCAGAAAACGATCCACCAATAGTTTCAAAACCATCAGGACCAACTGATATCTTTGTCGATGAAACACATACATATTCCACAATTGCAACAGACCCAGAAGGTGAAAAGGTATATCTAAACTTTTCATGGGGTGATGGAAGTCATTCTGATTGGCTTGGTCCTTATTTTTCAGGAGAAACAGTTGAATGTTCTCACTCATGGAGTACAAACGACACATTTTCAGTAAAAGTTCAGGCAAAGGATGAAAGTGATTATACAAGTGAATGGACAGATGGATTAACCGTATTTGTCAATCTATCTGGCTCAGGTGAATCTATACCAAGTACTCCTCAAGCACCAGAATTTATCCAGAAGATTTACTACAACAATACAGGTTATACTATTAAATCTAAAACAACTGAACCCAATGGTAATCGGTTGTTTTATAAATTTGATTTTGGAGACGGAAATGAATCTGCATGGGTTGGCCCTTATCAATCGGATGAAACAGTTTATATAAATAACTCTTGGGATAAAAAAGATGTTTATGAAATAAGGGTCAAAGCTGCAAATGATCCTGAATGTAATGGACATGGATCATCTTATAATAGTCTAGATGGAAAAGAAAGCTCTTGGTCAGACCCAATGGTTATAAGAGTTAGATATAAGTACATTAAACCAGCAGATACTATTGGCTCACCTGAAAAAATTCAACCGCAAAAAACCTATAATACAGACGGTACAGTTGATAAATTTATATTTGAGACAAGTCAAAATTTAGAAGGCGCAGTATGTATACAGTTATTTGATGATAAATATCCAAGTATTGCACCAGGAGATGATAAAGGCAATGTTTCCTTTGGAGCAATTTGGTTATTTGATTTGGGTAGTATCAGTCATACACCTAATGGTTTAAGTGAATCAAGTACTATACTTCAGAATGGCGGTGTTCTTTCATCACTACCTAGCGGTACCTACATAGATAGCATGTCAAATGTTTACGAAAGCGATGGACTTCTTGGATTTTCTGTTACAATGTTTCGTGCAGGACAATATACAGCTGGTGGTGGATCTGGTACATTTAGGATTGACTTTGAGAATCTAAACACATTTACTCGTGAACAACAAGATTATAGTGTTTATAATTTCAAGCTTAAGTTCTCAGGTGATCACAGTTCTTATTGGCAGGATTATTTGTATAAGAATTATGATTTTGATTGTTACGATGCTAATGGATATTTGGTCTATAATTCATATTTGTCCAGCCAATTGGTATTTTCAACATCGCTGATAAAGGCTAGTTTGATATAAAAATAAACTCTATCTCCTCCTTTATTTCCACCGATATTTGCCATAATTTCTGGCTTTTTTTATATTTGTTAAAATGACATTTTGACACAAAAGCTTTAAATATGATTCCAAAAAGAGTATTATCTATAATGGCATAAAATGTCATGATATCGGTGGTCATGGAGAGATAGATAATATATGTTTAAAAATTTAAAAATAATAGAAGATTTATATAAGTATAGTCGATTAAACTATTGGGAATGTGCTCTGTATAAAACAGGAGGGGTAATATGAAAGGAAAACTTGAAAAAATAAAAGAAAGATTTGAAAGAATTTCAAATAACAATGCAGTAAGTTCTGCTTTATCCTTAACTCTTGTCTTATTTGTCTTTTTCTCAGCAACAGGCGGAGTCTTATTATGGGGGCCTGCCTATATTGACAACGAAAAGGACAGACAAATAGTAAGTTCAACTGTTTTACAGTATAATGCAATAATAGATGCTCTTGAAGAATTAATGGATAATGGAAATGGTTCAAGTATAATTTCAGAAATTCCAAACAATGGAGGACCAATAGAAATAGATTCTGATGGAGATAGAGTAATTCTTGTCTATTCTTATGATCAGGATTATGATTTTAATGCAAATGGTCTTGATGACTTAATTGAAAACCGTTTTTCAATTGAGATGACAAACGGTCAAAGTGTTGATAACGCAACACTTTATTATCTTGATGATTCTTGTTTTCTAGCAGGTACTAGTGTTTCTATGGCTGATGGCTCTTTAAAGAATATTGAGGATATTGTTTCTGGTGATTTGGTAAGGTCTTATGATATTGAATCTGGCGGTTTTGTTGTTGCAAAGGTTAGGTCTTTATTACAATTTGATAGCAATAAAATGAGTAGTGACTATTATTTAGTTATTAATGGTTTTTTAGGTGTTACTCCAAATCATAAGTTTATGGTTGATGGTGATTGGATTGAAGCTGATGATTTGAGAGTTGGTGACTTTGTTTTTGATTCTTTTGGCAAAGATATTTCAATTAACTCAATTAAGAAGGTTTATTCAAAAGAGATTACTTATGATTTATTGTTAGAATCTAAAAATTCTTATTTTGCCGATGGTTATTTGGTTCGTTCTGATGCTAATATTGTTGTTATCTCTGATAATCTTATGAAGATGAATAGTGCCGCTAAGAAAATAAATCCTGTTGCTGGAAATCAACAAGAACCGCCACAAATCTTTCCGGGTAGGACCTTTTATTCTTCAAATGATTTTTATATTTATGAAGATGGGGGTTATTTAAATGGTTTTGACAATTTTATTGGTTGTACAACAAATTTTCTGACAATTTGCCCAATCCAGACTTTGTGGAGATGTAGAATTCTCATCGATTTTCCTATTACAACCCAAAGTGGCATACCTGATAATTCTATCATTCAAGATGCAAAAATGAAACTTTATTATTATTTCTATGAAGGTGCAGGTGAGCCACCTGATAACCCGCCTTATAACGAAGATCTTGTTATGCATGAAGTATCTCATTATTGGGACGAGTTGGGTTGTAATTATTATTTTTATACTCTTGGTGTATGTGAATGGTATGAGGATGATTTTGAAATAGATCCTAGAGAGCCATATGGTGGAGATGTTAGAGATATTAACGATCCTATTGAGGAAAACCAAGTTGGTAGGATAGCTAAAACTTATGTTAATGGTCTTCCACCTCAAACTATAGTTCTTGAAGATAATGGTGTAAATGGAAATACCTTAAAAGGAAGCATTCAGGATTTTGTTAATGGAGTAAGAGAAAATTATGGTTTCTTACTTAGTGGTTTAGAAGATAATGCGATGCCATGGTATTTTGATTTTTATTCAAGTAGAGCAAGTGTTGAAGAATATAAAAAACCTCATCTAGTTGTTCATTATATTTCTCCTCCAGAGATACAAGTAGATAATTTAGAGAATCAGTATGCCTCAGATGTTACTGAAACATCGGCAACCCTGCATGGTTATGTAGAAGATGCTGGTTTGGATTATTGTGCAGCTGCAACATCACCTGCTGTATCTAGTTTTGCTTATAGAGGAGTTAGTGATGATTGGTACCAATACACTCCAGGTATATTAACTTATAACGATGGTCCATTTAGTGTCCCTATTGAAGGTCTTGAAGCAGGAAAACTCTATGAATTTAAACCAGCGGTTGCAAATGATTGTGATAATGATATTGGTTGGTCATGGTATTTCTTTACAGCTCCTCGAGGGCCAACAAATCTAGAGGCAGAGCAACGTGGTGATAGATTATTATTAACCTGGGATAAAGCAAATTGTTACACTATGGATGAATATATTTATACAAAGATTCTTGCAAAAAAATCTAGTCAGGGTTGGCCTTCGGGTCCAAAAGATCCCACGGCTATAACTCTTTATAATGGAACAGATAGTTCATATTTAACAAGAAATGGCCAACTTCAGCCTGAAACAGAATATAATATCGTTGCATACACATGGGCAATTGGTCTGCAGCACCCTTGGTTCTTTGGAAGATGGAGCAATCAATTTGATTTATTAACAGCTGAAACTGGAATACATGATTTTCCACCAACAGCAGTAATAAAGTGGGATGATTCCGATGGGGATGGAGATGGTACAGAACTTTGGTTTGATGGTAGCGATTCATCTGATTCTGAGGGTGGAATTACTAATTATTCTTGGTCATTTAAAGAAAAATTAGGGGGATTCGATATTTATGAGCATTTTGGATCAAATGTTAGCTATGATTCTGGTAAAACTACCCCTTATTATGTAACATTAAGAGTTAGAGATGAAAGTGGTCAGCATGGATTTTCAACAGAGATGGTACAAGCTTACACATCAGGAGATTCGCCTCCTATTGCTGATTTTAATTTTGAAGATGCTGATGGTGCTTCAGGTACATTAATCAATTTTGATGCAAGTCCGTCAAGTGATGATAATGGAATAGTAAATTATTCTTGGGACTTTGAAAATGATGGTTCCTGGGATGCTTATGGTTTGCAGGTGAGCTATGATTATGGTAATGAAGACCCATATTGGGTAAAACTCCAAGTAAAAGATACAATTGCCCAAACAGGTGAGCTTACAAAACAAATCTGTTTAGGCCATCCAACAACCCCTAGTGAAATTGATTTTGTATATGCTTATGACCCAATTAAATATTATAGTGGAATAGAATATGAATTTAGCTGCGTAAGTAGTAATTCTCAAGGAGATGACGTATGGTACAAAATTGATTGGGGAGATGGAACTGATCATCAAGTATTTGGACCATACACTGCAAATATATCAATTTTTGATACAGGTGTAATTCCTCCAAAGCATACCTGGACAACCTCTGGTGTATATGAAATAAGGGTTAAGGCATACTTGAATTATGATACCCTTGGTGATAATGGGCCATCAAGTGACTGGAGCAATCCAATTGCAAAAAGAGTTTATTATAAATATGTAGTTCCTCCAGATAAAACTGGGTCTGAAGAGGACCTGCAAGAGTATCAAGGTCCAGTTGGTAATGAATATTTTTTTGAATCAAATTCTGATTTAAGCGGTGCTGTATGTGTTTATCTTTTTAATGATGATTATCCCTCTGGAGATGACCCTTCAAGAGGAAAAATTCCATTTGGAACTATTTGGTTATATGATCTTGGAAGAATCACACATAAATCATCTAATTCAGAAAACTCAAAAATAATTCTTGAAAATGGTGGTGTTATCTCTTCATTGAATAGTGGTAAATATGTAAATGGAATGTCCAGTATATATGAAACTGATAACATACTTGGCTTATCTTTTTCAATCTTTCGTGCAGGTGATTATCCTGCAGGAAGTGGTGCTGGAACATACAGAATTGATTTTGAAAACCTTAATACATTTACTCGTGAACAACAGGACTACAGCGTTTATAATATAAAAATGAAATATTCAGGTGATTATGGGGCTTATTGGAATGATTATTTAAACAGATATTATAATTTTGACAGTACATCAGGTGAAGATTTCCTAGTATATGATAACTACGAAGGAAAGCAATTGATTTTCAACTCAGCACTCATAAGAGCAAATCTGGTTTAAAATTTTTATATCAAACCTCTTTTTCTTTCCTATAAAGCAAAAAGCTTAATAATTAATATCTTATTAATTAATATAGGATGCTCTCAATTATTTGATTAGGAGAGGGATGGATGGAAAATAAATATACTTACATTACTCTGATAAAGAACTTATTTGAAAAATCATTTTATAAAAACATTTTCTTTGAAAATTTACTGAGGGGATAATAGAAAAAATGATTAAAAACAAATTTGGAGTCAGCGAGGTTGTTTCAACATTACTTACATTGACAATAGTTTTAGGAGTTGTTGCAGGAGTTTTATATTGGGGTCTTCCCTATCTTGAAGAAAAAGAGATAAGAGGGGAGGTAGAGACAATTTATGGTGGATTTGATGTTATGTATGACTCTATTAGGGGGCTTGTAATTGATGGTTATGGTTCTCGAGCAACTAGCAGTATTGTGAGCACTAATGATAGGGCATCTTTGAATATCAAAGAAGAAAGTTCAAAATTGGTCTTAATGTATACCTTTCCTGATTCAAATAGTAACAATTTTAGGTTTAACGTATCTAATCTAAGTGATTGGGATAGTAGTTTTAAAATAGAAACCAATAATGACATAATTACAGATGTAAATATCTATTGGTTGGACCCTGGAAAAACAACATCACAATACGCATTTGATACACAGCCATTTAGAAAAATATATCAAGATACATGGTGTGCTCAAGCTTTTAGGGTACCTCAAGATGGTTGGACTCTTGATAGTTTTAAGGTCTACGTTTCAAAACGAGGTTCGGTCAACAGTGATCTAAAGATCTCAATTTATAATGATTCTAACGATCATAGTGGACCTGACACATATAACAACTCATGGAGAACAATTACTGTTCAAAAAGAGGATATTAGCTCTGACTATCAATGGATTGAATGTGATATTGCAGATATTAATCTTCAAGCAAATGAGATATATCATATCGGAATGAATACAACAAGCGGAGGGTTTGGTAATGGTACCTATAATTACTATAAATGGCATCTTTCAGCAAATTCGCCTTATAATTTTACTTCAATTGATGCAAATACAACAAACTATGATATTGGGAATAACGCGTGGAATACACAAGAAGGATATGATTTTTCATATAGATTGAAATTTACTAATAATAATCCTCCAAACACTCCAAATTTTATTTCCACCTTGGAAAATATTGAATCTGGCGTAAATAAAAATTTTAATGTCAAAGCAAGTGATAATGATGATGATAAGTTAAGATATAAACTGTTTTATGGTGACGGAGAATATGATGTAAGTCCATTAAAAAACAATGAAGAACCTTATACCTTTAGACATATATATTCAAATCCTGGATCTTATGAGTTAACATTGCAGGCAATTGATATAAATAATACCATTTATCAATCTGATAATATAACTGATGTCTATGTTAAAACTGGCGATTATATACCAGATGATGTATATTATTATGATTTAGGGCATTCAATAAATAAGGTTTTAGATGGTGGAAAATATTATTATACAATTGACACAAGCAGACCATTGAATGGAACGGTTAGAATCGATTTGATTTATGGGATTGGTAATCCTTGGAGCAGGATAGCTTTTGGAAGGATCTGGATATTTGATTTAGGGTCAATTGATTTTATTTCTAATCATGATATTGGGACTCAAGAAATAAAATATGAAAACGGTGCGATATTAACACATGGCCCCCTTAAAAATAATATTTTAAGCCCTCCTTCATTTTTTGAAGAAGACGATGCGATAGGTTTTAGAATCATGCAGCTTGGAAATCCGATTATTTCTGGGGTTAGTGGTTCTGGGATTTATAATATTGGTTTTACAATGAAGAACAGTTATAGCCGAGAACCTAGAGTTAAAAATATGGAAGACAGATATGCAATTGTTCATAATATAGTTATGCAGATATATGAAAAATCAGATGTTGCTGAAGATATATGGATTGATTATTATACAAATTTCTATGGATTTGAGGAATTATCCGGCAGGCCAAATACGATTTATTATCCGGGTAGTAAATATCTTGTTTTAGATAACTCTTTTATTGAGGTTACTGTGGAGGGAATTAGATGAGTTTTATAAAAAACAAGTTAGGAGTTTCCCATCAGCTTGGTTATATGTTAACCCTTTCTCTTACAACTGTTATTATTGCTGTAACCTTAATTACTACAAACTCATTAATTGATCAGAGAGCAAAAAATGCAGGTGAGATATATGCAGAAAATATTGCAAATAAGGTTGCCAGTTCAGTAATAAATGTATGTGTTATGAAAGAGCAATATCCAAATGCAAATTATTCAACCCTCATAAATCTACCACAAAAGCTGGTTGATAGATTCTCTTATTACATTGAGATTGATAATAATGCAGTACATGTAAAAACAAATGATGGGTTTATTCATGAGCAAAGTACGATTTATAATATCACAACTAAAAATTCATTAGGCCTTTCAACTACAAAGGTAACTGGTGGGTATGGGGCTATAAATATATCCTGCAGATTTTTTGATTATAAATATAAATTTGACTTTGGAGTTAATTCTTCACAAAAAGATAAAGATTTTACAAAGATTAGTAATTATTCAAATAATCGTTTTTGGAAAAACAATTTGAATAATTGGCTATATCGAACAGCGATAAAGATTAGCAATCCTATTGGGGTTGATATAGATGATTATCAGATATTAATCCAATTAAATGACTCAAATTTTAATTATGATCTTGCAAATTCAAATGGCTCTGATTTAAGATTTATTGATAGTATTGGAAATAGCCTTGATTATTGGATTGAGAGATGGCATCCAAGAGATACTCATACATCAAGAATATGGGTTGAATTAAATCTGACAACCCCTGAATCAATTATCTATATGTATTATGGAAATCCTCTGGCCCATCCAGTAAGTGATGGTGAAAAGACTTTTATTTTCTTTGATGATTTTTCAGGAAATTTAAACAAATGGTATCAATATAAAGTCGATGATGGGGTTTCAATTGTTGATGGAGAATTAAAATTAATTAACGGTTCAGCACTTAATTCTATAACTACAATTGGCAATGAGCCATGTGTAATTGAGACCAAAGCAAAAACTATAGGTGATGCAAGGGAAGCTAGTTTATTTGCAAGAAATGATGAAAGTACGCCAGCACCTTATGATCATTCTTTTTTATTTGCATCAGGGAATTTTTCATTTGCTGAAAAAAAGAATTTATCCATTCTAAAAGATAATAATCTTCCTCCAAAAGATTATTCGCAGAATTATGTAAATAGTGCTTGGAATAGACTTGTCTATATTATTAATGGAACAGATTCTGTTGTTGCAAGATATTTCTATGAGAACTATACAATCAATGGTGCACTAACTGATTCAAATTCTACTGCTTCATATCAGGGTAGCACTCATTTTGGTCCTTGTACTACAAAAACTGGGGTAACTGCATATTATGATTGGATATTTGTAAGAAATTATAAGGCAGATATTACTGCATCAAAAATAGAGGATTCTATACCAATTTCACATCTGTGTGGAACAGAATCTAGAAATTTTGAATGGGAAATTAATGATAGAGTAAGTTCAGATAGATATTATAATGGATTAATAGAATATGATTATATTTGTAATTCGTCAGCAGGAAACCCTGCAAGATTTATAATTAAAAACTTGACTGCAGGCAGATATAGTTTTGTATTTACTGTAGGTCACCCAAACATGATTATTGATGGAATGGAAATCGAACTTGTTGGAATTTCTACAAAATCAATTCCTCTTTGTCAAAATAAAATCAGCTCTGTTTTGTTTAGAAATATTGATGTTTCTGGAGATTTGATAATTGAGTTTGATGATACAAGTGGCAATTATTTTTGGGCAGTTGGTAGTCTTACAATCCAAAAAGGAGATAGGGTAGTAAATATAAGGGGTGGAAATTGATGAATAATTCTGCTCAAATCCATGTTTTAGAAGTAATCATTGTTGCAGGGATGCTTCTTATGTCACTTTATTTTGTTAGATCCTTTGAATTCACTCCAAATATTTCAACAACCCAAGAAAATGAACTAAAGGTTTTGGGTAATGGAATTCTAAAAAGTATTGAGGGAGTGCCTGATAATCAGGGAAATTATCCAAGTCTTCTTGCAAGATATGTAAGTGATGTGAGTAATAATGAATTCATCGATGAGTTCAAAGACTATGTTAATAGAAGTATTCCTGAAGGAACTTTATATCAGATATCTCGTATTAACATAACAAAATTAAGTCAGCATCCTGAAAGATCAATTAAGGATAATACAATTACAGATATTTTAACTCCTGAAATTGTAAAGGTTGGAAAGGAGGCAATTTCTTCAAGAATTGTTGTAATTGATGGTTTTGTCTATGAGGTTGAATTGATGATGTTTTTTACTCTTAGGTGATCAAATGAAGCTAAGAACTTTGAGATCAAATAAAAAAGGCTCAGACGATGCCCAGCTATTACTAATTGCAGGAATTATTCTTAGTGTTGCAATTGTAACTCTTGCATCTGTGTCTGTCAGCCTTTCAAATGCAGATATTGCAATTGATAAAACTACTTTTATAAAATCTGAATATGATAATCTTCGAAGGGAATTTGGAATAACCTTAAAAGACAAAATTGGAAATAAACTTGGTTATGGCGAGGATGTAATAAGGACTTATTTTAATGATACAAGGGATACTTATGTCTTTTTTATTGAGTCATTAAATGGTAATTACTTTGATGCTGAGTATATTGGGCTATCTTATAATGACAATCAAGTAGATGGTATTATTTGTTTATTAAGAATTGGAAATGGAAAGGAGTACGTCTCAGAGGAGATTACCTATGCACTCTACTAAAAATGTCAAATTTACACGATATCTTTATATAAGAGAACTAACAGACTATAAACCATCAGTATTTTGGAGAGGATGCATTAGGTCTATTATTTGTGAGGAGAAGAAATAAGATGAGGAGAATATTTAGAAATAGATGGGGTGTTGCGTCACCACTTGAGTTTTCAATTGCTAGTATGGCACTGATTTCTACTATCGTTGTTGTTGCGGCCTCAATGGCCCCACCTGTTGAACAATCCTCAATTCAAGATCAGGCAGATGCTGATGCAAAGGCAAAGGAAATTATGAGCATTCTTCTCACATCTGAATCAGAGATCGGCCTAATGATAGATCCTGGTTCAAATGTTCCAACTCCTCAGACTGAGCGTATTACTGATATAACTGTTGAAAATCTATGTCCCATTGTTGGAAATGATCAAGGTGATGTTTCTCCAACAGGAACTGTTGATTTAATAGAGGATGAAATAGACGGTGATTATGTAGACCTAAATGTTGAGGTTAATGATTTTGATGAAATTGATGTTATAAATGTTACTTTTTATGATGCAAAAAACACAGAAGATGATTTTAGCGATGATGAAGTAATTGGCCATGATAATGGAACTGTACATCTTGATACAGCAACCGTTGAATGGCACGACCTATTGGAAAACACGAATTATTATTGGTATGTTTATTTAAATGACTCAGTCTGTAGACAAAAACAACCTAATTCTGGTACTTGGACATTTACAACATCAAATAATCATGAGCCTAATGTTCCTTGTACACCCTATTTTGATCCTGCTCAAGGTGAAATAAAAAAATTTTACACAGGTGTTTCATATGATTTCTTATCTCAATCTGTAGACCCTGATGGAGACAATGTACAAATCAGATTTGATTGGAATGTATTAGGTGGTCATGATTATAGTGATTGGACTTCATTGGTGGATTCAGGTGAAGCTGTTGGGTTGAGTAATAACTGGGATTCTGCAGGAACCTATTTTGTATCAGCTCAGGCAAGAGATCAAAATGGACTAATAAACAACACGTGGTCTTATAATATGGCAATAAAAATAGATTTAAATAACCCACCAACAAAACCTGATATACTTAATGGCCCTACCATTTTAGTAGTTGGTGAAGAAGGTACATTTACAACAACTTGTACTGATCTTGAAGGCCAAGATATTCGTTTTCATTGGGATTGGATTGGAGATGACAATATTGATGAAATATCAAATTGGATGGAATCTTCTGCAAATCAATTTCCATTTCCACATATATGGAATAAAATTGGGGAATATTCTATCAAGGTAAAAGTAGAAGATGAGCTAGGAGCCTTCAGTGAATGGTCTGATACATACCGAGTGAGAGTTACAAAAAGTTTTGAAGGTAAATGTTTCCTTAAAGATACAAAAATAATAATGTCAGATGGAAGAGAAAAAGCAATCCAAGCTATCAAGATTGGAGATGCTGTAAAATCCTATGATAAAAAAACTAATTGCATTAGCAAAGATATTGTAACAAATATTTATCAAAACTATAAAGGAGATATGGAATTTGACTATTATCTTTTAATAAATGATGATTTAAAGGTAACACCTGATCATCCATTTTTAATAAAAAACAAATGGGTAAGGGCAGACAATTTAAAAATTGGAGATAAACTATTTTATGGGGAAATAAAATCAATAGAAAAGATATTTGAAAAAGAAGAGACATTTAATTTTGAAACAGAAAAATATCATAATTATCTAGTAAAATTCAAAGACAATGTGGCAATTGTTCATAATATTGATAAAAACTATTTTTTATCAGGCAATGAAGAAGAAATTAGCTATATTAGAAACAGTACAGTTACAGATTATGATTATAGTGCACTGCTAAGTATGGATAAGATTTTTGAGCTTTCAACACTTCCTTATCAACAAGTAAAAGAGATACTTGATCTCCCAGATGATTATGAGTTTTATATAAGGATATCAAATGATGATGTGATATTTTTAGATTACTCGCCAAATAATCAATTGTCAACTAAAGGTTATAGTGTAGTTAGGCCATATAGTGAAAATGTAATAATTGTTGATACGGTTGGTTATGCTTATGCAACAATTACAGTTACTGTTGTAAAAGAATATACAGGTGGTTTGGATGTTGTAAATCCATATGATGGTCAGGGCAGTAGTCCTACATCACCTCCATCAAATAATCCGCCTTATGAACCTAGTTCCCCTGATCCTTCTGATGGTTCTTTTGATCTTGGTATTGATATTGATTTGACCTGGTCGGGTGGTGATCCTGATGGTGATGATGTTGTTTATGATGTCTATTTTGAGATAGGTGATTCTTCTCCTGATGTTTTAGTTTCTGATGATCAATCTTCAACTAGTTATGATCCTGGTTCATTGAGTTATGGTTCTCATTATTATTGGCAGATTGTTTCAAAAGATGTTTATGGTGAGACCTCTGAGGGTCCTGTTTGGGATTTTGTAACTGAGGATGATAGTGTTTTGGAAACAATTTTTTCAAATGATTTTGAGTCAGGCGATTTATCCGATTGGAATTTGGACCCTGCTAGAAACTCATCAGATACTGGTACTTTTGCAAGAATTCAAGAATCAGATACTTCAAATGATAATGATATAGATCAAGCTAATTCTGGTGTGTATTTTGTTGAAATGAGAGATTCAACAAGTGAATTTAGGGTTTATAATAAGGATAGTATTGATATTTCAAGTTATGATTCTGTCAGTATTTCTATTTGGGTTACATGTGAAGATACTGAGAGTTCAGATGATCTGAAAATTCAATATAAAAATAGTAATAATGTCTGGGTTGATATTGTAAACATTGATGGTAATGATCTTGGAGCAGGTTATCCTTCTTGGTCTAGTGGTCAATGGCATAATTATCAAGTTGATATCCCAGATGCGACTAAACCTGATAGTTTGATTATTTCTTGTTCTTGGGATACTTCTGCATCTCAAGAGCGTTTTGCAATTGATGATTTATTGATACAAGGTTGCTTAAATAATAATCCTCCAAATCTACCTAGTTCCCCTGATCCTTCTGATGGGTCTGATGAAGTTATTATTGATATTGATTTGACTTGGTTGGGTGGTGATCCTGATGGAGATGATGTTGTTTATGATGTCTATTTTGAGATAGATGATTCTTCTCCTGATGTTTTAGTTTCTGATGATCAATCTTCAACTAGTTATGATCCTGGGTCTTTGAGTTATGGTTCTCATTATTATTGGCAGATTGTTTCAAAAGATGTTTATGGTGAGACCTCTGAGGGTCCTGTTTGGGATTTTGTAACTGAGGATGATAGTGTTTTGGAAACAATTTTTTCAA
>Ga0272442_10001331_pt1 | contig 37793 bp, 31 predicted proteins | sample SSMForm2O_FD_200262 | JGI IMG/M metagenome (GOLD analysis project Ga0272442, IMG submission 200262) | Marine sediment archaeal communities from Little Sippewissett salt marsh, Falmouth, MA, United States - SSM-Form-2O | ecosystem: Environmental > Aquatic > Marine > Wetlands > Sediment ... | reverse complement strand
CGGGTATGAGGTTGTAGGTCTGAAAGATGAAACCCAGGTTCAGCCGTCGGTAATTGGTCTTCTCCTTTTTTTCCATGCGGGAAACCTGCGCGCCGTTGATCGTAATCTCCCCTTTATCCAGGGAATCAATACAGCCGATGAGATTCAGCAGGGTGGTCTTTCCCGAGCCTGACGGACCGGCAATGGAAAGGAACTCACCGTCTCCAACCTCGAGGGAGACTCCCCGCAGGGCTTTCACGGTGGTTTCGCCCTCCTGATAATTTTTCACCACATTGTCAATCTTTATCATGACTACCTCCATTTTTGTGCAGCGGTCCTTTAGGCCTTTTCTTTTCATTTTCAGCGGCGCTGTCTTCGGAATCCGAAACCGCAGCGCTGCCGCCGGCGTTCGAGTGACCTGCGCTGCCTCCGGCAGCTGATGTTTTCTGATCATACTGCATTGTCTTATTGTACGCTGCGGTCCCCATGACAGCTCCCAGGTTCATGTTGTCCAGTGCGGATGAAGGCAGCAGCATGAGGTTGCTGTTGTTACGAATTCCTTCGTACACCATGTTCATCGCCCGCAGCTGCAGGGCCACAGGATTGTCCCGGTATTTTTCGGCGGCTTTCTCGAATTTTTCCGCAATTTCCACTTCGGCATCGCCGAGGATGACCCGGGATTTCCGTTCACGTTCAGCCTGGGCCTGCTTGCTCATAGCGTTCTCGAGCTCCTTCGGGATAATGATGTCGGTTATCTCGATGGAAAGTACCGTGACCCCCCAGGGGTTGGTCTTGGCATCCAGTATCCGCTGTATCTCTTTTCCCAGTTCATCCCGCTCGGACAGGAGGTCTTCCAGGGCATGTCTGCCGATGGAGTCCCGCAGAGCAGTCTGGGCTGACAGGGTCACCGCCTCCATATAGTTCTCCACCTCCAGGACTGCCTGCCGCGCGTCCCAGATCATCCAGAAGGCCAGTGCGTCAACGTGTACGGGGACAGTGTCTTTGGTGAGGGTCTTCTCGGCAGTGAAGTCGGTGGCTCGTATGCGGGTGTCGATGACCGATGCAACCCGGTCCAGGAGAGGCAGTATGAAGAAGAGCCCGGGACCGTGGACCTTGCGGAAACGTCCGACTCTCAGAATAACCACTTTATCCCACTGATACACCAGCTGGATAGAAGCTGAAAACAGAAGACCGGCGGAACCTACCGCGGCAAAGGGATAAAATTCCGGACCGATGAAGGCCATTATGACAATCCAGATAACGATGATCATCTGCACCAGGACTATCCACATCGGTATCCCGGCCACAAAGGCCGCGGCCACCAGCATGCCGCCGGCTGTCATGTAGATATCCTCTATATCGGCCGCCGGAGTCTGATTCAGCTGAAGCACCACACCCGCGGCGATGAAGAAACCGAATACCAGGAATGAAACGGCATTGTAGTTGAAGTCTTTGGAAAAAAGCTGCCGCTGCACGTTCTTAATCCGTTCGATTTTCTTTTGAAAAAGGTCCATATTGCCCTCCCTATTGATCGATCTCCGATCCCAGATCCTTCAAATAGTTGATAACTTCTTCGAGAGTGAAACCGTAGGAACCGGCTTTCGAAATGAACGTCCTGGTCAGACCGGCCAGGATCTCCTCACGCCTTATCGCATCGAGTTCAACCTTCCTGCCGCTGATGAAGGTCCCCGTACCCTGCTGGGTCATGACGATTCCCCTGATCTCCAACTCATTGTAGGCCCGAGCGACGGTATTCGGGTTGATGCGCAGATCCACCGCCAGACCGCGCACAGTCGGGAGCTGTTCTCCCTTCATCAGGCGGCCATCGGCAATGGCCATCTCGATCTGCAGAATTATCTGCTTGTAGAACGGCACTCCGCTCTTCGGATCGAGACTGAACTCAAGTTTCTTCACGTTCGCATCTGCCATTTCACCGTTCCTTTGTATATTTGTACTAATTATATAGTACATTATAATACTAATACTTTGTCTGTTACCTGTCAAGATTTTTTTTGAAAAAAAATCCCGGAGAAGATACTCTATCTTCCCCGGGATTGGAATACGCCCGCATTTACTGTCGGGCGCTTCTTTTTATAATTCTATATCAATCCCTGTGCCGAATGTTGGAGACCCCCGACACGTTGAGAGTGTTCCTGGAAACCTCGCCGTAGTATTCGAGACTTCCGACCCCGCTGATGCTGCCGGTGAGTTCACCTCCCTCCATGGTCAGCGTCATATGCAGAGCGCCGCTGGCTTCCACGTGGGCATTAGTGACCGGCATGTCCCGAAGATTTGCGTTGACTCCGCCGCTGGTTTTTACCCAGAGATCGCCGTATTCACAGTCCCGGGCCTTGATATTCAAGCCGCCGCTCCCTTCCAGGACCAGCTTCCTTCCGTCGAATCCGGATATATCAGCGTCGAAACCTCCGGAGGCGCTCAGTGAACTCAACTCCGGCATGACTATCCGTGCTTCGAAGTGCTGCCCGTCCAGGTCGAAAATACCCCTGGTTCCGATCATGAGGACATCTCCCCTTTTCTTGACATCCAGATTCTCCTCCAGATCCTTCGGGGTCCTGATCTCAACGAAATATTCATCTCCCGCCTCGACCTGTACCCGCCAGCCGCCGGAGAACTGGAGCTGCTCGAATCCTCCGAGATCATACTCCTTCTCTATCCAGTCTCCGCTGGTAAATCTCCGCGCAGCTGTTTCCCCGGCTGGCCCTGCATCGATCCGGCTTACAGCCACTCTCAATCCGATCAGGAATCCCAGCCCGATCAGTACGATCATGACTGCCAGTCCTGCCAGTATTTTATTACTCGTTCTCATCCTGCTTCCTCCGTTTTGATAAACTTCTCGTATTCCCGTTCAATTTCCTCGAAGCTGAGATCCAGCATGCTGATACTTCGGAACAGGTGCGGCAGATCCTTCTGTATGAACTCGCTGCGCTTCAGTCTCTGAGCCATGTCGCGTCCATTGTCCACCACGAAGTAACCGATCCCCCGCTTGTTGAATATGATGTCCTGTTCCTGAAGGTAATTGAACGCCCTCACTACCGTGTTGGGATTCACCTCCAGTGAAACCGCAAGTTCGCGGACCGAGGGTATTCTCTCTCCCTCCTCCCAGGACCCTTCGATAATATTTTCCATTATTCGATCTGCAATCTGTGCATAGATCGCTCTATCTTGTTCAAATTCCATCTTTTACCTGTACCTCCCTGAAGCGAATATAGGTAAAGACCCATGCCGCGGGAGCACATATTCCCCAGTAGACCACGTTCTTGACGCCGTTCATGATATTCATGAGCCCGCTGAAATGATAGGGAAGGATCCCCTCCAGCAACCCCCAGGCCGCTACATCGAATAGACAGCAGCCGGTAAAATAGGAAGCGAAGATGATCCGGAAGAAGAATGCCATGATGAAGGCGAGAATCAGAATCAGGACGAACATCGCCAGGGCTGTCTTGAAAAAATTTGTCTTCCGGAAGTAGATCGCCCCTATCAGGAAGATCGACTGCAGAACTATATAATGGGCGTAGACCGTAAGCAGCTGCGGGTGAAAGGGCCCGTGCAGAGGATAGTGACTGCCGAGAAGCAGTTCTCCGGCTGCATAAGAAACGAGTATGAAGAGGCTGTACCACACCGCCGTAAGCACGATCCAACCGACAGTGTAGAAGACGATCCTCGATGCCACCTTTTCCAGCGGCGAAGCAGGTATCAGCAGATACGATTGATTGGTCTCCTTTCTGTGGACCTCTTTGAATGCCGCGCTGGTTGCGATAAAGCCGCCGACGAAGAGAACGGCGGTGAAGATCTCGACATGATGGAAAAGGTCCGGTCCATCCTGCCATAGACTCATCAGGTCTACGAACAGCAGTACGCCGCTCGCCGCGGCAATCCGGATGAGTATTCCCCGGTAACTCGACAGTAGGTCGCGTTTTATCAGCAGTCCGAACCTGTCGAGAGAAAAAGTTTCAGCCTTGATATTCATCGAACTACCTCCCTCGAAAATACCTCCGCCATCCGCATGGGATCGCTGAGTACGGCGTTGAAGAGAGTCTCCAGGTCGATGGAGGTCTCTTCGCTCCCGTCCTGACTCGTCACGATTTTGTAGCCGTTGATCTCCTCCTGGCTGTAGATTACCTGAATGTCTTCCGGAAGCGACCTGACATGTTTGATCGTGAGTCTGCTGACGATGTCGTCGTATGACTCCTGGAAGATGATCTTCCCCTCATCGATGATGATCACCGGGTCGATCAGGAACTCCATGTCTCTTACCTGATGAGTCGATATGATGAAGAGACGGTCTTCATTCAGCGAAGATGCCACCACCTTGCGGAACTGACTCTTGGACGGAATATCGAGACCGTTGGTAGGCTCATCGAGGAGGCAGAGGGACGCGTTGCTGGCCAGGCCGAAGGCGATCAGGAACTTCTTCTTCTGTCCGTAGGAGAGCGCGTTCAGCTTCTTTTCTGTTCCAATGCTGAATTCCTTCAGCTGCCGATCGAGCATTTCACGATCGAACTTCGGATAAAAAGGAGCGTATACCGAGATATACTCGCGGACACTGAGAGCCGGCAGATGAAACTCCTCCGGCAGGAAAAAGATATCTGACAGTAATTTCGGCGTCCGGTCGGCCGGATCTTCTCCGAACACGCTGAGCGAACCGTCCTGCGGGAAGAGCAGCCCGGCAATCAGTTTGAGCAGGGTGGTCTTCCCCGCTCCGTTTTTTCCGAGCAGGCCGTACATGCTGCCCCGCTGCAGCCCGACATCCAGCGAGCTGAACAGACCTTCCTTCCCGTAAGAGAAGGCGAGTTTCCTCACCTCCACATCTGAACTTGACATATTATCCTCCGTATTAGTGTTCTACATTGCTATTACACTAAGAACGTAACACTATGGAGGACGCTTGTCAATTGTTTTTTTGTCTTTTTTATCTTGAGAGGGTGATTTTTTTTGAGTATTCTGGGCCCTGGAGGTATCACCTATGAGAAGACCGAATGTATACGTAAGCCGTCCGCTGCCGCTGGACGGAATCGATCTGCTGAAGGAATCCTGTGAAGTTGAAGTGAACACCGAGGACCGTCCCCTGACCCGTGAGGAATTCCTCGAAAAAATTTCCGGCAGGGACGGCGTACTCTGCCTGCTGCACGATCGAATCGACGCCGAAGTGTTCAAAGCCGTTCCCGGCATAAAGGGATTCGCCAACTATGCCGTCGGCTACGACAACATCGACGTGAAGGAGGCGACCAGACGCGGAATTCCGATCTCCAACACCCCCGGTGTGCTCACTGACGCGACCGCCGAGATGGCATGGGCCCTTCTGTTCGCCATCGGCCGCCGTGTAGTAGAATCCGACCGTGTTATGCGCAGCGGTAGATGGCCGGGATGGGGTCCTCTGCAGTTCCTCGGCGGAGATGTCTCCGGTACCACCCTCGGAATAATCGGCGCAGGCAGGATCGGCACCGCCATGGCTTTGAAGTCGAAGGGCTTTCACATGAAGGTGCTCTATCACGACGTCCGTCAGAACTTAACTCTCGAGAAGGAACTCGGTGCCCGTAAGGTCGAACTCGACGAACTCCTGCGCGAATCCGACTTCATCAGCATCCACACTCCCCTCATGCCGGAGACCCGTCATCTCATAAGCCTCGATCAGATAAAAAAAATGAAGCCCTCCTCCTACCTGATCAACACCAGCCGCGGACCGGTCATCAGCGAGAGAGACCTTCTTGATGCTCTGCAGCAGAAGATCATCGCCGGAGCCGCCATCGACGTCTACGAATTCGAACCCGAGATAACGCCGGGTCTCGAGAAGCTCGACAACATCGTCATCACCCCCCACACGGCTTCAGGAACCATCGGATCCCGGACTGATATGGCCCTCAAAGCTGCCGCGAACCTCATCGCCATGGTCCATGGGGAAAAAGCGCCGGACTGCGTGAATCCGGAGGTGTACGAATAATCCAATTCGCCCGGTCGCGCATTTCACCTCGCCCGTGTGAGTGGTTAGAGTCTACAGGCGGCGCTCGTACCAGCTGAATTTTTCCTGTGATTGCACTTGATCGAGTCCGGAAGGCGTGGTATAAAGTATCTCTAGCCGGTATATTCCGGCTGGGGATTCCGGGCGGTTCGCGTCCGGCATTTCCGGGCGATTAACTCAGCGGGAGAGTGCTACCTTCACACGGTAGAAGTCACTGGTTCAAATCCAGTATCGCCCATAGTAAATAACTACATTGTAGGGGTTTACAAATAACCACCGGACCACCGGCGTTCCATGTAGCTCTCATTGTCACCGTTATTGTCACCCGTAAACGGGCACAATACGGAACTTGGAGGTTATTATGGCACGTCCGGCACGCCCTTTCGCACTGTACCGTCGTCCGAAAAAAAAGAAAAAACAGTACGTCTATTACGCAAAGATTCGCAACCCTCAAAGCAATCTCTACGATCGAACCGTTTCCACCGGCCAAAGCAGCAGAGCAGCAGCTGAACTCTGGACTCTCGAGTATATCAAGAATCTCAGACGTATGGCTGCAGAGAAGGAAACAGATGCTCAGTCGATTACCATCTCAGAGCTCGCCCGGGGCTTCTGGGAGCCGGACAGCCAGTATGCTGAAAGCCGGCGAGCCCGGGGATACAGCATCAGTAACGGCCACCTGAAAATCTCGGAGTCCTATACCCGGAATCACATCCTCCCCAGATGGGGAGTCTATCGAGTCAACGAAATTACCGCCGGCCAGGTTGATGAGTGGATCCTCGATCTTCACCGCAAGGGAGCACTTGCCTCGGCAACGGTAAACAAGCTGCTTCAGAACCTGAGAGCATTGCTCGATGTTGCCGTCGCCCGGGGCTATATCCGGGAAAACCCGGCATCCTTCGTGAAGCCGCTCCGCACCGTTCACCGCCCCCGCGGTGTGCTCACCGATGCAGAAGTCAGAAAGCTGCTTAGCTGGCCTGGTCCATTTTCAGACTACCGGATGTATGCCCTCAATCTTCTGGCCTTCAGCACTGGAGCCCGTATTGGCGAGATCCGTGGTCTCACCATCGACCACATACACCCGGACCATATAGAAATCGTCCAAGCCTGGGAGGAGGGCTTTGGTCTGAAGGAACCGAAATATGACAGCAAGCGTGCGGTACCAATCTCACGGAAGATATATCAGGCGTTACGGCAGCTCATTGAAACGACTCGGCCACAGTCGATCTTATTCTACTCGGCAACGAGCATAGACATGCCGATGAGCAAAAGCTATATCGAGCAGCAGCTTTACAAGGCGATTATCAACATGATGCTGCCTGACAGTGTGCAGCAGGATAAAAATCGGCGCACAGCAGCCCTGCAAGCCATCAGAGATCGAGGCATAACATTTCACAGCTGGCGGCATAAGCTGAACACAGTGCTGCGAGCTGCAGGGATTCCTGATTCAAAGATACGTATTCTGACCGGTCACCGCGGCGAACACATGACCGATTGGTACACGAAGTTCTGTGCTGAGGACTATGCTGATGTACTCCGTGTTCAAAGAAGAGCAATAGAAGTTGCTCAATGATCCCTTCACTTTCGTGAAGAATGTGATAGTTGGTGACAACGCTTATTCTGTTAGTATATTGGCATTATAGCTCTCAATTCTGGGTCATGAGCCCATTGCACTTGCCAAGTCCGTCCGTAGTACTGATCGAGTAGTATGAATGTATAGATGTTTGAAGTTGGGTATAATGTAAAACGTCCGGGAAACTGCTCTTCTTCATCAGCAAGTACTTTATCGCTTAGGACAACTGTTCCTCGATTTTCTCCTTGTACGTCATACTGGAGCTGCCAAATTCGACCATCCATAGTATCAAGCATTAAGAAAGTCCACATATTACTCGTCGGGAATAATCTGAATGGTACTTCGGCATCCTGTGACGGTATAAGGCTCGCATCGATCTCTGCTACCGCAACACTTGCTACCATGGCAATCAAGAAGAATGCTATAATCGCTTTTCTCATGCTCCCCTCCTCTGCCTTTAGACACTGATAATGAAAGATATTCATCGAATATTCGGAAAACGTTCCGAGATTACTCGCAGTTGCGACCACGGGGAGCAATTTAAGCGAAGCCCTACGTGCCGGAGCCGGGTAATCGCTGTTTTTTGGAAGTACACCATCCTCCTATTAGTATAGACAGTACAAAACACATATATTACTATGACTCTCGCAAGTTTATGGAGGGTATTTCCCCCATCGGATCCCTCGTCTATCAACCAGTCTTATACAAGCCCTTCAGGTTATAAGAACATCATTACAAGTATTTTTTTGTGCCTATTCAATACGATAATTGTTATAATCTGGGTGTCCTTCAGCACTGCTGCCATATAGGGTAATCTTTGTTGTACTCCCATCGCTGAAATTGAAATTGTTGTTTACAGACCATGTTACCGAACTATTTCCGTATCCGACTTTTACATTGATATTCTGGTATCCCCCCGGCATTCCACTATCAAGAATGAAAACTTGAGATTCCTCTGGAGAAATAGTGAGATGACTAAAAGTATATCCAACAAGTGTAACATATTTGATTAACTGGCCATCAGACTTATTCACTATCTTCATCTCAGGATACCTTACGAACATACTACACGATGAAAATAATAGAATCGAAGTTAACAGAGCAAAGAAAATTAACCTATTATTTCCTCGTAAATTTTTTATAATAGCCATGACATCGCCTCCATGAAAATGATGTAACGGTTCAGTGCGTACGCCGATTTATTGGCGCTAGTTTTGATTTTTTACAAAAGTAGTGACAATAAACAATGACGCATAACTCTTTTTATCTTCAAAAAAAGTTTTAACATAAACATCAATTCACAATCCGTCTGTAATAAACCCTTCTTTCCATATTAAGCGCGTATTTTGTCGATATTGTTCTGATAGTCCTTATGCATTATTAGTAATTTTCCTTCATCAAGGGGCATATACATTCTCCAATCATCTGATTTTACTTAGACCAATTATAACATATTTCTTGATTTTTCAGAAGTTAAGAATTTTGAAAGCCATCATAGAATCATATTTCGATAAAGCATAGGAGAATTTGAAATTTTTTAAGTAGTTTGTACTAGTATTGAGGGAGTAGTACAATTATACAGAGGAACATTAAAATATAAACTGTTCAAGTTCCTTCTAACTATACTTTAAAAAAAGGTAAGGTATTATGGGAAATATTCATCCAAATAACGATGAACATCCAGTATATCGACGCAGAAAGGTTCATGAATTGAACCGTACGAGAGTCCTACCAGAAATTGAACAGAGATATCTGAAGCATTTTTATAATTTAAGAGATAGCTTATTCAATAAGACCCAGAAGAGAAGACAAAACCCAATTACTCCCAAACACTTTTACGAATTACTCGATGGGGTATCTAAAGATGATAGGCATAAATTCAGTGAGCGAGCATGCAAATTATTTAATTACCCCTTGATACTTGAACCTCATTTTACATATGAGCTTACTGAATGGATCCGCGAAGTTGAAACATTAAAAAACCGGCTCAAACCATTTATTAAAAGATATATGTCTCCAAAGTGGGTTTCCGTTCTTGAAAGGGATGGAGCACTTAGATGGAGCGGAGATCCTGATCGTCCTTACGAATGGCTTTGGAGTATGAACCATCTTTTGGGACTAAAAAAGTATTTAAACTACTCCTGGGAGCAATTTGCCGCATTATTCTATTATAAAGATTGTACAGTGATGGTATTCACCTGACAGGTGGTTAAAAAAGTTGGTGACCACCAGCCCTCCGAAAGATATAATGTTTTCACCACAAAAACTATATCAGGAGGAGAAAATGGTCACCAACAAAACTGTAGCACAGAAAGCAGCTCGTAGAAAGATGAACATGCTCGAGTTGGCAGAAGAATTAGGAAATGTAAGTAAGGCATGTAAAATCATGGGATATTCGAGACAGCAATTCTATGAGATCCGAAGAAACTACCAGACCTACGGAGCCAAGGGATTGTTGGATAAATTACCCGGAACAAGAGAACCCCATCCGAACAGAGTTTCCAAGGAAATTGAACAGGCAATCCTGGATTACTCCTTGAAGAATCCTACCTATGGCTGTGTTCGTGTTTCCCAGCAACTGAGTCTGGTGAACATACAGGTCAGCTCCGGAGGAGTGAGAGGAGTTTGGCAGAGGCACAATCTGGACACCAAATACCAACGGCTGTTACGGCTTGAGATGCAACAGCGAGAGAAAAAGCTTGAACTTTCCGATGAGCAAATTCGTCTGCTTGAGAGGTTCGATCCTGAGTTCAGAGAGCGTCATATCGAGACAGAGTATACCGGCCAACTGGTTTCGATAGATACCTTTATGGTGGGAAGCCTGAAGGGAGTGGGAAGAATATATCTGCAAACCGTCATTGATTGTCACAGCCGCTATGCCTGGGGACGGCTGTATACAAACAAACTACCAGTGACAGCGGTACAGGTTCTCAACAATGATGTGCTGCCATATTTTGAAGCGCATCAGGTGAAAGTAGAAACGGTGCTTACCGATAACGGCAGGGAGTACTGTGGCAGGCCAGATCATCATCCCTTTGAATTGTTTCTGCAGCTTGAAGAAATTGAACATCGAAAGACAAAGGTAAGAAGGCCTCAGAGTAACGGGTTTGTAGAACGGCTTCATAGAACCCTTCTGGATGAACACTTCCGAATCAAGGGAAGAGAGAAGTACTATGAAACAATTTCCCAGATGCAGGATGATCTGGATGAGTATCTGAAGCACTACAATGAAGATCGTACACATCAAGGAAGAAACATGAATGGAAGAACACCAAAACAGGCGTTCTTGGATGGAATCAAGAAAGAGAAAAAAAGCGGCTCAGCCGCTTAGGTGAACGGAGTGTCTTTCGGAGTGGTGTGTAAGGTGAATACTATACTGAAACATAAAGATAAACCAGTACAACCCACCTGCCGGCATAACCAAATGTTTGAAATTGAATTAGAGAAAAGTAAGCTATTGGAGATGGGACTCATTTTTTAATAGTTTTTTGGTATAAATCTGGAATACATCTCTGAGAATATACGCGTTACCCTATCACCATGGAAGATAAATTATTCTGTTACAGGAAAGCCAAGGAATACCTTGAGACTAAAGGGATCGCGCTCGCTGAGCAAACGCTCCGTCGGTATGTCTCAGAGAAGAAAATTTCGTGTGTGCGTATAGGTGGCCGAACATACATTAGCAGAAGCGATCTGGATGAGTGGCTGAGCTCCTGTCGGGTACCGGCACAGTGGGTACGAAAATCTGGAGGGGCTTCAACATGAAAAATCCTAATGGTTTTTCAGTCGAGGTAAAAGAGGCTGCTCGCTGGATAGAACAACAGCTTGCCGTTTCAGGGTATGCGGAGGTCGGAGTGAAGTTTGTGATTCACGACGGACAAATTCGAAGAGTAGATTACTGCTCAACCATAAAAATACAGCCCCACAACACAGCTTCACTCAATAAGGACCTTACAAGAACAACACTCCAAAATCATTCGAATCCAATATCACAAGAGGGCATTGATAATGGAAATTGATAATTTTCAGGATAGGAAGAATACTTTTAACACTGTTTCAGGTTTTATCTGCAGCGAAAGTTTTGAAGACACCTATGGATCGCCAGTATTTCAAGATATTACTCCAATAACAGAAAAGAAGATTTCTGTTCCGACTAGAAATAATGGCGATTATGAAATTCAGAAAGAGAAGGAAGGGCTTAAAGTATACCGTCCTCACACAAAGGACAGTTTTACCCTCTCTGAGCTATTGATAGCCGATTTTGCACCTATTTTTTGGCACGTAGAACGTCTCATTACCCAAGGCGTGACACTATTGTGGGGAGCACCAAAGAGCGGGAAATCCATCCTAATCCTCCAACTACTGCTCGCAGTTGTTCTTGGAAGGCCTGCCCTAAGAAAATTTGAAGTAAAAACGTCCTCAGCTCTGTTCATAAGTCTTGAAGACGGTGGGAGGCGATTACAGAAGCGTGTAAGAGCTCTTGGAGCAGAAAATAGTGATAGATTCCATATAGCTACAGATTGGGAAAGGGGCACAAAGGGTCTTGAAAAATTGGATAATTTCTTATCAATCCATAGTGATGTGAAGATTGTGGCAATAGATACTTTATTCCTATTTTCACAAACCCCTGATGTAAAAGATTATTCTGCAATCACTACATACATTGAGAAACTCAAACGAATAGCAGAAAAATATGATATTGCGATTATCCTTATTCACCATAGTAGGAAAAGGAATAAGGAAGATGCAAATAACATTTTCGAGACCGCACTCGGCTCCACAGGTATTGTATCTGGACCAGATCACCTACTTTTTCTAAAAAAAACATCTGGACATACGTCTGATGCAATTCTGTATTTCAGGTCAAAAGACGAACAAGATGCTGAAATGAATTTGTATTTCGATACTACAATCAGTGGGTGGACGTACGCCGGTGAAGCATCTGAAATTGCAGCCACACACGAACGACAAGAGATTCTCGATATTATTCGAGCACATGATGGCCCCATCAAAACAGATGAAATCCATAAAGCCCTCGGAGAGAAAAAGTCTAAGCAGGCTGTTTCGAACTTATTATCGAGAATGATCGAAGCCGAAATACTGATAAGGACAGAGTATGGACAATATGATATTCCGAATAGATCTATACCCTCTGTGTAACCAGTGTAACTGTGTATCTTCTGGAATACTATACTTTAATAGTTACACACATACACATGCTACACGGGTACATAGAAGATTATGTCTTATATACTTTGCGATAGGAGATTTTTATGATTGAAAATATAAACCGTTCTATACCTAATCAAAATCCAAATGCTTTAAATTTAGATCCATACATTTCTATAGAAAAATATCTTGAGCTTATTATTAGGGCAGAAGACAGTAGAAATATCAATCAAAAATCACAGGAATCAAACAGTAGTAAAAAGCCGCCTGGACGCCCTTCAAACTTCACACATGAGCTTGCAGTTCAAATTGTCCTCGAATGGATCGAAGCTGGAAAACTGCAGTCAGTAATTTATAAGTATGGTATACACCGGAGTTCCGTGTGGCGCTGGAAGCGCACTTATCCCGAGTTCAGAAGAATGTGTGCATATATTGAGTCATATTTTGCTGCAATGGCAAAGCTATGTCCTGAACTTTGGGGACCAGGAAGAAGAGCTCAGCGAAGAGTTTCGAAACGTCTTTTGAACTGGTTTTCTGCACCGCAGGATAAGCCTCTGCAGTGCCGTGGGCGGCCAACTAAGTACAAACCCGAGTACTGTGACGAAGTGAAACGTACATGGAATGAAACCGCTGAACATCTTGGCGTATCCAGACGGACAATCGCAACATGGTGTAAGAAGCACAAAGAGTTCGGTCGAAGCCAATACATCAAAAAGATGTTATATGAAATCCCTCGAATTCGGCGTGAAGCAGCTCGGATGGATGAGATAGCCGAGAAACTCTATGCATATATGGGCTCTGGATTAAGATGAATACTATTGGATAAACAGATCACAAATAGGACATATATAATTTTTACAGACAGCAGAGAAAAAATTTGAAATTAAAATACTGGTATGATATACTTAATATAAGCATTAAGAGTTGGGTCGACACCCACACCAACCTGCCTACCGGGGTAAGGTGGTTACGCGGAAGCGGATGTGGCTCCTACCGGAGCAACGAAACCGGCAGTGTCGGCCCTCCAATCGGAGGGTTTTCGTGTATCTGGATAATTCACAATCACAATTGTATTCTTACCGAACACTATTTATCATCATCCTCCGACAATGTGCATTAATACTTATTTCTGCCATTCAAGATTCAAAGAATCGAGAAAGGCGAACTCACAAATTTGGAGGACATTATGAGTAAAAAGAGAAGAAGGTTGTATCCACCGAATCATTTTCCCATTATTCCGGGATTCGATCTCGATGCCGGACCAGAGGGAATGGATGATCCAAATCGAGTTGAGCGCGCAAGAAGGCTTGGATCACTAAGGTGGGATAAGAACCGGGAAGATCTTCCTGCCCATCTTCAGCAGGAAAAACTTGACCGGGAATATCTCAATTACATTGGACGAGCGGTCGGCCCTGCTGCACGGTCAGGTGAGGATCTTCCCCCGCTCAGACATGGACAGTTTCAATTGGCGGCGTTCTGTTATAAACACACTACCCATCGCGAATGCTGGTCCTTTCGTGCATATATTGGTAAATCAAGGATAAGATATAGCATATGTGATGAATGTGATCCGGATGGTTTTGATGAACCCCGTCCTGCCCTTTTAACTTCCAAAGAACTTCCAACGCTCGGAAAACTCATATGGATGCTGGACAACAGCGATCTCAGTGCAGGGTTTACAGGTCTATACTTCATCACACTTACAGATCAGATAGAGAATGGCAGACATCCATCTCTTGTTCTTGATGACATAAAAGTGCACTCAGAGTTTTACCCGCAATTGCCCCTTTGGTACGAGAAGGCCGTTCAATTCTGGGCTGAAGAGGTCGCTGCCGGCGATAACGATTATTATATAGTCGACAGCATCGAGCTGATGAAGAGAAATTCTCATAAGCTTCAACAGGCTGAATAATCAAAAAAAGGAGGAGCGCAAAATGTCATTGAACATTGCGAGTGGGAAAATCGCTTTCTGGATGCACCCTGAAGGAAGAACATACCAGGTACATACCTCTCACATAGACTTTGTATTCGATAATACTGAAATCTTCATGGTATCAAAAGAGTACCTTCGAACTATATATCGACAGTATAAGGAACCGTTTCGCTTCGAGGGAAAAGCCAGAAAAGTGATAATCAGGAACCTTGTATCTCAAGGCTGGATACGAATAAGACTATACTATCGTCCATCGTATCATTGGAGCTTTCAGTGTCATAATCTGTCTGAGTATCGCCACCACATCACTTCTTTTCTACAGGAGCTCTTCCAGGAAGGGTTGATAGAAGAAAGCGATAGAAAAAAAATATCAGACCGAGAAGGTGAGTCTTATCACACAGCCCGGGAATTTTTATCGCAGTCGATGAAAATAAAAACACGTGATACTCTCCGGATCAAAATATGATAAGCTGTACCGTATCGATATATTGTATGTTCTTCATGTATGACTGAGAGATTCTAAAGTCTTTTGCTAAATGTAAGGAGAGAAAGATTATTTTCTTATTACACCTTTGGAACATTGCATGGGTTTTCATCTGGTACAGATACCTTATAGGGAAATTGGACTTCATTGTCGATAAAGATAATGTAAGCGGCCTGTGGGGATTCTTCTTTGCAGGGGTGATCTCCACTTTCTTTGTGCAAGTGGCTCACGCCATCTATCCGATCCCTTTTTTCATACGGTCAATATATGAAAGCGACTTCCTATATAATGTTCTGGTTACTGGAGTAATAGAGGAGCTTGTGAAGTGGACGAGCTTCATTCTCATTGCCCATGCAATCAACACAGTGAAAGAGCCGCAGGATGGAATCCTGCAGGGAGCGGCAGTCGGCTTAGGGTTCGGATTTGTAGAAAACATTCTCTATATAAACTGGTACCCAGAGCTTTTCATTGCGATAAGGCCCATCCTGTGCACCGGAGGCCACATGCTCTACGGATCCATCTGGGGCGGATTATACGCTGCAGCGAGATGGAACAATGTTCGCGCCAAGGATCCGGGTTCCTATCGGTTTGCGGTATTCGGGATCTTTGGTATAGCCCTCGTTCATGGCTTATATAACTCAGTGGTAGTGTACGGCTTAGTATTTGGATTTGCCGTGGAAGGAATTCTGCTTTTTCTGTCCTTTTCACTCTTCTTAAAATTGACGAAGGAGTCACCGTACATCAACTATCCCTTGAGCAGAGCTCCAACTGCAATACCAGCATTGAAGCGCGGTTTATTCTTCAACAGGCAAAGCCCAATATTAAACCGGCGGCTGGGGATTTATCTCATGTATCGAGGTGATTACAGGCGGGCATTGAACCACTTGTATATCGCAATCCCTCGTACTGTAAATAGAGAGGGCATTAGGTTTTTCGCAGCTGTCTGTGAGTTCGAGTTCCTGGATAATGAGAAGGGAAAGCAACAGGTGAAAAAAGCCTGGGGGAAGTTGTCCGATAAGGAACGTGAAAAGACCCGAAAACGGATAAAGTCAATCCTGGTGAACGACACGGCTCTTTTAAATAAAGTTAACAAGATAATCAATTCGCCATTTTCAGATCGCCGCGGGAAAAAAGGATATGCACTGGCAAGAGAGCTGAAAGAAAGGCGCGTTAATAAACAGCACCATTATAACCCATCGATTGAACAGTCGGTACGGGGGCTTTCTTATGACGAGAAGGAGCGGCTTAGAAGAAAATTGCAAAATAAATAATTGATGATAATGTACCTGTCAGATGAATACCATCACTGTACACAATACTGTACATTATTACCAATTATCAATAACGTATTCTGCAAAAAGTATTAATATATTTCCAAATTTTTCTACTAATTCTGTTAATGTTTTGCTAGCCTCATTATCAACAATTACTCTTAAATAGCTCCAATTTGGATTTCGTTCACCTTCTTCTTGGAAAACCACTTCATATCCAAGTGTATTTTGTAATTCTTCTTTATTCTGGTTAAAAAAATCTTTCAGTCGATCTTTTTTTTCTATTTTCTTAACAACTGCGTGAATTGAGAAGCTATTATTTCGCTTGAAATATCTTAGTGTAATTTCAATTTTTCCTCCTGTTCTAATGATACAGTACGGCTTCCTAGGTGAATAATTTATTTTCAAACTTGTATTCGCTCTTACATATTCTACAACTGAATTAAAGAACTCAATAATATTTGCGGGCTGTAGTATTTTTTTCTTTTCCGATCTACTTTCTTTTTTCTGTACATAGTAATCATTGATTTTAAAGGGCGGAATTATTTGATCAATGTCAATATAGAGTTCATTATTATTAATAAATGGTTTAATTGACAGGCATTTCACATCTATCCCATTTTCATATAACCATGCACAGACCGATAATATACGACGATCTATTTCTTTACCAATTATTATAAAGCGTTGCCCATTATTCAATATTTCATTAATTGTATCTTCATTATCTGAAGGCAATTCAAGGAAATCTATTATGGATTCAACTGGTTCATCGTTTATTTTATTTTTTTTTAGATACTCATTATATACTTCTATGACATCACTTGGCTCTAATTGCGAGCAATATGAACAGTATTTCAAGCATTGAAATTCAACATTTGACCCTGTTTTATCGCGTTTAATTTCTACTATAACAAGTTTACCATCTTTATCTATTGCCAACAAATCCAATCGATCATTTGTTTCAAATTTGTCATACTCATGTCCAATAATCAGTAATTCTTCACCTAGTGTCTCTGGATTTTTTCTTATCCATTCTTCAATATTTTCACGTTCGAGTATTTTACTTTCCGTGAATGTCGTTTCTGGTATTTCTATCAGCTCATTTTTTTCATGATCATATTTATACATACAAACTCCTTTATACTAATCTGCACAGCGCTTACACATTAACATAAACATATTTTACAGTATAATCCTGCTCTGTCGATTTAACAATTTATATTTCTTGTCAATACCACTATGTCTTTTCCAAGTAATTATTATGTTTCGCAGGTTAAAAACTAAGTGCAATAATTATGTTTAACATTTTCATTCTTCTAACTCCGAATAAACTTAACCTAAAGTATTTTTTTAAATATACTATAATAATTGTCTACAATACACTTCTTATTTCAGTAGATCTTAGTTTTCGGATTTTCCGATATTACCAATATCTACACATTTCTCTTCAAAAAAGACTTTATTCTTTCAAGAAGTTCATCATCCGGATTCTTGTCGATTTCACATTCCCATACGATCAGAACTCGCCATCCTTCTTTTTCTAAATCGTTCACATTTCGTTCATCACGCTCGATGTTCGCTTCGAACTTTGATTCCCAAAAATCTATTCTCGTCGACGGATTGGTCGACCTTTTACAGCCATGCCTATGCCAAAAACAGCCATGAACGAAAATGACGGCTTTGTATTTTGGAAATACCAAATCAGGAGATCCAGGGAGTTTCTTGTCATGAAGACGATACCTGAAACCCTTTTTATGTAACGCTTTTCTCAGCGACAATTCGGGACCAGTGTCTTTTCGACGGACGCTTCGCATTATTCTGGATCGAGTGTTCTTGTCTACCGTGTCCATTCTATTCTTTCTATAATCCCTGTCTTTATCAACGCTTCGAGGTGATTAGTCAATCTATTTGGCAAATCACCTCCACGAATCAGTACACCTAATTCCATATTGCTTTCCATCGCAGCACGTGTAAGGTTAGCACTTGTAACTAAAGCGATGCAACCATCCGCAACTGCACATTTCGCATGTACAGCACCTTGCCTGGAAAACGATGATTTCGATTCCGGTTTCCACTCGTAGAAATTAGCTGTGGGAAGTCCTTTTTTTAATAGCTCCGCTGATTCTACATCAATTTTCCCCCCGTGCGATATCGATGATTCTACGAGAATATCAATTGCGACATTTCTTCCAATTGCTTCACGGAGGGCTAAAAGCAGTGGATCCATATTGTATGCGACAAAACTGACCAAAAACAAAGAGGTTTCAGCCGAATTAATTATCTCCTTTAGAACCTGTTCCGTATGTCTTGAAGCCACCAATCCAGTGGTCGGACCAGTCCATACCATCTCTATCGATTCACGCTTTCCCATGGTATCTATGGCTCGGGAAGCTCCTTGCAAAGCTACCGCTATCTCTTTCGACGATGTTTCAGGAAATCTTCTCCACGTTTTCTCCAAGTTCGATATCATTGGATCGTTCAATCTTGGATAGAACTCGGATTTTGCATTGGCAAGATCCTCGACCGATGACAAACTGGTTATTTTATCGACAATGGTATCTACCCTATCCGGATGCAGTTCCATCACTATTTCCACTATACTATCCAAAAGCTCACTGTTCATCATTTCTCCATTTCAATCTCCGATGCTATATCGAATCGATTCAATCCTGTATCTATCGCTCCCCTTCGAAAAAAGCTGCATCCTTGCATCCGAAGGTCTCTACAACGAGAGCCCTATCGAGATATCGGTTCCCTCGCTCGCACGATGTTTCGGCTACGAATGTACAAGCATGACAAGCTGCTGCATGCAATGAACGATCTTCACTAGGATCGTGCTCCGAACACAAAGGATCCGATGAACAGATCTTGGCCCTGTTCAATGCTTGTTGCATCAAGCGTCCAAGATGCTCCGGTTTTCCAAGCTCCACCAAACCGCCTAGAGTTCCATCCGAATCGGCCGCGGCCGTGTAGATGAGAACTCCTGCCATCGGAGAATCACCATCGGTCGCGTAAATCCTTTCTCGGATGCTCGCGGCATTGTAACCGCATTCCAATGCCATTTCTCTGATCATCAGATGAGCGAAGGTATGCAGCATCGTATATCTGTTACCAGGATAACCGATTTTCGGATCAAGTCGTCGAGCGTTTCTCCATCCACGATGGCCAATTTCGATTTTCACTCCCCGGCTTTTAACCGCTTCCTTCTTTTCCCAATTTGAAATCGCCTCTTCGTCGAAACGTATGAATACCCCTTCACCATGTACTTCACCAGCAGGAACCCAAGTGAGCTCGTCATTGCAGAGACTCGCCATAGGAGGACGCTCCTCTTCATCCATCGATTCTTCGGGAGCTTCGACTCGCGTGAAACCGATCAATGCTTTCACTTCTCTCAATCGCTCCAATAGAAGGACGGAATCGAGTATATCCGTATAAGCTATAGGCAAGTCGACCTTGCTGCTCATGAATTGTGGCCAATCGGTAGGAGGACTTGGTGAACTGAGGACCTCCCACTCCGGTGCTTTGATATCACCTTCGGAAACGATCTCGATTTTTCGCCCATCTTTTCGATCTTGAATTTCAAGCCAGATTTCGTCCATTTCATATTTATCGATTCCAGGTAGACTGTTCGTCTTGGACAACGTTTTCACTACGATCGATAATTGATCTACCGATTCGACATCGACGAAATATTCCCAACCATCCATGACCAATTGAGACAGTTGATTCTTCGCCAAAGGAATCGCAAGTACCGACAGCGATATCGAGAACCAGCTGTTGGTGGCTCCCAGCAGAACAGCCCTTGGTTCTTCTTGACACTCCTTGTCATATCTGTCGAGTTGTGGATGACGGCCTCGACAAGCAGGAAGGTTTTTCTTACCCTCTCGTCCGAACGCATGCGCGAGAGACTTCGCCTTCCCACAAGTATCGCATTTGACCCACAGATTTTCCGTCTGGAGTGACGCTCCACTTTCGAAAAATCGTAACGTTCCTTTGCAATCCGAAGGACCTCCATGAACGAACCAGTGCCACGGAAAATCGTCGAGGTGTCCATTTTTACATGCCAACAAGAAACGAGCGGGTACAGCATCGGCATTCGCTCCTGATTCACAGTTCGTATGTACGAAGTGTGAAAGTTCCGGCCTGTAAGGATTCGACTTCAGGGAAAAGAGTCCCGAGTCGTATTCGGCGAGAAGACCACACCTCACACATCGAAGCCAACGAGGAAATGGTCTTACCGGTATTCCAACCTTCCCCTCGGCCGAAAATGGATCCACGCCATCCTCCATCGAAATGGGTGGAGTTCTCAAATGAGTTATCTGAGGCCCCAAGATTCGGCGTACAGCAGTGAGCAATCTTGTCTCTTCCACCGGGGGGCATCTATTCAAATCCCATTTGTCCAGTCCCATAGTGATTACAGACATGTTTGGTAAATCTATCAAGGCACCCGGTCCATAAGTCCACAGCAATTGACTCGGTCTAACTTCTCCAATTCTGTAGGTACTCATGCTTCACCACCATCATCGTTTCCAGTTTTCCTCGTTCTCCACATCGGAGGTTCCGAAAGACTTCCATCATCCATTATCAATTTCACTCCTGGTTCAACTTCACGCATCGACATTGGAACGGTGAATTCATTCCAAGCGGTGACTCCAGGCTTTTTCAGCAAAGGTGCGACGTCTCCCTTACGTTTTTCCGTTTCGTATCCCAATCGTCTTCCGGTTTTGTTGGATTCTTTCACCCATCGATCCGCTCTATCCGAAATCATGTTTTCGACCTCGGTCTTCGTCGATTTGGTATTCTTCACTTTCCACGCTCTGTTCATGATAATTTCCTTCGCTTCAGCCAATTCCGAGGAAGTGACATTGTCCAAACGCATTGCCCCCAAGTTCGGATTGAGTCTTTCATACTTCAACCGCATCATGCTGACCATCATCCCTGTCAATCCACGATCCAAAGCACGAGGGGCGAAAGGTGTCACCGATTGAGCTTCTACGTGTTTGTAGAAGGTCGCATGATAATGCTCGAATGTCTCGTAATGAGAAAGATCTCGAGGTTTGGACCATGTCAACACTGTACAAATCAGCCCAGGGAACAACCTTCCTATCCGACTGGTCGCTTGGATATATTCCGCAGTGTTTTTCGGTTGCCCATTCACGGCCATCGTTCCTAAACGCCCTATATCTACTCCGACCGACAACATATTCGTTGCAAGTACTATATCGATCGCCCGGGTTTCTCCTTTTTTCCACTTCGATATATATTTACCGTCTTCCAATGTCGCATTGAATTTCACTTCCAACTGATCCAATTTCTTCGGTATGTCCTTACTGGAAACACGAGAAGTGAGTTCTTCGACATTTCTTACGGATCTTTGCTCAAGACCCGGTCTACTTACATCACTCATCTTGACTCTGTAGGAACGTGTCTGTACATCATCTTCGGAAAGTCGTCTCATTCCACCAAGTTCTCTCAGAGAATTGAAATAACCGACGACCGTCATATATGGATCCGCCGCTTCGCCGAATCGTTCGAACAGTGCTTGTGCTGAAGTCAACATCGCGACATATACACGGATCAACACAGCTGGACGAGAGCTTCCAGGCGAGCAGATGCCAATGTAACGTCTCCCCGGATTATCCTTGATCGAACGCTGTATAGAGAAGAAATTATCTTCTACATCCAACCCATGTGGAGGAAACACGAGTACCTTTCTGAGAAAGACGTTGTTCACTTGTTCTTCGGATTTTCTCACCGTGGCTGTCGAAGCTATCACCTTCGGTCTGATCGCTTTCGTACCAATTTTCCAGGTCGACAACTCGTCGATGGCAGTTTCGTACAATCCGACCATCGTCCCCAAAGGTCCACTGATGAGGTGCAATTCATCCTGTAGTATCAAATCGGGAGGTCTTATCGGTGAGATGTTCTTGACTGCGACCTTCGGCAGATTGCCTTTTTTGGCATGATTGCCTGTACAGTTAGCCCCAGGCCAAAGCAATCCATGACGTATACATTCTTGTTCGGCATGGCCGAACAGGGTACGTATCTGTCCACGCCATGCCATCAAGGCGAACTTGTCGACCGTCGCGATCAACATGCTCGGAGGGTGTCTGTAAATTTCATCATCTACAACTATTGCGGGAATTCCGATACCTTTGGACCTCTTCTTACTGAATTCACATCGGCCGTGTTTATCACCACAATAGATGACGGTTCGTCCGACATCCTTCATAACTTCGATATCGCGACCTTCGGCAATTTCGGCACCACACCACGGACAAGTAGTGAGCTGCGCAGGCGAATTACTACCGTAGCGTCTTCCATTCCTGAAATTCTGAATTGCTCGATGCGCCTCTTCGGTATTTCCGGGTGTGACCCGGTTACCGACCCAGAGTCCGATAGTGAAGGGAGCTGTCCCCCACTTCTCGGGGTCTTCGCGCCGCATCGACTCCAAGGCACAAATCAGGGTGGTCGCACGTTGAAACTGTTGGATCGTCAATAGACGAAGCGTATATCTCATGATCACCGCGAGACCCCGTCTACCATCCAAACCACCCAGGTTACCTTGCAACCTTCTTATGGCCATCGTGAATGCGGCGACACCCAAATACGCTTCAGTCTTACCACCACCGGTCGGAAACCATAGAAGGTCGGTATACGCTTCTATCGGTTCGGTCCTATCCTTGTGTTCGGGATCGGCCAACGCTGGCAGCGAGAGAAGTATGAAAGCCAACTGGAAGGGTCTCCACGATCTGTTCTTTCCAACGTTCAAGGCATCGATGTCGGGATCCTCACCACGTCTTTTTGTCAATGCATAAATACTCCGGATCCGCTGCAGTGCCATAGCCTTGTTCGCGAAGCGGAAGGCTTCCAGAGCGTGTTCGTCAGTTCCCAATGTCTCGATACCTTCTCTCAGCCTCTCGAGAACCTGACTACAACGGACAATGGCAGACGCCGCCGCCCCATCGTATCCTATCACATCATTACCGATGCGCTTCTTCAGTTCGGTGATCCAGAGGGCATAATCTTCGGTCAATATTTTCAATCCGGCGACAAGAGTCTCCTTGTCCAATACTGCAAGATTCTCCATGTCGAGAAAACCTTCGGCGATCATACGCTTCATGGCCGGGCGATCCTCATCGGTCAACCCTGGCGTTTCGGTGATCGGCACCTCGTATTCGGGCAATATGGAAGTCCTTATCTCCACCGCACGTTCCGTATTGCTTTCCGCCGTTGTCGCATGAACGGACACACCATGGCCGACAGCGAACTCTACTTGTTTTCTGTATATCATTTCCAGTGATTCACGTTCGGCATCCGAACCATCGGAATCCAGAACCGGTCGTCTAATGAAGATCGGTTTTTTCTCTGGATCTCTGACTATCAATTCCGGCTGGAATACCCACGACTCATCCTGATTTTTATCGGGTATTGAGCGATTGTTGATCAAAAAAAGGGATATCAATCGATCACCTTTGTCCAGAGGTGAACTGACAGACCCTTGAATTATTACTTCCGGACACCGATCATCCATTACGATCGGTTCGATTATACACTCGTCAAGTGATAAGATAGCGGAACCGCCGTAAGGAATACGCTTCCAGCATTTTATCTTTTCGACTATAGTCTCGATTTTACCTGTTTCCTTGTTTTTCTTCTCCCTCTCTTTTTTTCTATCGAGATCCGGCTTTCTCTCGTAACACCCCCAATTCGCTACAAGCTCCAACTTATCTACAGTAGATTCCACACAGAAAGTGAATCCCAAGGATGAGGGCGCGAGTGACTGGTGGGTCGATGCATCGACCCCCTTGTCTTCTCCATCATTTTCAGCTGATGACGAAACCTTATCTCTGGAGATATGATCTGGATTTACGTATGGCACCATGTCATCTGGTACTTGGCCAGCTTCTTCATCTGAATCACTTTCATGCTGTTTGTCCACGAGATCGGCGATACCCTCCGATCTCGACATCGGAGCCAGTTTACCGACGAGATAGCGGTCACGTACGCTCATGCCCAGGATCTCTTCGGTAGGGCCATCGGCAGGACCCAACAAATCTCTCTTGATCGACAATTGAAGCAACTCTCTTATATGTGCTCGTTCTTTAGGATTCTCTCCTTTTATTACCGGAAACTGATCCCACCTTTTGAATGTCGAATTGTCCAGTATTTTCTCGAAAAGATCCCAGGTCAATCGTTTCACTGGAAACTCATCTTTTATAATAGATAGATCGGGAACATCGGACAAAGGAAGAGAAAGGTATTCCAATCCATCGAAGCCTATTTTCGTTTTTTCCTTTTCTCGATATTTCGAATAAACTCTACCGATACCGATAATCGATTCGCCTTCGATAAATACGAGCCCATCGCCTTCTTCCACTTCAGGAAAATTGGACGAATCTAAAAGACAATTATAAAAAAGACCATCTATTTCCCCAGATTTATCAAGGTAGATGATCCAAGCGTTCGTAGATTTTCGATTCTCCATGACTACTCCTTGTTCGGGAATTCCGTCCTCAACCAATTCATAACCGACTCTTTCGTGTTATAGCCTTTATCGATTAGAATCTTGGCGATATCGCCTCCAGTGATGAAGATGATAGGATGACCATCCTCTCTCACTTCCGTATAGCCTTGAGAAGCGATGAAAGATGTCGTGACGAGGACTCCGAACTGTCTGTTCCTTATCCGAGAGATCAAACGAGAAGTTTCCTTCACACCGACACTATTCGCCTTCGTACCATCTGAACCTGGATTGTAACATTTTGCCTCGAGGGAAAACTCGGCATAAATAGGATCGGACACAATACCAAGGACATATTTGCCAATTGCATCTCGCCCCCCATCCCTGACACCTCGCGTTATTTCTTCAATTAGTGCATTATTATCCTGGAGTTGAAATATTCTTCCAGCACAAGCCTCGAAATTAATTGGGTCATCTTCAAAATAACTGAAAACTTTTTCAAGGATATCCCATTCAAGAGTGTTCTTCGGTAGCTGTTCGTCCTTTGAGCGAATTGACACCGTACTCGGCGCAATCAAAGGCTTGTAAACACCATCATCGATCCAATCGACGAATGATTTCAAGTATTCTTTTCCAACCGCAGCTTCGGATCCATCGATGAAGTTTCTGGGAATTCTGGGAATATCCAGAAAAGTGAAGATCGCTCTATAATTCTGGAACCTTTGTCCTTTCGTGGATTTCCACACGCCTATCAAATCATCTGTAGCGGAAACCCCAAGATAACCTGGTACGACCAAACCCTTGAACTGCACTGAACGCGAACTGTTTTCGGTGGGATACTTCTGGAAAACGAAAATAGGTGGTATTTTCGATCTTGGCTCTTCGATCGAGTGTAGAGAATCGAAAAGGGTTCTCAAGATTCTATTGCCACCTTTTCTGGTATCGTGAATATCGTGGCCTGGAGTACGGTTATCCCCATAATAGATGAATTGGCCTTTCGAATAATCTATCAGATCTGGCCAATCATTTTCTGCTTGGCTTGTGTATAGAACGATTACCGATTTGTCGTCTCCTCTACCGGCATACCGAAATCCACCCATGTTACCAACGCCTGGAACAAGTTTGGAAATCGGATCATCACCTGTATTGCCGGAAGTTCCACCTTCATAAACGACATCAACTATGAGATCCGCTGATGATAAATCATTAAAATCTATTAAATTCATCCTATTCAATCCTATTACTCACGAATAAATACAAGCTTTTCAAGATACTACTTATCTCCATCCTTCGTTTTATTTTAATAATCTAATACATCACAAACATATTCAATTTTTTACAAAATACATTAGCGCTACAATGTTCCATCTTAATATCACTACTAAAGTTATGTTTTTCACCAAACCTGACCAGCCAAGCATTATATATTATTACGTGGACAATATTGGTCATAATCTGTTCAAACATATCTACTCCTTCCCGGCAAGCAAGGTGTTCACCCGGGCTTTAATGTTTTCATACACTGAAGTAAGACGCATTTTTGCAGCATGGCTCAGAATGGCTGTATGCATAAGTGCGTCACGCATTGGCTTGTATTCTCTGGAATCCCTCATCAAACAACTTTCTTTAATCGGGTCTTTTTTGTCGACGAATGCCGCCAGATCATCCATAGAAAGATAGGTCAATGGATTTTCCGATGCTCGAATATCAATACTTATATTCCCCCTCTCTTTCGCAGAAGATTCTTTTTCACGATATTTACCGATCTGTTCTTGCGCCTCTGCTGATAGAGGCATATGTTTTTCTTCGATATATTTCCGAACTAGATTCTCGGAAATAAAACATTCAGCATAGGACGCAAAATTGAATCTTGCATCATCGCCAAGAGATTTAATCCAATCATCAATTTTCCGTTTACTTGGTTTCCCTATGGGTTGGACATATTCTTCAGACACGGCATTGTATAGCTCCTCTGACTTCCTTTGAGGCTTAGAAAGACTCGTATTTTCTGGATCGCCATCCTCACGATGTGATCGCCTCCATTCATCCCACCGCTTCATCACTGAAGGAAGAATCTTATTCTTCAGCTCCGAAAGAAGAAGTTGATAGGAGGGGTTGTCTGCAGCAACCCCCTCTCTGTTGCTCGTAAAAGGATCATCACCATCATCAAATTCATCATAATGAATCTGCCCATACAGGTAACTTTCAACCACGCGCGCTGAAGGAATGTTTTTCAGAATGTCTTTTTCACGCAGACGCCCATTAACGAAAAAGTCCACTGTAAGACGTTCTTCAGTTTCTCTAATTTTTAGATGCCTTGGTTTTTCTACCGAAGTGATAAATCCTTTGATATTCATTGTAGAGGAAAGTTCCTCAGTCTCTTTTAACTCAGCTAAACATTCTGTTATGTATGGATCGCTGTATGTATTGATTTTCCAAAGAAACTCTGTCTTTTTCGAAATATCACCAATGTGCTCATGGGTTATTTTCTCATCATCGATGAAAATATTAAATCCTTCATCTATCAGAGAAAACCGAAAATAAAGTGCTACAACTTTTCGTAAATACCCAACAGTATTTTTTATTCCACCTTTTACATTAGCAAAATGGATAATGGTTCCTTGATCATGCCCCTCCACATAAGGTCTGAAGATATCTTCACTCCATTCGCCTAAAGCATATTCGTTTGCGCTCAAATCATCCTTTATTGCCAAATCGAGTCCAGCGTTATCAATGCTCCCTCCAACGTAATCTGCACCCGTTGTTTTCGAAATAATTGTTATTCGTTCAGCACAAGACAACAATGCCAGTTTGCCAATCCCCTTCCGGCCAATATACGGTCGCCCTTCTGGAGAATTTCTCTCGCCATCTTTTCGCTTTGAATAACCAATTTTCAGAAACTTATTCTGAAAATCTTCTTCGGACATACCATGCCCATCATCCTTGATAATTAAATTGTGATTTACCGTATCTAGATGTATCCATACGTTTTCTGCATCGGCATCCCAAGCATTCGATACAGCCTCTCCTAAAACGGTAACGAAACTACGATAAAGGTGCCGGCCCAGGTGGTTCAATACACTCAAAGAAATATTGAATGTAAACGGGTTAGATTTCGCTGTATCAGTGGATCCGGGAATTGCCATATTTTTAATATCTCCTATAATCCTAAATCCAGATTGATAGAATGATTAGTATTTTTCTTTTTACGGGGAGTCGAGGTCTTCCTTCTCTTTATCTCGCCGTGTAGTCCTTTGGCAACCTCTTCCTCGTAACGTTCGTGGTTCAGTTTAAGTAGACGTTGAAGGACTTCACGTCGTGCTCCCTCGGAAATGGTAAAACGGATACCTTGTTTTGTATCGTTAAATCCATGGTCGAGATCTAAATCATTCCAGCCGTATGCTGAAACTACCGCCTTATCCAATTCGCAATGAAGATTACGTAGATTTTGAAATGCAGAAGTGAAATTATCTGGATTATGAAACTTTTGATAAGCCTCTCTTAAATTTAGCTTGTTGTTATAGCGTACATTCAATCGGTTTGAATGATACTCTTTTGAAACAATAATCAGTTCTTTAAGATTTTTAGGAAAAGGAAAATACCCGAAACAAGAGGATGGTATATATCTCAGATCTGTTTTCATTCTCGTGGCATAGCTATATGTATGTTCTTCGTGGATTGATGAGTTTAAGATCCCCCACATAGAAAATTCGTCTGACAACACTACAACTACAGCATTGCTGAAGACCCATTCTTTATTTCCAAACTCAAACCAGCACATATTTGATGTATACGGTCTTAACAAAATGCGCTGTAACTGGTTCATACCTTTATATATCACTGATCGATGCCGATGAAACTGCCACCATTTTTTTCGTCTTGGAGGGTTCCCATTAGATCCGAAAAATCTCTTCTCCAATATATTAATCGGATCGGGAAAGTGGCGCTTACAATACTCTAAACTCCAGTCATTAAAAAAAATCACCCACCTATCAGGTTCTATTTCTATTGATGAGGTAAAATTCTTTCCGCCCAAGAATCTGCGAATCACTTTTTTATTACTCTCATCTGCTTGGATCAAATCATTCGCTTCTTTGTCATCAAGATAAAAATCGCCCAGTAGCTCAGAACCCTTAAAACACAAAGATGAATTATATTCAAGTTCTTTTGGTTCAATGTTACATTCATCTGAGAGCCTTGAGCTTATTGTCCCCACCACTTTATTATTTAAATAAAGCTTTCCCGAATATTTCCCACTAAAAACATGTAGTTGTGTAACATATACTGATGCTGTTCCAGGCCATTTCAGATCAGTGTGTGCAGCATAAATAGTACCTTCATTATTCACTATAGGAATAATTGAGGCTTTTAAGTTTTCACCTTCGGTTATGCTGTTGGTTAAAACTAATCCAAAAGAACAATTGGGACGAATTATGGAGAAGGCCTTCCTGGTAAAGTAAGAACAAAGATCGGCTTTTCCTAACGAATCAGGAATCGTGAATAAAAGATAGTGTAAATATTTAGATCCAAAAACGGACGAAACACGACTTCCATGATGGTATGGTGGATTACCAACAATCCCATCAAACCCACCTTGTTCGAACACCTCCGGAAACTCCAGTGCCCAATGGAAAGGCTTACGTGGTGGCTTGCCTGCCGGAAGATCTATGGAAAGAGATTTCCTCGCCTCGGCAATAATCTTCCGTCCGGTTTCGTTGTCGCCTTTGATATAGGCAGCCGCCCAAGTGGACAAGTTGTCCATGGCGATATCCAGCATTCGTTGATTGCCACCGGATGCCAAGGCTTCACCGATCATGGCGTCGGCAATATGTTCGATATGCTCAAGCTTTTGTTGGGCCTCTTGGTCTAGCCGTTCCATGTATTGAACGTCCCGTATATCCCGGATCGGTGTTTCCCTGAGTTGTTTACGGAGTGCTATTGCATCTTTTACTGCTGCTTCTATATTTGAAGCAAACAGAGAATGTGACTGTTTCTTTTCCGGATGCAGCGAGAACTTGGTCAACTGTTCCAGCTCGGTCAGCCCGAGCAGACTGTCGCCAGAGCGCAAATTGTGGTCAAGGAAACCGAAAGGTCTTCCCTTGGCCAGCGTGATCAGCCAGATGGAAAGTTTAGCCAGTTCCACCGCCAACGGATTCAAGTCGACCCCATAAAGACATTTCTCCGCCACCAGACGACGTGCAATCAACAACCGTTCATCCAAAGAGTCGGGCATCGGCTCTGCACTGCTTGCCGACTCGAGCGCGACACCGTCAACGGTGATGAATTTCCCCTGACTCGCTTCCTTACCCCATGCTTCGACCAATCGTTCGGACAGCCATCGGCAGACCTGAACGAGAAAAGCTCCCGAGCCCATGGCCGGGTCACAAATTTTTAGTTCCAACAGTTCAATTGATGATTTAAGCTCCCACTCCTCACGCGGCTTGCCCTCGGCCGGGCCGATATAAGCCACTGGTTCTAGAGTCGTCCCGACGATACTTTCCGTCAAGGATTTGGGAGTGTAGTGCGTGCCGGTTTCCCGCCTGTCCACACCCAGAGTGACTGCGAAGGAATTAGCTCGATAAACGATGAATTCTCCCCATGCGTCGGTTCGAAGCAGGTGAGCGAACGGTTTCAGGCGTACTGCCAGTTCCATGTCACCACCACAGACCATGAAGACCTTGCCAAAGGTGGTGTCATCCACCTCTTTAGCCAGCGCATTTGTAATAGCGCTCTCGCTTCTCTGCGTTGTTGCTTTGACGATAGATATCAACGCTTTTTCACCATACAACCGGGCCGATTCGAGCTCGGCGAGTGCGATGTTCGGATTCTTGGCTTTCCGTGAACCGATCAGCCCAAGTGTATCCTTATCAAGCCTGCGAACGGTATGTTCCAAAAGACCTTCGTAGACATGTCCAATTTGTTCGACATCCAACGCTTTGTAGGAGAGTAGCAACGCCCCGCCTCGCTGTTCCAAAACCTGCAACGCTTCGAGCAGCAGCAATACGGTTCGGTTGTCAATCGGAAGAGGTTGTGCAGGCGTCTCCTGCCAGTGTGTTCCTTTGGCACGCCCTTCGAGAAACGGAAAACGGTCCGGATCGAAAAGCGATCCACCCAAAGCGGGCATCCGCAGGTATTCATGTTCGATGCCACCATAGACAGCCCTGAACACGGCAAGCAGCCGGGTCCAGGCATCGTGCCTTCTTTCCAGAACCTCGTGGCCATGGTGGTCGGCTTCTTCAGCCAGTTGTCCACGCAAAGTGGTGATGGCGTAATGCTGGTCGTACACCGGATCATCGAGCAGCATGAGCCCACGCTCTTCGGCACAAAGAACGAACACCAGACGCATCATTACCGTCAATCCAGCTTCGTAGAGTTCCGCAGGAGGAACATCATGCAGAAGTTCTCGGTTTCTGTCTTGGTCCGCCTTGTCCAGACACTGGACCAGCACCTCGACGGCACGCTTGACCTGTTCACCTAGGGTATCCGTCACTTCTTCGTGATGCTGAAGGGAATCTTCCAACATGGCAGGAAGGGTCTCTTCTTCGGGACCGAACCAGCGCCTCACTCCCAACAGCGACTGAAACGCTTTCAAGGTCACCGGCTCCTGAAACCAGAGACGAGCATACCAAGAAACATGGGATGAGGTGCTACCCACCGGAGCGTTCACCAGCATCCATCGCTCGCCGTTGGTGACGATCCCGAGTCGTACTCTCTTGTCTCGGCAAAGCAGGGTCATACGCTCGAAAATCGGAACCGGCCAGCCATCTCCGACCTTCACCTTTTCTAGATCCGTTCCTTCGGGCATGATGGATACGAACAACATTGGGGCAATACAGCCATCACCTTTCAAGACGAAGTCGGGTTTGAATTGGCCATCCCCGTCAGGAGATTTGTACGTGAATTCATCAGATGCAGCTTCGATTAACGAATCTTCGTATTCCAGCAGTTCTTCGAGTACCAACCCGATCCAAGCTCGGTGCAGTTCGGGAAGCTGTGGATCGTCTTCTTCCACGGCATCACGCCATTCCTCGTATGCAGAACGAATACGTTTCTTTCTATAGGTCTCCAGTGACTCCAGTCCCTGCGGAAAGATCTTTTCCAACACGGATACAGTAAGAAAAGGACCGGACACTTCGATCATCGAGAGCCACTCGTTATGTTGTGACATGTTCTTCATTTTCAGCAGCCTCCCATTTGTGACGTAGGTACGATGAAGACCACTGCCACTGGGAAGGTTCTATCGGTCAATCCTGCATAACGCTTTTCTATCGCTGCCTGTTCGAGTTCCTTCTCTTCAGGAATTCTTGCCAATCGCATCTGCAATGCAGAAATATCTTTTCGTATTTGATTCCTTTCTTCTTCAAGCTCGAAAAGAGCCAACTGAGTCGGCAAAGCATCCTCTTTCAGTTCGTTTCTTATTGTCCTTTCCAATTCATCAAGAACACTTATCATTTCGGCAATCTCGGAGTCTTTTCGTCGTTTCAATGTATTTTCGAGGTAGCGATGCCTATCTTTGGAACGTGCTTCCATAGTAGCGCGAATGGCGCTCTCTTGTTTTTCGAATAGCTCGGTTAGAATATCCAAGAGACCGTCTTTCGGATCGAATGTGACGGCCTTGTTCAACAATTCCTGCAATCGGCCTTGTCGAGGGATTCTCGAAAATCCTGTGTGTTTTAGCTCGCCACCGGAGATAGTTATCTCTTCGTGCAAGCGATGATGGTCGCCCCCGGTGATGACCAGACGTGACCAGACGAGTACTGCGTGTGTCGCCAGATCGGTATCAGGAACGGCCTTCACACTAACACGATGCAGCTTTTTCACGTCATCCAGCTTCCAGAGTTCTTCTCGCAATAGCCGGAGGCACATCTGGACCAACCTATGATTCAAGTGAGCCAGAACGACATCGTCACGGCCTTTGGCGACCTCGTGATCGAAGGTGATTGGTCTTCTTTCTCCTGTATGAGGATGTTCGAGTCCGGCAGTGGCACGTCCCCACGAACCGGGGAGAACAGGCACTTCGAAGACACTACCATCGAGTGCTCCCTGTAATGCTGCTGGCTTCAACGGTGGTTTTTCAGCGAGTTCCAGAGCGATGGAGACAGCTCTATGTATATGATCGGCCGAAAGATGGAGGTCGTTCTTAGCCTCCATGAGCCTTTCGTGCAGCTTGTCTATCTTTTCCTGAAGGCGACGCTCGGCGGATACATACTTTCTCACCTTCGCCGCTTTGCTTTCGGCGTAGGCAGTATCGAGAACCGTTCTTCTACCCAGCATGGCTTCTTCAATCTGCTGGGCGATGACCGGTCCGACACTTCCTAGATCCTCCCGGATGGTATCGATCTTGAGCACCGCTCTCATCAGATATTCGTGATCGCCTTCTATCTGACCGACCTTCTTCGAGTGGATGGATTCGTTCGTCTCGAAACCTTTTCCGACAGGATGCCAGATGAATACCTCGGACTCTTTTTGTCCGTGTCGGTCGATACGGCCGTTCCTCTGTTCCATGACGTTCGGATTCCACGGAATCTCGATATGGATCATGCAATTACAGTAGTTTTGCAGGTCGATACCTTCGGAGGCCGCATCGGTGGCCAGCAGTATTCGGACAGGTGAAATGTCCGGATGGGCTTGAAAAGCTGCCTTGATTCGTTCACGATCGTTTCGATCGACACCACCATGGATCAGCATCAAGCGTTCGCCACCGAAGCCATGAGTGGTCAGGATCTGTTCCATCCATACATGCGTCGCCCGAAATTCGGTGAAAAGAATCACTCGTTTACCGTTCCACTTACCATCGACCTTCAAGTGTCCTTCAAGCCATTGGAGTATGGCTTCAGCTTTTGCATCCACCCGATTTTTCGACTTTTCGGCCCATGCAGTCAGCCTATCGAGCATCTGCCGTTGATCCTGATCGAGAGGGACCGACAATTCACCGACTACTTCCACCGCTTCGTTCTGAGCATCTTCGTAGAGCTGATCGTTGGCAAAATCCTCTTCCGCTTTCAGTATGGCTTTTTTTAGGATCTTGTCGTCCATGGAACCGGCTTTTCGCTTCGGTCTTGGGCGTTCCAAGCTTTCTCGATGTTTGGCCAGCGTTCCGGCAAAAGCCATAGGGGAAGAGAAAAGCCTCTTTTTCAACAACTTGTGAACGAAGTCGGAGCCGTATTCGAAGGAGCTCCCGCTGACACTCTTTGCACGGGCGGCCGTAAATTGTTTCAGGAGGCCATGTATCTTGCGTTCCTCTTCAGAATAATCGACTTCCAGAGGCATCAACCTTCTTTTAGGATACAAGGGATTTCCGTTCGCATCGACCAGATCCGTCTTGAGTCTTCTGACCATCACTCGTTGCAGTTGTTTCTCGTCCGGCATGACGGATCGTGCGAACCTCTGGTCGTCCAGCAATTCCAGCAATGAAGTGAAAGACTCCTGATAACCGTTGTGCGGAGTTGCGCTCAAAAACAACCTGTGCTCGAAATGCGGAGCGATGGTTCTGATCAAACGAGTTCTCCAGCTTTCCAGAGAATATTTCGAAGCGGTCGAAGGAGCGACATTGTGTGCTTCATCGATGATGAGAATGTCGAACCTTCTCGGATAGGTAATTGTCGGAGGTAGACAGTCCTTGACAAGTCGGAGTCCTTCACCACTTTTCATCCAATCCATGGAAGTGATGAGCCTCGGGAAAGAGGTCCACGGGTTTGCGTGTATCCCGCGTTCACGTCGCAGGCACTTGATGTAATCGGTATCGACGATTCGGAACTCCAATCCGAATTTCTCCCACATCTCGACCTGCCACTTTACCTGGAGTGACGCAGGGCATACTATGAAAACCGTTCTCGCTCGATGTCGGACAAGCAGTTCTTGTACTACGAGCCCAGCCTCGATGGTCTTACCTAAACCGACATCATCCGCTATCAGCAAGTTGACACGGGCCATGTCTATAGCCCGAACCAATGGATCGAGCTGGTAATCTTCGATGGTTATTCCGCTGCGGAATGGAGCCTGTAGGAACGATCTGTCGGCATTCGTCACCGCACCCCAACGGACGGCATCCAGAAAAGCTTCCGATTTGTCTTCGGAGTCGATTCCGGTAATGCGCGGCATTCCGGCTTTTTCGAGTATTTGGGCCCCGGGTTCTATCTGCCAGATAACCTGCAGCTCTTCACCTAAAGCGTCTTCTTCCAAGGAAGACAACGTAACGAGATGTTGTTCATGATCGAAATCGAAGACCGAGCCTTGGACATCGTTCACTATCCATTGACGCCTTCTGACCTCTACGAGCTGTCCAGCTTCAGGTATACTCAAAGCGAATCCTCTCACTTTTTTCTCAAATACGGTTTTTCATTTTATCATGTTTGATCATTTCTCTCAAATTGCTGCTTCATATTGTTCCAGATGCTTCAAAATACTTACACCAATAACTTTTCCCAGTTTGACCGGAACGGCGTTCCCGATGAGACGTCCTACCACCTTCTTCTTGATAGGTTTGCCAGGGGCGATGAACTTGTATTTTTTGGGAAAACTCTGCAGGATCGCACCTTCGCGCAAAGATATTGCCCTATCCTGTTCAGGATGACCGAAGCGCCCGTTACCGAAACCATAGAACTGTGTCGTTATCGTCGGTGCCGGTTCATCCCATCGCATGCGACCATATACACTCGGATATGTCTTCCCGCTTTTCCTTTTATGGCAATCGGCTCTCAGCTCTTTAGGCCAATCTCGCCATGTTCCACCTGGTTTAGATGCAAGTATCCTCTCGTAATTCATATCGGACAGACATGCACTTTGATGTAGTGCATCTTTGTCATCGATGCAACCAGCCTTTATCGGAGGCATTTTTCCTATCGCATCCTCGACCTTCATTCTTCTCCATTTCAAGTCCTTTGGTTCGAGAAGTTTTATCGTCCCCAACTTGGATGCGAGCAACACCAACCTATTCCTATGTTGTGGTAGACCATAATCGGCACAATTGACGACTCGATAATCGATGAAATATCGTAGATCCTCCAAATCTTGAACGAACCTGTGAAAAATATCTTGCTCGGCCAATCCAGGGACGTTCTCCATCGTGACCAGTTCCGGTGATGTTTCTCGAATCAACCTGGAAAACTGGAGAAGCAACCACCAGCGTTCATCCGAAGAGTCGGCTTTTTGATTGTAGGTTGAAAACGTTTGACACGGAGCACATCCCGCTAGAAGCTTCAACTCGGCACCATCGTATATTTCCAGAAGCTCGGAAGCTTTCACTTCATCGACGGATTTTAATAGAAAGCGGGCATCATTGTTCGCCGAATATGGATACTCACAAGCAGGATCAATGTCGATACCAAGTTCTACCTTAATTCCCGATTTTTCCAGTCCATGGGTCAAACCTCCAGCACCACAGAATAGATCTACAGCCTTGAGTTCATTCTTCAGCGAAGCTTTGGCATATTTTAAATTTTTATCACTCATCGACCTTCTTCAAATCCTTATTTAGAATAAAACAGTGAACGGAATACATCAAAGATCAGTGAGTATTCCAACTCCCAGTTCTCATTGACACTCTTCCGAATCTAATTGTCAAACCTTAACAAGGAAATTATTATCATATTCCATCTATTTTCAATTATATCATATTTCATCTCTTTGAGCGGGTTTTATTGACTTCAAATTAGATGCACTCTATTTCACTTGTATCATTTAACTAACCGGTTCATTGTTTTGTATTTAGTAGCATTAGTGTTTTCATGATTCCTTAAAGAAATATTGGAGTCCCCCAAAAATAGAAAACATCTTATAGATTCAAAATGAGGATAAAATTGAAACGGGATGAGCGGTGTTGTATGCTGTAAGTATGAATAGATTAAGATTTTTTGGTAGACGTACTATTGGAACAAGGGGAAGTCGAAAGCAATATATCATAGGGTTACCTACCTCCTGGGTCCGCGAACATGGATTAAAACAGGAAGACCTCCTTGATATCTATATTGAAGGAGACCGGGTATATTGCAAAATAGTACAAGAGAACAGAAATAGTGCTGAAGCGTGGCGAGCCCTCCAAAATAAACGAAGTGTTTCGCTGGAGTTTGTTTCATCGCCTTCTTCCAAAGACGAAACTGAGACATCTGAATAATGTGAAAAAGTAAAAATTAAGGAAGTCCTTTCGCTTTTTTAAGCATCTTCAGCAATTCTTCTTTACTGAGTTGATAAAGCTCCTCAAGAGCTATTATCAAGCACATCCACAAGTCAGTTCCTTCAGAATTTGTTTCGAACTCTCCCATCATTTCTCTTGCTATTCTTCTTTCCTGACCCTTGTTCGATTATCAACCTCCTCCCTTCACATTTTTTTGTTTTAATGATAGCACCACACCTACTATTCTGGCAATTCTACTGAACAATTTTTATCGTGGTGAATTCTTATAGTGTCACCTTTATTGTCACCCGTATTCTCGCAACACCGAACAACATGCAGCAACAGCTAAAATTAAAGAGTTGACATAATTCATATCCAGGTATAAATTTAAGATATACAGAGCTACAGGGCGGAACAGCCGGGAATAGGCTGAAAAAGTCGACTGCTACCTTCACACGGTAGAAGTCACTGGTTCAAATCCAGTATCGCCCATACGTAAAAGGCCGCCGGGAGTTTCCCTGATGGGAGTTTCCACGGCGGTTTTTTTTGTGACTTATCTTTGACATTTTTCAATTACAACTTGAATATTGGCGGTTTTTCAAATATCATTTGCTCATGATACCTCGTAAAATTTCTCCTGTATTGATGCGTGCTTCCGAACAGTTCCCGGTCGTCACTCTCCTCGGCCCTCGACAATCCGGTAAGACGACCCTGGTGCGGGCTCTTTTCCCGGACTATATCTACGTCAATCTCGAGAATCCTCAGACCCGGGCCTTCTTCAAGGAGGATCCCAGGAGTTTGCTTCATGATGGAAAAAGAAGACTCATTATC
>Ga0272442_10001329_pt1 | contig 37826 bp, 36 predicted proteins | sample SSMForm2O_FD_200262 | JGI IMG/M metagenome (GOLD analysis project Ga0272442, IMG submission 200262) | Marine sediment archaeal communities from Little Sippewissett salt marsh, Falmouth, MA, United States - SSM-Form-2O | ecosystem: Environmental > Aquatic > Marine > Wetlands > Sediment ... | reverse complement strand
ACATGATTATAAATGAGGTTGTTGACCGGCATGGTGATGGCCTGAACCACAATAACGGCCAGACCGAGTCCGACGGCAGTTTCCACTTTTTTGGAGACCGCAAGAAAAGTGCACATCCCCAGAAAAAAGGCGAGGGCCATGTTCTCGATAAAAATGGACTTGATAAACAGACTTAAAAAATGCTCGAGCATAAACGGACTCCCTGGATCATGAGATCAATTCCGGTTTCATTGTTTTTCTTCCACCTGCTCCGGTTTCCAGGTGCGAAGCGCCCAAATGATCAGGCCGATGAGAAAAAATGCACTGGGGGGAAGCAGGAATAGACCATTGGGAACAAACCAGCCATTCTCTCCGCTCAGAGGCAGAATCTGGTATCCCAGCAGTCTTCCTGAACCGAACAGCTCCCGGAAAAAGCCAACGATGAGAAGAATCACACTGTAACCGAGACCGTTTCCTATTCCGTCTGCAAAACTCTGCAGGGGCGGGTTCTGCAGGGCGAAGGCCTCGGCGCGTCCCATAATGATACAGTTCGTGATGATCAGTCCCACATAGACGGATAATTGTTTGCTGATATCGTACGCAAATGCTTTGATAACCTGATCCGCAATAATGACGAGAGAGGCGATGATGGTCATTTCGACGATGATTCTGACACTGGACGGGATATGTTTGCGGATGAGACTCACCGAGAGATTAGAGAATGAGAGTACGAAGATAACCGCAAGAGACATCACGATGGATGTCTCCAGTTTGGAGGTCACGGCAAGAGCCGAGCAAATCCCGAGTATCTGATAGGCGATGGGATTTTCATTGAATATCGGATTGATCATGATGGTTTTCAGTTTTGCCATTTCAATGATTCCCTTTTTTCATGTGGTCGATAAAAGGTCTGTAAACATCACCGATCCAGTAGCGGATCATGTGATTGACGCCGCGTGTGGTCAGTGTGGATCCGGAAAGACCGTCTACCTGGTATGCTGCCCGTGCAGAGTAGGGGTCCACTTTCCCCTTGATGACTTCAATGGCCAGGTTTCCTTCGGCATCAAAAGCCTGTTTGCCGCGCCATAATGCTTTCCACCCGGGATTGTCAATTTCACCTCCCAGCCCCGGAGTCTCGCCGTGCTCATAGAACGTCAGTCCAAGTATCGTTTTTAAATTTCTGTCCAGAGCGACAAATCCGTACATCGTGGACCAGAGTCCCTTGCCGTAAACCGGCAGTATGTATCTGAGGGTTTCTCCGCTGTCAATGACCGTGTAAATAACAGCGTAATCCGGGATCCTGTGAATGTTTGCGGGATCCGCTTCCCCCGGCAGCTTATGGCTGAACCGGCTGTCATTCATGACCGATTTGATGTCATAATGGTCGGGATGAAGAGATGCATCGGGAAGACTGTCCAGAACGGATATGCCTGAGGGAAGATGGATCACATCGGCGCGGATGTTATCATGAAATACTGTTTTTATGTCACGGCCTTCTGTTGTCAGATCACCTGCTGTCAGTATGTTTTGAATTCTGTCCATCTCACGGTTTCTGATTTGAAAGGGCTTCAGAAATACAGCCGCGGAAGAGACAAGCAGTGAGCAGACAAGGCATATTCCCAGTGTAATAAAAAGAGTCTTTTTTATGCTGTCATTGGACATCAATGCACCCCATTATTGCGAATCAGAACATGCGATTCGTTTGCGGCGCCGGCGGATATTGGCATTCAGGACCATGCGGTCCAGAATCGGCGCGAACACATTGGCAAAGAGAATGGCCAGCATCATTCCTTCGGGAAACGCCGGATTGAGAACGCGAACCATGACAACCAGAAATCCGATCAACCATCCGTACAGGATTTTGCCCCATTCCGTGAATGCGGCGGTTACGGGATCTGTGGCCATAAACACCGTACCGAATGCGAATCCGCCCAGAACGAGGTGCCACCACGGCGGAACGGCAAACATGGGATTGGTGGCACTGCCGGTGATATTGAACAGGAGGGATGTTGCGGTCATGCCGGCAAGCACGCTGAGCATGATTTTCCAGGATCCGATACCTGTGACTATCAGGACCACGGCCCCGATAAGGCAGGCGGCTGTGGACGTCTCTCCAATGGACCCGGGAATGAATCCCCAAAATGCATCCATCCATGAATGGGACAGAGTCATCGCCGTATCCGCAAGCTCGGCCAGGGGCGTGGCCTGACTGACACCGTCCACGGCCACCCAGACCCGGTCTCCGGATATCCGGGCCGGGTAGGCAAAAAAGAGAAAGGCGCGGCCCACCAGGGCCGGATTCAGTATGTTCATTCCCACACCGCCAAAGACTTCCTTGCCGATGACAATGCCGAAGGAAATCCCCAGAGCGGCCTGCCAGTAGGGAATCTGGGGGGGGAGGATCAGCGGGAAGAGCAGACTGGTCACCAGGAAACCCTCATTGATCTCATGTTTGCGCACGCATGCAAACAGCACTTCCCAGAATCCGCCGGCGGCCAGGCTGATAATGTATAACGGAAGAAAATAAAGTGCACCGTGAACCGCATTGGCCGCCATGCTGGCTGGATTGAATCCGATTCCCAGCCGGGCAATGACCGCTCTCTGCCAGCTATCCCCGGGTATCTGGTCGAGCGCGGCCAGAGCCAGGTTGGCCTGGTACCCTGTGTTGATCATGCCCATGATGACGGCCGGTACCAGGGCCCATACCACGGTGATCATCATCCGCTTCAGGTCCATGGCATCGCGGACATGAGCGCCGGAACGGGTGACTTCTCCTTTGGTAAAAAGAAATCCGTCCAGGGCCTCCCAGAGATAATAGATGCTGTGCAGCCTGCCGCCTTTTTCAAAATGACAGGACTGTCTTTTCATAAAGTTCAGCAGCGGTTTCATCAGCCTTCCTTCTCGATGACTGTTAAATTGCGCCTCAGATTGGCCATATGATCAATTTTTGAAGGGCAGGCAAAAGTCACAAGCCCCAGATCCTCTTCAATGAGTTCCATACAGCCCAGTTTTTCAGCCTCTTCAATATCATCCACAGCCAGTGCCCTCAGAAGATATGTCGGTTGAATATCAAGGGGCATGACTTTTTCATAACTGCCCACAGGCACGATAGACCTGCGTCCGCCATGCAGATTCGTGGTGATGTCATAGTCTGAGGCAGGCAGAATACTGGAAGCCAGAATGCGTTTCAGTGAAAAAAGCCGGCGCCCCGGGCTCAACCATCCCAGAAAGCGTCTTTCGGTATCTTCGGGAAGCGCAACAATCTGCTGATGATAGCGGCCGAGGTAAGCCAGCGGGCCATTGGCATGATGGCCGGCATACACGGATCCGGATATCAGCCGGTAAATGCCCGGCATCATGGCATTTCGTGTCAGATCGGTTATCGAGGCGCCCAGACATGTCCTGATCATCCGGGGATTTTTGATACCGGGACCTGCCATGGAGACCACCCGTTCTGTCCACAAGCGCCCTTCGGTAAAGAGTTTGCCAACAGCAATCACATCCTGCATGCCGATATGAAAAACGTGCTTGTTTCGATGAACCGGGTCGAGAAAATGTATATGGGTGCCGGGCAGACCGGCAGGGTGGGGGCCGTCAAAGACAACGTATTCGATGGAGTTTCTGTCTGAAACGGGGATGTGGTCATGTGGTCCATGGCAGACATAGACTTTTCCGCCGGAAAGGGTGACGAGAAGATCCAGTCCGGCGAGGAAATCCTTTTCATGCCCTTCGATGATTTTTGCCATGTCAGGGGCCAGGGGATTGGTATCCATGGCGGTTACAAAAATGGAATGGGGGATTATCGAGGGATCGGCGACCCTGCCGTACGGCCGGGTGCGGAAAGCAGTCCACAACCCCGAGTCCAGCAATTGCCGGCGAATTTTGTCTGATTTCAGAAGGGACAGCCGGTCTGCGGAATACGTTGAAAACGTGCGTTCGGCTTTGTTGCTTGTCAAATCGATTTCCAGAGACAGAAAAGCCCGTTTTGCACCGCGATTAACGGCGGCCACGATTCCGGCGCCCGGTGATGTAAAAATCAGTTCCGGGCATTTCTTGTCGGTAAAAACCGGTTGTCCCAGTGTGACTTTGTCACCTGTTTCAACCAGGAATTTTGGTTTCATACCGGGGAAATCCGGCGCAGTCACGGCCACCCTGGAAACCGGGGGACCGTCAAAGACAGCGGGGACCGGATCCCCGCTGATGGGCAGATTCAGGCCTTTTTTTATCCGTATGGTTTTCATGAATTGTCCGCGCCTGTTTTGTGAGTATATCAATGACCGTCTGAGTTGTGATTTTTTTCCAGTATATACAATTTCATATAGGAAAGCGGGATTGATTTTGTGCTGGAAACGGACAGTTTTCCGGCAATGGAAAGAACAGCTTGCGATGACACCCTGTGATGCAGGGGGGGACCCTGCTCCTCCCGGATAAACGGCCATTCCAGTAGGGCGATTCGTTTCCGGCTGACCCGGACAGCTTCGAACAGAGCCCGGTTGATATTTTCCGCTTCATGCAGGACGTTCACCTTAAAAACGAGATCAAATTGATCATCCGCAAAAGGCAGTGATTCCATATCGCAGGTCTCAAAACGGGCACCGGGCGCATGGACACGGGCCTTCCCGATCATCCGGGGATTCATATCAATGCCGGTCACAGCCAGCCCTCTGTCCGGGAAGTCCCCGGCGAAAATGCCTGTGCCTGTTCCAATATCCGGAACATCCGGGTGATTCAATCCCGACAGACATTACTATAATCGCTTGATCGATTTCAAGGAGTCGCAAACGGTCCGGAGAATGGAGCGCCTGCGGCGTTCCTTTGAACTGTTTATGATGCGCTGTGCAGGCTGACATATCTCGGCTGTATGGTCGTGTCAATTTATATGCCGTATATTATACAAATTCTGATCGAAGATTAAAAGACAAATTACCATTCCGGGCAGGAATATTCAATTCATGCGCATTTTCCGGAACGGATCACTGTTGGAAGGCGCATCACCTGATGCAGCGACACGCCTTCCTGTGTCATACCGACGCAAATTTTACCGGACGGTCTCAGGCGGCCTTTTTCCCCTGCAGATAATCAATCATTGGCTGGGTGACCAGAGGAACCACATCGTCAATCATATGAGGCATCAGATTATCCATGACTTTAGGCATAAGTTCCGGCATCTGTTCTGCCATATAATCGGGCATCGGTATTCTCTCCTGAACCCGGTTCAGCATGGTTGCCATGACTTTGGGCATCATGAGGGGCAGCAATCTGGGAAACAGGAGGGGAAATGCAGGCTTCATCAGATTCAGGGCGCCCGGTATTTTCCCCATAATGCGCATCATCCTGCCCATCCCGAACGGCATTGCGTCAATCAGTTCTTTCCACATGGTGCCCATCAGATTTGCGAATCCCCCGGGGGACATGAGTTCTATCATCGCTTCGAAAACGGCCCATTGCCGTTTTACCTCCGGATTCGGGTCGGGCATTTCGTATCCGAGTGCCTCCGCTGCAAAACGGGCCAGATCCACCACTTCTACGGGCAGTTTCTTTTTATCGGCAGATACACGGAGCTGGAACTCGCAGCACGGGCATAAGGCCAGTACTTTACCGGCTTTGACGGCTGCGGCTTCATCGAGACGCAACTGTCCGATATCTGCGGCCACGCCCGGTTCCTTGAGCAGAGTCAGAACGGACCCGCAGCAATGCCCCTCCTTGCGGTTGTGTGCCATTTCCACAAAATCGACATTGGGTATGGCTTTGATCATATCCCGTGGTTCTTCATAGACACCTGAGACACGGCCGATATGGCATGAGTCATGCCAGGTGACGGTCTGCTTTTTCAATTGATTGGCTGGAAATTTAAATGCGCCCGATTTAATTTTTTCAGAAATGATTTCACTGTAATGAACCGCTTTGATCGTGTAATCCAGCCCCAGTTTTTTCATCCATTGCGGATAAACATGCCGCCACATCATATTGCACGCGGGACAGGAACTGATGACCGTATCGGCACCGGACTCTTTGACCGCTTTGATGTTTTTCTGCATGGTTTCCAGAAAAAGATCCCACTTTCCCGCAACCAGCATGGGGGTGGCACAGCAGTTTTCCTTTTCACCCAGGAAAGTGAAATCCACTCCCGCACGATCAAGAATTCGGACGCTGGCAATACCGATGTCATTCTCAACATAACTGGCTGTACATCCGGCAAAATAGACATTCCGTGATTTTACACCCGGACCATGCTTTTTCCTGAGATCCTCCGGAAACCAGTCGGACCGGTTTTTTCGGTAACCCGCCCATATATTTCCTTCTGCAGACAGAGCCTGGGACATCATTTCGAAAGGCGGAAAAGTCATCTTTTTTTTGTCCTTGATCAGACGGCCCCTGAGTTTCATCCACGAGGGTTCAATGGGCAGTGCGGCTGAACAGCGATGATTGCAGAGTTCACAGGTTGTACAGCCGATAAATGTATCCACCACATCCTGGTCCCATTCCACACGGCCCTCCATATATTCACGCAGCCAGTACCATTTGCCCCGGGGGCTCTGGCTTTCCCAGCCACGTCCATAAAACTGATCACAGCTGTCCACACAGTAACCGCATTGGGAACAGGCGTAGGCATACCACGCCACATCGGCAGGGATATCTTTTACCGGTTTTTTCGCGCGTTCACCGACATCCGTGTTCACCAAATTACCGAAAGGCCGGATAACAGGTTCAAAGAATCCGGCTGCAACCATCACCAGTCCAAGAATCCCGTTGTTGTATACCTTGCCCGGATTGAGCAGACCTTTCGGATCTACCTGCTTCCGGAAGGATTTCATTTTACGGAAACGGTCTTTTCCCAGAATATCTTTTGCCCTGGCGGCAAAATACATCCCCGTCGAATAGGGACGGCCGCCGTGTTTTTTGGCGATTTTCATAATCGTCATAACCAGACCGAACACGAAATTATAGGATAATTTGCGCTGATCGCCGGGAATAAAACCAAGAATAACCACTTCCGGCTTTCCGTGTGCCCCATGTCTGATAATCACGCCTTCTTTGACAACAGGCTGGTCCACCCTGCGTTCGATGTCGCGCATTACATCACCGAGACGGTCCAGGGGCACAATGACCTCAGATGGCACCAGTGAGGGCCCCAGACGTTTCACCACCATTAATTTGAATCTGTGTTCCCATTCGTGGTTGGCAATTCGCTGGCTGAGAATTTCGGCCTGACAGGGTTTGATCAGGTCATTCAGGGATTTGCGAATCAAGGGGCTGTCCTTTTTGCGGAACGTCAGGGTGATGATGTAAGAGGCCGGCAAAATGACCCGCTCTTCAACAGGATGATCAAAATGTTGAAGCAGCGGCGCCCGGTTTTTCATTTCTGCCATACGCGGATTGATGAACATAAATGACCAGATGGGCAGTTTTTCGGCGACCAGAGATTCCATGAGCTGCTGAACATCATATGCATCGGGGCAGGCGAGAGAAACAACGTCCATTTCCTCATCATTCATGACTTTGAATGTAACCTGGCTGATAAAACCGGTGGTGCCCTCTGCATCCGAAATCAGCGCCAGGGTTTCGCCCGAGAATGTTTTGATTTCACCTGTCGGCAGAACCACACGTGCGGATATTACATTGTCTGAAAAATATCCGAATTCATAGCTTCCCAGACCGGCGCCGCCCTGCGCCAGCCATCCGCCGACGGATGAAGAGGGATAACTCGTGGGATAGAGCCGCAGGGTCAGGCCCAGGGCGTGAAGTTTTTCATCGAGTTGTTCCCATGTAATGCCGGCCTGGGCGGTTACAGTCATGTTTTTCCGGTCAATATGAATCACATCCTTCATTTGGTAGAAGTCAACGACCAGGCCCTTTTTCACCGGAATAATACCGCCATATCCTGAAGAGCCCTTTCCGCGGGGTGTGACAGGTATATTTTCATGATAAGCCCATCGCAGCAGGGCAGACAATTCCTCTTCATTCCGCGGCTGAACCACTGCGTCTGGAATCGTATTCCCGACAAGCGGTTTTACCAGACTGGGCATGGCTGCAATATCATGACTGTAGAGAATGCGTTCGGTTCTGTCAAAACGGACACGATCCCCAAGCTGCCCCGTTAAATGATTTTGTTGCTTTTCTGTGAGATGATTCATGGACGACCTCCGGTATATTTGTAAAAGCAGGAATGCATGGTCAGTTTATACGGTTTGAACTATTCCACAAGAACATGACCGCATGCAATCCAGGACAGAACTACAATGCTTCCGCCAGCAATTCCAGGGAAGCCCTGATTTCATCAATCCTGTTTGAATCAATCTTTTGACATATTTTTTCCTCGCAGGCTGCCATTCTGTCGAGTATATTCGTCTTCATGCCGATTCCTTCGGATGTCAGAGCGATCAGCAGGCTCCGTCTGTCTTCGGGTATAAAATGTGTTTTGACATATCCGCTTGTCACCAGTTTGTTCAATACACGGCTTCCCCGGGATGGTGACAGATTCATTCTCGCTGCGAAATGATTGGCCGGGATTTTTTCCTCTTTGTTCAGTACAAGAAGTCCGTTCAATTCAGCCTGCGTGATCCCAAGCTCATTTTGAATGGTTTCTTCATTGGTCTGGCATTTTCTTTTGATGGACAGTATCAATTCGAACAATGATTTTTTCATGGCGGCCTCAATTGTTAAGGACAATAATTGCTAATAGCAAAAATTGCTTATAGCAATTATACAAAAAGAAAAAATGAATGTCAATAAAAAAATGCTTGCTTTACAGTAATTTATTGCTATATTTAAACAAGTTAGTGGTACACCGTTATTTTGCTTTTACTTTCCGGCTTGACGGAAACGGTTAGAAGTTAGCTGAACTGGATTTTATTGGTTAACATTGGTTTCTAATAAGAACGCGACTGAGGTGTCAAATCTGGCCGCGTTTTTTTTTTATAAAAGCAATCGGTCGCCACGGTATTGGAAAATTTTTTTGAAAGGACACGTTCATGGAACAGGGAACAGTCAAATGGTTCAACAACACAAAAGGTTTCGGATTCATCGAACGACCCGATGACGAAGATGTTTTTGTGCATTATTCATCCATTGTGGGTGATGGGTACAAAGCACTGGAAGAAGGAGATGCCGTCGAGTTTGATGTTGAGCAGGGACCCAAGGGCCTTCAGGCAGTGAATGTCAAAAAAGTATAATTGATATACATTCACGGAAAAACCCGGTCTGCAATATTGCAGACCGGGTTTTTTCTTTGAGGATTTCTTTAAAAGCAGTCAAACGGGATCAGAAATAGAAATTGAGAACAAAAGCCGCATAGGTATTCTTGAGAGAAGCAGTGAGATCGGCAGTAATGGCTTCTTCAAGATCAAGATCCAGCAAATCACCGGTCATTTCCAGTTCTGTCCCGGTCCTGTACATTTTGAAGCCGAATTCACCGCCCACGGCAAACCAGTCGGTCACTGTATATTCGGCGCCGAATCCGAGCTGCAGGCCCCAGAAACCCAGAAGATCCTTGATCATGTCTTCCGCGTCCTCACCGAGAATATCTTCGTCTTCAATTTCCATCTTTACGGATGCGAATGATTTAAAAATACCCGCAAAAATATACGGCTTGGTCGGATTGGCTGAAGACAGCAAAAACCGGCATCCTGCATGGGGAATGAAAAGACCGGCACCCATTTCAAGCGTTGCATCTCCCATGTACTCACTTTCCAGGGTAATATCCATTCCCAGGGAGAGATAATCAAGACCCACATAGGGGCGAAAATTGCCCGTACCAAATACCATATCCGCAGACTGAAAATCATGCCCCGACAGTTTAACGGCAAAATTCTTAGACTGTGCGTTTACTGAAACCACGGCAATACACAAAACCAGCATCACAATCACGGTCACAATTCTTTTCATAATTTCCTCCTGTTTTTTGTAAACCTGATATTCTTTATTCTTTACCATGTTTTCGCCTGTTACATGGCAGAATTTTCACGTATATTCACAAGCTTCCATTTTTGTTCATCTTTGTTCATCCATGGCATGAGAAAAATGCCGATATGTCCGTTCGGGTCCTTCTGAACGGCCGTGAGAGTCATGTCTCCGGCGATATTGGATATTCGATAGAGATCCTTTCCCATGGGAACAAAGCGCCAGAACTGGCAGGACATGTTACTTTTCTTTATTGAATCCAGAACCACCGGGATAATGCCTGTTCGTTTCCCTGATTCGGCCTGAATGGCTTTTCCCGTATTCATGTTTCTCAGGCGGTATGCCAGATCCGGACGGTATTCAAATTGCCAAAAGTGATATTCCGAAGAAGCCCCTGAGGAAAGAAGGAGAGACGCATGACCGGATCCGACCATATCTTCTGATTTGAGGTATGATCCGTGACGTAAATTTTCTATCATATATATTCCACGGATGGTATCCCCGGCAACCGAAACACGCTCCGTCGCGTAGGCCGAAGGAAATATGATGCAAAAAAGGACAGCAACCACCATCGTACTTTTTACCGATTCAATAAACATATGAGTGATCCTGAGAGGTCCGGTATCCTTATTCAACCTGATCGATTGCTATGAAAAGACGGCGCCGCACCTCTTGGGCCACAGGCAGCAGCTGGTCGTTTTGAACAGCCTGCATGGATGCAGCCGGATCCACAGCGGCGATTTCTGTTTTGCCTTCTTCGGTCTCCTGAACAATGACATTGCAGGGCAGCATGCTGCCGATCATCCGTTCAGCCTGAAGGGCCTGAAGTGCAAATGGCGGATTGCACATGCCCAGAATCCGGTATTGCCGAAAATCAACGCCCAGTTTCTTTTGGAGTGTGGCCCGGACATCAATATCCGTGAGTACGCCGAATCCTTCTTTACTCATGGAGGCGATGACTTTTTCGACGGTATTCTTAAAAGTATCATTGATGATCTTTGAATGATAATAACTCATTTGATTCCCGTTATTTTTAAGATATGGTATTCTATTAATATTCTGTGTTATTGTCAATCAAAAAATTCTGCTTTTCAGGTATTGCGGATCCGGCCGGCAGCAGATATGTCAGCAGAGGCCGGCATGCTATAAAACAATTTTAATCAGCGTACCGGTGCTGACTTGATCGTCCAGATGCATTCCGTTCAGAATGGCCATATTTTCCAGCTCGCTGTTCTGTACCTTGTATTGAATCAGAAGCGTCCGGAGAGAACCGGATTTCGCCGTCGTCTTGAGAGTCAGGCGTTTTGGACGGACATTCATTTTGGAGACGTCAGTCAGTCTCTGAAAGCGGTTCATGGTTTCGAAAAAGGTGACATTGTACTGGCCATACAGGTTCTTTGAAGTAAAACCATGAAAATTATAAACTGATCCGTCCATCTGGATAAAATAGGACAAGACCTTCAGACTGTCCGTCTCTGCAGCAATGTTGGATACCAATTCCCTGGCATTCAGGCTGTTAACGGACACAAAGCGGGATGACTCAATGGATGCTTTGCTGTTTCTGACAAAATGATTTTCCGCGGCCTGCGGAGTGTCCAGAGAATCCAGTGTGAAAAGGATGACGGCTTTTTCGTCCCCGGAAATCAGTTGAACCTGGGAAGGTGTATTGTTGACATTCCAGCCACGGGGAACCGGAAAAGAGAATCGCATAACGGGATGATAGAATGTATTGTCCGATACATATCCCTGTCTCGGATCGTCTCCGTAGACGATGCCGTCAATTTTTGGCAGATAATTGTCGCGGTGTACCATGCGGGGATTGTCTGGAAGTTGGATATTCCACTCACGGCTGTGGTTCTGGATGGCCGCCACCCTGTCCACGGGACTGGGATGGGTTGAAAACCAGGTGGGCAGGCCGCCGCTGGCTGATTCCGGATTCAGGCGCTCGAGTGTTTCGAAGAAATTGGCCATGCGGCTTCCGTCATATCCGGCTTTACTGGCGTATTCCACACCCAGCGCGTCGGCTTCACGCTCGTTGTCACGGCTGAAACGGAGAAAAAGCAGTGTGACGCCAACCTGGGCCAGACCCGCGACTTTGCGGAAATCGTCCCAGAGCATCGATCCCAGACCCAGACCCAGCTGTGCCAGGGTGAGATTGGTGTATTGTTTCATGGAATGTCTGGCATTAACATGGCCCAGTTCATGCCCGAGCACACCGGCCAGTTCGGCTTCGTTGTTAAAATATGCGAGGATACCACGGGTAAAATAAATATACCCGCCCGGTACGGCGAAGGCATTAATGACCGGTGTATCAAGTACTTTAAAACTGTACTGCAGATGGGGACGGTGGGTTTTTACAGCAATATCGCGGCCGATGTCTTCGAGATAGGCGTTCAGGCCGGGATCATCATAGAGACCGTATGTGGCAATGATTTCCTTGTCAGTGGCCGCACCGAGCTGAATTTCATCCCGTTCGGTGTAAAGCATGAATTCCTTTTTGCCGGTGACAGGATTGACAGCACAGTATACAATAATCAGCAAACAAAAGACAAGGATTACCTGAAAAGCCCTTGGCAAGGTCTTTGACACTGACATGTTGCCTCCTTTGTTTTCTGCTTGATAAAAATCGGATGTGATGTATGCTGTATTCAGGTGAAATGTATCATTTGAAATGATACGGTGCAAGGAAAAAACGGAATACAGGAACAGTCAGATAAAGAGTGATGATCGTGCTCCCGGAAAGGTTTTCTTGTGGATCCTGCATGACTGATCCGGCCAGGGACGTGCATGACGATTGATCTTTACATTCCGCCCAAGGCCGAATTGTCAATTCCACCAGGAAGGTGACGGACTTACAGCATCGGCACTGGCGTGCCGGTTTTCGGCCTTTACGCTACGCAGGCAGCCTGAAAACCACCACCTTCAGCGGTGGCCGTTGCCTTCTTGATGCCGGCTATCTGAATTTGTCGGGCGGCAACGGAATCTGCAGCGATTCCGGCGGATTTTCATCCAGCTTTTGAATCAGGACTTCCACTGCCTTTTCCAGCGTGGGATCCTTTCCCATGGCTACCAGGTCGGGGCGGTCCAGCACCTCGATATCCGGAGAGACCCCGATGTTTTCGATATCCCATTTACCTTGTTCTGTCAGAAAACGGAATGTGGGTACGGTGATGGATCCACCGTCGATAAAACCGGGATTGCCCGACAGACCGATGAGTCCGCCCCAGGTTCGTTCTCCGATGAGAGGACCCAGACCCCGTTTGCGAAAATAATAGGGGAAAGCATCTCCACCGGAACTGGAGTATGCGTTGATAAGACAGACCTTGGGTCCCTGATGTGTAAATCCGGGGGTAGAAACGGGCTGCACGTTTCTGCGGGTCCAGTAATTCAAGAGGGGGCGGTCAAGCAGTTCGATCATTCGTTCCGGAATGAATCCGCCGCCGTTGTAACGGACATCCACAATCAAGGCCTCTTTTTTGGTCTGCGGATAAAAGTATTTAAACAATTCCCGGTTGCCTTCGTCGGCTGTATTGGGCATATGGATATACCCGATCCGTCCGCCGGACATCCGGTCCACCATGTCCCGTCTGGACTGAATCCAGTCCAGGTATCTCAGGTCGGTTTCCCGTTTTACAGGTGTAATATCCGTCTGCCAGGTGTCTTTTGATGATGGCGCTTTACCGAGAGTCAATGTCACGACCTGGCCGGCTTTGTTTTCAAAGAATGAATACGGATTGTCAGTCGTTCGGACCGGATGCCCGTTCACGGCCAGCAGAAAATCTCCTTCCGCGGCCCGCACACCCGGCACAGTGAGCGGCGATCTGAAGTTCTCATGCCAGTTTTCTCCGGGCAATATTCTGGCGATTCGGTAATATCCCGATGGATCGGCTGTCAGCTCTGCACCCAGCAGCCCGTTGTCAATTCTTGGTATTTCCGGATAGTCTCCGGGCTGGACATAGACGTGTCCGGAGCAGAGCTCACCGCCCATTTCTCCGAAAATATAATCCAGATCCGCACGGTGAGCCACGTGGGCAACCAGCGGTTCGTATTTTTTCCGGATATCCTGCCAGTTCAATCCATGCATGTTCGGATCGTAGAACCAGTCCCGGAGAAGGCGCCATCCGTCCGCAAAGATCTGCCGCCATTCCGCCCGGGGATCGATTCTCATTTCCATGGTCTTCAGATCCAGCAGCCCGTCACTGCTGTTCAGAGCCGGTTTCAATTCGGCGATCCCGTACTGCCCGTTTTTCTGGAAAATCAGTTTTTTCATGTCACGGGAGACAGCGAAATCTCCGATTTCCTCCAGAACGGTTTTTTCTTCCCTGTCTTCAAGATTGAATAAGTAGAGAACGGCCCGTTCATTATCTTCACGGATGTAGGCGATACCGCCTTCGATGGCCACCAGATCCCTGTATATGCCGGAGGGTCCGGGTACTGCAGCGATACGTCGTTCAAAGTCTTCAATATCAATGCGGACCGGATGCTGATCACGGGATTTTTTGTCATTGGTTTTTTCTTCTTTCGTCTCCGTTGAACCGGGGACTTCCTCATCACTTCGGGGCATAAAGGGCGCCTCTACGGATGCATTGAGTGCCGCGATGTAAATCCGGGTCGGCTCCGTATAGAGGTAGCTGAATTCCCAGTCACTGAATGTCAGATTGAAATCGCGGTTTGAAAGAAAATACAGGTATTTTCCATCCGGCGAAAAGACAGGCTCAAAATTGCTGGCGAGTGGATCTGTGATAGCGTATGACTTTTTATCGTCCAGGGAATACAGCCAGATTACATCCATCTGTGTATCCGCCTGTTTTGTATAGACCAGCCATTTTGAATCGGGAGACCACCGGTAGTGCCGGATATCGTCAAACAGGCTATGATCCACTTCAATCAGCTTTCCCGTTCCTGAATCCGCAAGGTACAGGATACGGTTGTGTGTGGAAAACGCCAGCCATTTGCTGTCCGGCGACCAGCGCGGAAGGAAAGGCCAGGTATTCAGATCCCTGGTGATGCGACGGGCATTGCTGCCGATATCGGTTCCAGCGATATACAGTTCATATTCTCCCGTTCTGTCACAGAAAAAGGCCAGTTGACGACCGTCAGGGGACCAGGCCGGATGGATTTCACGAATGCCGGGTGTCTGTGTCAGATTCTTGATTTCTCCGTATTTTGCAGGCACGGTAAAGATATCGCCGCGCGCCTGGAAAAGCGCTCTTTTGCCGGTTGGAGAGATATCACAAAAATGGATGAAATCCTTGACATTTTTATAGTATGGATTCGTATTGGGGAAGTCCCCGTATATCACTACATTGATTTTAAATGATTGTTCTGTGGCCGGATCGAAACGGTACAGGTATCCACCGCATTCATACACAATCTGCTGCGGACCGGCGCTGGGCCAGAGAACGTCAAAATCATCGCGGGATGTGACCTTACGGATAACGCTGTCCCGGAGACTGTATGCGAACAGATTCAGCGTATAATCACGGTCGGATGTAAAATATATCCGGTCACCAATCCATACAGGCTGATTGTCCGTTCCTTCAAAATCGGTAATCTGACGGGCTTTGTTGTTTTCGAGATCGTATATCCAGACATCCTGGGCCCGTCCCCCGCGGTACCGTTTCCAGGTGCGGAATTCCCGGTCAATGGGTGTATATACCATTTCCGATCCGTCCGGAGAAAGCATGCCGCCGCCCCCTTCGGGAATGGGCAGGGGAATTTCCAGACCGCCATCCACAGGCACCTTGAAATAACGTCCCATCCGAATCCCCCAGGGAAGACGATTGCCGCGGAAAAGCACGTATTTGCCGTCAGGTGTCCAGTCAAGAATCCGGTAATCGTATCCGCCGCGCGGCGGCATGGTGCCGACATCGTTGTAATAGGTGAGCTGCCGGGGCTGTCCGCCATCGACAGAGATAATGAACACCTGGCGGCTGCCGGTATATTCACCTGAAAAAGCGATCCATTTGCCGTCCGGTGAAAATTTGGGGAAAAGTTCCATGCCCGGATGGGATGTCAGGCGCCGGGCCGTGCCGCCTTCGGCCGGTACGGTCCAGATGTCACCCGCATACACAAAGGCGATCCGGTTCTGATGGATATCCGGAAAACGCAGAAGGCGCGATGCCTGCGGTTCGGATGCCAGAGCAGTGCATGACAGCAGCAAAAAAGTGAATCCTGTGAATCGTACTGGCTTTCGCATTGTAATCTCCGACGGTTATTTTCAATGTGAAACCGTCCCGGAGGGAAATTCCGGGGTGATTGTGTATCGGTATGTGATATATATGAGTTTAATATATAACAAGTCAGGGAAGGTGTCAATCAATAAATATCCGGTTTTTGTCAGCCTGCCGGCCCCCGCTATATTTCAATCCGTTTCAGGATAATTATGGAAAGATCATCATTCGGCCTGGCTTGCCCCAGAAATGTATTCACATCGTCGATGATTCGTTGCCCGGCCTCTTCCGCTGACAATCCCCGGCATTTGATCAGCAGATTCTGAAGCCGTTCCCTGGAATAGAAGTGTCCGTCTTCATTGCACGCTTCTGTCAGGCCGTCGGAATAAACCAGCATGATCTCACCGCGCTGCAGACTCAGGGATTTTTCATTATATTCGGTCTCTTTGATCAGTCCCAGGGCGGGAGAACCCGCTTCCATTTCATATACCCTGCTCCCGTTGAGAATCAGCGGCGGCAGATGACCGGCATTGATGGAACGGACGCGTCCCGAATTGGCGGTCAGTTCCAGCGTGATCATGGAAACAAACCGGCTGGGCAGGCCGTCCCGGCAGAATATCGTATTCATGCGTTTGCCGAGATCGGACAGGCTTTTTATGTCCGTAATCAGGGCCCGCCATGTGGCCTGCAGTTTGGCCATAAAGAGGGCGGCACCCAACCCTTTGCCTGCCACATCGCCGAGTATCAGGCCGATGCGTTTGCCTTCCAGCGCGATCGAGTCCACCAGATCACCACCGACTTCATTGGCCGGCCGTGTGAAAAGCCATATCTCCCATCCGGGCAGTTCGGGACTGGTGTCGGGCATCAGTGCAAACTGGACCTGCCTGCCGATAGCCAGTTCATTTTTGGCCAGCAGCTTGTCCTTCAGTTCCAGGGCGAGGATGAAAAGCAGAAGAAAATATCCGAGGGATTTGAGATTCACCAGGCTTTCGACATCATGCACATTCACGGAAATGATCGCCGCAAAAAACAGATAGAAAGAGATCAGAAGGAAAACACGCCGGATCACGGATAGCTTTAAAAAAAGACTCTTTATCAGCCAGATAATGAGGAAGAATCCCCGTTTGATCCGTCCCATGCTGGCCAGCCGTGCTCTGGATGCCTTGTCCAGATAAAAGTGATAGATATCCCGCAGGTCCGTTTTGATGGTCTGCCGGAAGCCGGCCTGTGAATGATCGTCTGTGTACGCCGCAGCGCCTCTTGTTTTTCCCTGTGCAGCCATACGCCTGTGTTTTCTCCTTTTGATATCCTGCTATTTCAGTGTATGGAAATTTGTGCGAATTGTTTCATTATTTTCTTTAATTATATAGAATGGTTGAAATTATGGAGAAAGTGCTTTATATTGAAGCAGCAAAGCCGCCGGTTCCGTTCCGGGAAATGACGGAGACCGTCAATCATATCCTGCCTCGGGGATTCGGTATGAGACGAACGCTTCAGGGACGCATCACGGAGTTTCGCAATTTCTGGAAACATTATGTGCTTCAGAGTCTTCTTGGAGGGGTGGCGCTGGCTGTTATTATGCTGAGTTTCACAGGGCAAAATATCGTTGTGGCGGCATCTATCGGTTCATCTATTTTTATTGTGTTTGCCATGCCCGGGAGTGTGACCGCGCAGAGCAGAAACATAGTGGGTGGGCATGTGATGGGAATGATAACCGGTTCCGTTTGCCATTTTATTCCCCATGAATCCAATGCCGTCATGATTCTGGTCTATGCTCTTGCCGTGGGCCTTTCCATTTTTCTGATGTCCGTTTCGGACACCGAACATCCACCCGCTTCCGGTACGGCGCTGGGGCTGGCCATGGGCGGTTTTTCATGGCCGGTTTGCACCGGTCTGTTCATATCAACCATCATACTGGCCCTGATACACAGATTCTGTGCACGCTATATTAAAGATCTCATCTGAATGGGGTTCCTTTCAATACGCATTTTACACTTGCAGGACATATAATGATCAAAGTCATTCATGCTTTTGCATAAAATCTGTTGGATATTGGATTAAAATATTATTATATTAGCAGCAATTTTGGACAAAATTTATTGATTCCATTGACCAACCGGAGGTTTTTATGGCAGTGTTATTCTGGATTGCGCCGGTCGCTTCGATTATCGCGCTTGTATTTGCCGTTATTTTTTTCCGGCAGATGAAGCGGGAAAGCGAAGGCACAAAGACCATGGTGGAAATCGCACAGTACGTGCGTGAAGGTGCCATGGCCTATCTTGTCCGCCAGTATAAAGTGGTGGGCATTGTGTTTGTTATTCTTTTTATACTGCTGACCATCATGGCCTACGCCGGCGTGCAGAATCCATTTGTTCCGATTGCCTTCTTGACAGGCGGTATTTTTTCGGGACTCTGCGGCTTTCTCGGTATGAAAACGGCCACGTATGCATCGGCGAGAACCGCCCAGGGCGCTTCGGAGTCCTTGAACAAGGGTTTGAGAATAGCTTTTCGAAGCGGTGCAGTAATGGGCCTGGTGGTGGTCGGTTTCGCTCTTTTTGATATTTCATTATGGTACCTGATTCTGACAAAACTGGTGTATACTGCCCGGCATATGACGGATGGACTGACATTTCTGGGTTTGAAACTGGTGCATGCCGGAACGACCGAACATGAGAAACTCATTGAAATCACAGCAACCATGCTGACTTTCGGAATGGGCGCTTCCACCCAGGCGCTTTTTGCCCGTGTCGGCGGCGGTATTTTTACCAAGGCGGCGGATGTGGGAGCCGACCTCGTCGGTAAAGTGGAAGCCGGTATTCCTGAAGACGATCCCCGGAATCCCGCCACCATCGCGGACAATGTGGGTGACAATGTGGGTGATGTGGCCGGTATGGGGGCGGATCTCTATGAATCATATGCCGGTTCCATTCTGGCAACAGCCACACTGGGCGCGGCTTTGCCTGTGACCGCCGGTATGGATCAGCTGACGGCCGTGATCGCGCCCATGCTGGTGGCCGGCATCGGTATCCTTTTATCCATCATCGGCATTTTTATGATTCGTGCCAAAGAGGATGCGACACAGAAAAACCTGCTTCACGCACTGCTCATTGGAACCGGCGGCAGTTCGCTGTTCATCCTGGTTGCCATGGCTGGTATGGCGTGGGCCGGATGGGTCACATGGGGGGTGTTCGGATCCGTTGTGGCCGGTTTGACAGCAGGTGTGATCATCGGACAGGGTACGGAATATTTCACTTCGGATGAATACAAGCCAACCAGGGGAATCGCAAAACAGGCATTGCAGGGCCCCGCGACGGCCATTATCGATGGTATGGCCGTCGGAATGTTTTCCACCTGGATTCCGGTGCTGACCATTGTCAGCGGTATCATAGCGGCTTTCGCATCGGCGGGCGGTTTCCACAATTTCTCCATGGGTGTTTACGGTATCGGTTTCGCAGCCGTGGGCATGCTGTCCACTCTGGGAATCACGCTGGCCTCGGATGCCTTTGGACCCATTGCGGACAATGCCGGCGGCAACGCAGAGATGTCCAAACTCCCCTCGAAAGTGCGTGAAAGGACCGATGCTCTGGATATGCTGGGCAACACGACTGCCGCAACCGGCAAGGGATTTGCTATCGGTTCGGCCGCACTGACAGCCATGGCCCTGCTCGCAGCTTATCTGGAGGAAGTCCGCCTCTGGCTGAACAAACTGGCAACCGGCAGTGGAGAAGGAGTTCGGCAAGTCGGTGAAATTCTGTTTTACAATGGTGCAGTGCCTGCGGTTGAGAAAGGCCAGAGAGCCGTGGAAATCGCCACAGCCTCCGTCACGGATTTTGTGGATGCTTACAACCTGTCACTTTTTAATCCACTGCTGCTTGGCGGCATATTTATCGGCGCCATGATGGCTTTTGTCTTCTGTGCGATGACCATGAAAGCCGTCGGCAGGGCGGCTGCGGCCATGGTGGACGAAGTCAGGCGGCAGTTCAGGGAAATGCCCGGGATTCTGAAAGGCAAGGCCAAACCGGAATATGACAAATGTGTAACCATATCCACGGCCGGTGCCCAGAAGGAGATGCTGTTCCCCTCACTTCTGGCAATTATTGTTCCCGTTACTGTGGGTGTTGTTTTGGGTGTGGCCGGGGTGGTTGGTCTGCTGGCCGGCGGTCTGACCACAGGCTTTACGCTGGCCTGTATGCTGAATAATGCCGGCGGTGCCTGGGACAATGCTAAAAAATATATTGAAAAAGGACATCACGGCGGCAAGGGAAGCGAAGCCCACAAGGCCAGCGTGGTATGCGATACAGTGGGTGATCCTTTCAAGGACACATCCGGTCCTTCTCTCAACATTCTGATCAAACTGATGTCCATGGTCTCGGTGGTGATGGCGGGTCTGACTGTGGTTTCCTCGCTGTTCGGCTAGGAGCCGTTTTTCAGTTGCATGAACTCAAAGGCCGGGCCGAAAACCCGGTCTTTTTTTTTCTCCCGGATTTGCAGGTAGGGAAAATTGAACAGGTTGTGATCATTTTGAAGCGGCGCACTTTCTTGGGGATCCTCCGCCGCCTTTTTTAGTTGATTTCCACAAGTTATATAAAAACAATATCTTTTAAAAGGAACCCGGCGGAAAAAGACGGCTGGTACAGGAATTGCTTGTTTGACGGTCCGGGGACGAACACACGGGTTTACAAGGCTGATGGAAGCCCTATGGAGGCCGTCCTTGCGGTGATGGTTTCCCCCTCTGCAGGATTGAGTATTTCAAATCCTCTCCCTATTTCCTAAAAAGGAGAAGATTGCCGTAAAGCGATCTTCTCCTTTTCCTTTTGCAGGTTACCCGCACATTCCGCGAACCGTTATCTTGATTTTTCCCGTGTTTGCGTGTATATTCAAAATAAACCCTGTAAATCCGGGAGGCGGTATCATGGCGAAAACGGCACTGGTGACCGGTGGCGCCAGGCGGATCGGGCGGGCGATTTCGCTTGGTCTGGCGGACAGCGGATTTGACATTGCACTTCATTATCACCACTCACTTTCTGAGGCCGAATCGGTGGCCGGAGCTATTGTGTCTGCGGGGCGGAAATGCACATTATACCGGGCCGATTTCAGCAGGATGACGGAGGTGAACAGATTGATATCCGATGTACTTGAAAATCATTCGGACTGTGAACTCCTCGTAAACAATGTGTCGCTGTTTCAGAAAGCTGGTTTTCTGGAAACGGACGAAGCATTGTACGACAGGCATTTCATGGTCAATGTCAAGGTTCCTTTTTTCCTGACGCAGTCATTTGCCCTGGGAAGAGAGAAAGGTCATGTTGTTAATATTCTGGATACGAAAATATCCAAGGAAATGACAGGATACTTTGTATACAGCATGACCAAGAAAACATTGCATGAATTTACCCGTCTTTCCGCCAAGGCTCTGGGGCCGGATATTCGTGTGAACGGTGTGGCGCCGGGTATGATTCTGTCGTCCGCAGATACCACTGAATCGGAACTGGAACGCATGGCCGCGGGTATTCCTCTCGGGAGAAAGGGGGAGGTCGGAGATGTTGTGTCTGCGGTGCGGTTTCTGGTCGGGCAGCCCTATATAACCGGACAGACTATTTATGTGGACGGCGGAGAACATCTTAATTAGAGGAGGGAGCGCGTGAAAATCCGCATCAAAAACCTGCGGTTGCGAACCATCGTGGGTATCGAGGACTGGGAGCAGAACCATCTGCAGGATGTGATTGTCAATATCGAGCTGGAATTTGACGGCCGGCATGCTGCAGAGACAGACGCGATCGAACAGACAGTCAATTACAAAGCCCTGAAGAAAAAAATACTGAATACCGCTGAAAATTCCAGATTCAATTTGCTTGAAACCATGGCCGCCCGTCTGCTGGACCTGGTAATGGAAGACCCGAAAGTATGCGCCGCCTCTGTGGAGGTGGACAAGCCGCACGCGCTGCGTTTTGCCGATTCTGTGTCGGTCCAGGCAGAGAGATCGAGAAAAACATGAACCGGGCCGTCATCGGAGTGGGATCGAACATCAAACCGGGCCGCTATATTCCCCTGGCACGATCGGCTGTCGCGCATTCCCACAGGCTGTTGGCGGAATCTTCGTTCATAGAAACCTCGCCTATCGGAAATCCTCACAGCCCCGCCTTTATCAATGGTGTTTTTCTCATTGAGACCGAAATGACCCGGTTGGCATTGAAACGCTGGCTCAGAAAAACCGAAGCGGATCTGGGCCGGATCCGGACCGCAGACAGATATGCACCGAGAACGATTGATCTGGATCTTGTGGTATGGAATGGACGGATTGTTGATCCGGATATATACAGCCGGGATTTTTTAAGGCGGCTGGTGATGGAGGTTTTGCCGGATCTCACTATATGATCCGCCTCATTTGCCGCATAAACGGATATCTTTGACCCAGCAAATGAAATTAATCACGCAATCCCTGTCCGGGATATCATGAAAATACGGCAGAAAAGCCTGGGAAGACGGGATTGATGTCATCCGTGCGAAGCGCCGCGCATGCGTGCAGTCATATATTTTCCCTGTGAACATATACGGAATATCGATGAAAGGCTGTCCGTTCGCGGTAAAAGGAAGCATTGGTATATGTATTATATTGGAGTTATCGCGGATTTTGAATTCCTATACAAATAGTGTGCCATGAATTCTTTTTCGGCTTGACAATGTGGGGCATAAAAAGTATATTAAACATATCTTTCTGCCTGTCAAACTGGGATGAACTATGCAAATCACACGGGAAGATGTCATCAAAATTGCGCACCTCGCACGGCTGAATATCGGCGAGAAAGATATTGTCCGGTATCAGGGACATCTGAACCAGATCCTCGAATACGTTCAGAAACTGAATGAACTGGATACGGAAAAGACAGAGCCGATGTATTTTGTACGTTCCACAGAAAACACGTGCAGGGAGGATGTGGAAAAACCGTCTCTTCCCAGGGAAGAAGCAATCAAGAATGCTCCGTCCAAGGGCGGGGGATTTATACGCGTACCCAGGGTAATCCGGACTGAAGGAGAGGAATTCTGAAACGGGCGGAACGTATTGTCGGTGTGATTCCGGCGCGCTATGCGAGTACCCGCCTGCCCGGCAAGCCGCTGGCCGATTTGTGCGGAAAACCAATGATCCAGTGGGTGTATGAACAGGCCTGCCGGGCGAAATTACCGGAGCGCATTATCGTGGCCACGGATGATGTCCGGATTTTGGAAGCGGTTCAGGCATTCCGGGGAGAAGCAGTGATGACACCGGCTGAGATGCGGTCCGGGACCGACAGAATCGCCGCCATCGCGAAAGAGATTGATGCGGATGTTTTCATTAATATCCAGGGTGATGAACCGTTTGTCGAGCCGGGGGAAATTGATCTGGTGGCCCGCATTCTGACGGAAGACCCGGAACCGGTGATGGGAACACTGGTCAAAAGAATCAGCCGTGCCGAAGAGCTTCTGAGTCCCAATACGGCCAAAGTCGTTGTGGACAGAAATCATCAGGCTTTGTATTTTTCACGCAGTCCGATTCCATTCCTCAGGGACAGCGGTCAAATGGCGCAATGGTTCGAGCACGGTAATTATTTCAAACATGTCGGTATCTACAGTTACCGGAAACAATTTCTGCTGCAGTATGCTTCCTGGGAGGAAACACCGCTTGAATGCATGGAAAAACTGGAACAGCTGCGAGTCCTTGAACACGGATATGCCATCAAGGTGGCGGAGACACTCTCCGAGCCTGTTTGCGTGGATACCCCCGAAGATCTGGAAAATGCGCGACGAATTGTAACGGACAGGAAACTGCCGGCAGGAAAGGAATGTCTTTGAACAAGAAGACCAAAACCATTTTTATTACAGGCGGTGTGGTATCATCCCTGGGCAAGGGAATCGCCACTTCATCCCTGGGCGTTCTTCTGAAAAACAGGGGATTCAAGGTCACCATCATGAAAATTGATCCCTATCTGAATGTGGATCCGGGGACCATGAGTCCGTATCAGCACGGTGAAGTGTTTGTTACGGACGACGGATCTGAAACCGATCTTGACCTGGGCCACTACGAGCGGTTTCTGGATATCATTATGACCCGGCAAAACAATGCAACGACCGGTCAGATTTACGGGACGGTCATAGAAAAAGAGCGCCGGGGAGACTATCTGGGAAATACGGTTCAGGTGATTCCCCATGTCACGGATGAAATAAAAAGACGAATCCGTCTTTTGTTCAATGATGGCGGCAGCCGGGATGTGGTTCTTGTGGAGATCGGGGGTACGGTGGGTGATATTGAAAGTCAGCCGTTTCTGGAAGCCATCCGGCAGTTCAGACTCGAAGAGGGACATGATAATTGTCTGAATATACATCTAACTCTGGTGCCGTTCATCCACGCGAGCGGAGAGATCAAAACCAAACCGACACAGCACAGCGTTCAAAAACTGCGTGAAATCGGCATTCAGCCGGATATTCTGTTGTGCCGCACTGAAAAACCATTGCCGGGAGATGCCAGGGCCAAAATCGCCCTTTTCGCCAATCTTCCGCCCGAGGATGTGATCGAAGCCCGGGATGTGCCGTCCATATACGAAGTTCCGCTTGCTCTGGAAGAGCAGGATTTATCAGGGATTGTCGTGGAAAAGCTCCACCTAAAATCAAAACCGCCGGATCTCAATGCGTGGCGGTCCCTGGTCGAAAGAATCCGTGAACCGGACCGTGAAGTTAAAATTGCCATTGTGGGGAAATATATCGAACTGCAGGATGCCTATAAAAGTATCATGGAAGCGTTTGTGCATGCCGGTGTGGAAAATGATGCCCGCGTCATTCTGGAGTGGGTGGCGGCTGAGGATATCGAAGAATACGGTGCCGAAGCCTATTTGAAATACGTGTCCGGTTTGCTGATTCCCGGCGGATTCGGCGAACGTGGTATCGAGGGCAAGATTCAGGCCGTCGGTTATGCGCGGACCGCCGATCTGCCTTTTTTCGGAATCTGTCTCGGTCTCCATTGTGCAGTCATCGAGTTTGCACGTTCCAGGTGCGGACTGAAACAGGCCAACAGCCGTGAATTCGCACCCAGAGGACGCTGGCCGGTAATCGATTATATGACAGGTCAGGGAAGTGAAAAACGCAAGGGCGGCACCATGCGGCTGGGTGCCTATCCCTGCAGAATCAAAAAAGACACCCTGGCTTATAAAATCTATCGAAAACATGAAATATCGGAACGCCACCGTCATCGTCTGGAAGTGAACAACAAATACCGTGAATGTCTGGAAAAGAACGGCATGAGATTCGGCGGCATGTCTCCGGACGGCCAGCTTGTTGAAATGATCGAGCTTCCGGATCAGCGCTGGTTTCTGGCCGTGCAGTTTCACCCGGAATTCAAATCACGGGTGCTGAAGGCCCATCCGGTATTCCGGTCTTTTGTGGAAGCCTCCCTGCGCTATCAGGAAAAGAAAGGGACTGTTGAATGACAAAAACAGTGCATGCGGGCGCCATTCCTTTCGGCGGCAATCATCCCCTGGTGCTCATTGCCGGTCCCTGTGTGATCGAGTCGGAAAAGCTGGTGCTTCAGACAGCCGAATCCATCAAGACCATCTGTGACCGGCTGGATATGCCTTTTGTTTTTAAATCCAGCTATTTGAAAGACAACCGGTCATCGGAAGGCAGCTATCAGGGGCCCGGTCTGAAAGAGGGATTGCGCATCCTGAAAAAAGTAAAAGAGGAAGTGGGCGTCCCTGTCCTATCCGACATCCATGATCAGCACGATGCGGAAGCTGTTTCAGAGGTGCTGGATATCATCCAGATACCCGCCTATTTATCCATGCAGACCAGCCTGACGCTGGCTGTCGCCGGAACCGGAAGGGTCGTGAACGTAAAGAAAGGCCAGTTTCTTGATCCCGGCGATGTTCGCAATATTGTCGGCAAGATTGAAAATCAGGGCAATGAGAAGATCCTTCTGACGGAACGGGGCAGCTGTTTCGGCTACCATAATCTGGTGGTGGACATGCGGTCATTTCAGATTATGCGGGAAACAGGTTACCCGGTGATTTTTGATCCCACACATGCGATTCGTGTGTACGGCATTTCCAGTGCGGATCCGAGAGGTGGTACGCCGCAGTTTGTACCCGCGTTGTCCAGGGCCGCGGCGGCCGCAGGGATCGACGGCATTTTTATTGAAACCCATCCCAAATGTGATGAGGCGAAATGTGATGCTGCGAGCATGTGGCCGCTTCCCCTGCTTGAGAAGTTGCTGGTTCAGGTGAAAGCGGTGGATGATCTGGTGCGGTCCGGGGAGGAGTTACGTTTATAGAAAAGATGGATCCATTTCGCGCCGGTTTGAAACGCCGGAGCCGGAAAATCCGTATGATCCTGATGGACGTGGATGGTGTGATGACGCGGGGAGGCATCATTTTGGGTAGCCGGGGATTTGAAATGAAGATTTTTGATGTGCAGGACGGTATGGGAGTGACCCTGGCAAGAATGGGCGGGCTGAAAACAGGAATCATCACGGGAAGACAGTCGGATGTGGTCAGGCGGCGGGCCGAGGAACTGAGAATGGATGTCATTGTTCAGGGACGGCCTGACAAGCTGCCTGCTTTTGAGGACATTCTTGACAAACATCGACTTCAACAGGATCAGGTGGCCTATATCGGCGATGATTTGCTGGACCGGAATCTTTTGATTCGGGCGGGGCTGGCTGTGGCACCGGCCAATGCCCGTCCCGAAATCAGACGGGCGGCCCACTATATTACCCGCTCTTCCGGTGGGTGCGGTGCTGTTCGGGAAGTTGTTGAAATGATTTTGAAATTTCAGAATACATGGAAGCGGGTTGTGAATCAGGTGTATATGCACAGTCTGGATAAAGGGAGCGGAACATGAAATTTTTTGTCGACACAGCGGATGTCAATGAAGTAAAGGCCGCAAGGGCACTGGGTCTGGCCGATGGTGTGACCACCAATCCGACCTTGATCGTTCAATCAGGCCGTGATTTTAAAAAAACCATAATTGAAATCGCCGGTGAAATCGAGGGTCCTGTCATTGCCGAAGGACTCAGCGAAGACACCCGGGGCATTGTCAGGGACGGACGGGACATGGCCGGCTGGGCTTCGAATGTGGTGGTGAAGATTCCTGCAACACAGGCCGGTCTCGAGGCTGTCCGGATTCTGGAAAGCGAGTCCATTCATACCACAGTGACCTTGATTTTTTCACCCGCACAGGCCCTTCTGGCAGCCAAGGCCGGGGCCACCTATATCTGCCCGTTCGTCGGCCGGCTGGACGACATTGCCGCTCCGGGCATGGAACTGATCGCGCAGATTATGGCGATGTACAGCCAGTATGATGACCTGAAAACACAGGTGATTGTGGCCAGCATCCGGAGCCCCGGCCACGTACTGGAATCAGCGTTATCCGGAGCCCATGGCGTCACAGTGCCGTACAAGGTCATGCTTCAGCTGACCAGGCATCCTCTGACGGATATTGGCATCGAGAAATTTAAGAATGACTGGGGAAAAATCCGTTGAGCATCAACAAAGCGAAAGAGGTTATCCGGAAGGAAGCCGAGGCCGTTGCCGCGCTGGAGCAGCGTATCGATGACAATTTTCAAAAAGCCGTTGATCTGATTATGGCATGCAAGGGCCGTGTGATTGTGACAGGTATGGGCAAATCGGGTATTATTGCAAAGAAGATTGCCTCCACCCTGAACAGCACGGGAACGGCGGCTATTTTTCTGCATCCGGCTGAAGGCGTGCACGGAGACCTGGGGGCCGTACTCAAGGAGGACGTGGTTGTCTGTATTTCCAAAAGCGGAAACACGGAAGAAATCCTGCGCCTGATTCCGCTGTTCAAGCGTCAGGGAGTGCCCATTATCGCCATGACAGGCGGATTGAATTCCAGCCTGAGCCAGCAGAGTGACGCGACACTGGATGTCAGTGTCAGTGAAGAGGCCTGTCCCTTTGATCTGGTTCCCACTTCCAGCACCACGGCCACGCTGGTGATGGGAGATGCGCTGGCTGTGGCCCTGATTCAGAACCGCAAGTTCAGTGTTGAGGATTTTGCGGCGCTCCATCCGGCCGGAGATATCGGGCGCCGGTTTTTTATGCGTATCGACGATGTCATGCGGACCGGCGAGGATGTGGCCCGGGTTAATGTCGATACACCACTGGCCCAGGTTATATTGACCATCACCTCCAAACGGCTGGGTGCAACATGCGTGCTGAACGGCAAGGGCAAACTTAAAGGTATTATTACAGACGGCGATCTGAGGCGCCTCATCGAACACTGTCAGGACATGCGAAATCTGGTGGCCAGGGATGTGATGACATCCCGTCCGAAATGCGTGGCTGCCGGCGTGCTGGCTGCCGAAGCACTTCGAATGATGGAAGAGTACAGCATCAATCAGCTGATTGTCCTGGACAGGAAAAAAAATCCGGTGGGTATGGTGCATATTCATGATCTGCTCAAAGCGGGGCTCGCCTGATTGATGAAGCGGCGAATGCGATACATGGGGGCGATTCCCCTGATTCCGGTGTTTCTTTCAGGATGGTGCCTTTGTTCGGATGCGAACAGGGACAATGATTCAGATACGGATGACAGGCGTCTTCCGGCCCAGGAAGGGTGGCATTCGGAGCTGCGATTATCCATCCGGGGCAAACTTCAGGCCGTGGTCCAGTACGGCCATCTGGTTCAATATGAAGATGAAAAAGTGGTGTACTTCGACCAGGGTGTGGGGGTGGATTTCTTTGATGCCGATGGAAATCATTCATCCAGGCTGACCGCTGAACGGGGAGAATATCACGAGGACACCGAAGATATTTTTGGCATGGGCAACGTGGTCGTTCTGTCTGACAGCGGTCTTACCCTTAAAACCGAGCGGCTCCGGTGGGATCAACGGCTGGAAAAAATCATTTCCGATACAACGGTCATGCTGACAACGGAAGAACATGATACATTGTATGGCGTCGGTTTCGAATCCAATGCGGATCTCAGCCGGCGGGTAATTCACAATCCCTGGGGTGTGACGGCCAGACATATCGATTTTCAGGCACTGGAAGACGCGGCAGCTGAATCACCGGAAAAAGACAGCATTGCGGGAGTGACAGGCGATTTGAAAGAGCCCGAACCATGAGAATTTTAACCGGACCGGCAATCATGCTGGCGCTTCTGCCCCTTCTGTGCACGGTTGAAGCATCTGATTCGGACCGGATCCGTCTGGTCAGGGCCGACAGCCTGGTCAGTCTTTCGGATGACATGCAGGAGATGACGGAACTCTGGGGGGATGTCGAATTGATGCAGGGAACAGCGCATCTCAAATGTGATGCAGGCCGCTGGTGGGAAGACAATAACCGGATCATTCTTACCGGGCATGTGTCAATACATGACGGCAAACGCACCCTCACGGCCCGCTGGGTGGATTATCATGGGGATACAGGTGTGGAAAAGGCTGTCGGCGATGCAAGGCTTGTGGAAGAGAACCGGGAAATATCCGCCGATACCCTGACATACAACCAGCATGAGGAACGTGTGGATGCGGCGGGACATGTGAGAATATCCGATATCATCGAAAAAGCCGATCTCGAAGCAGGGCATGTTTTTTATGAACGCCTTACGGGTTACAGCCGGGCTGCTGAAAATCCTGTTTTGATGAAGGTGGATACCGTATCGGGGGATACGCTGCATATATATGGTACGGTCATGGAAGTATGGGCCGACGAGGAAAGAGCCACGGTCACAGACAGCATCCGTATCAGAAAGGGACCGATGAGTGCCCGGTGCCAATATGCCGAATACAGGGCGGATCAGGAGGAATTGCTGCTGGCTGTCCGGCCCGTTGTGTTTCATCAGCAACATGAGATGTCCGGGGATACGATTCGTGTCTATCTGGAAGATGTGCATTTGAAAGGCGTGCTTCTGCAGGGGCAGGCCCATGTTGTCTCCTCGGACAGTATATATCAGGATCTGCTGGAAGGTGCGTTGATAACCGTGAATGCGGTACGTGATACGATACGTGAAGTTATTGTGGAACACCAGGCCCGGAGTTTTTATCATATCCGGGACGAGGATGAAACAGTGCAGGGAGCCAATGACGTCACCGGAGACCGTATTGTAATGTCGTTCGGGAGTGGAAAACTGGAAACGGTTCTTGTGGAAAGTGATCCGGGTCAGTGTACCGGGGAGTATATTCCTGAAACAGCGGAGGGGGGAAAAAAAGGGAGGGGAACCTGAAAGACGGGCAGAAATCCATGTTGAAAAGGGAGAAGCTGGAAGCAAGAGACCTGGTCAAAACCTATCACGGCAAGCCGGTGGTCAATCATGTGTCCATCGATGTGAATCTTGGAGAGGTGGTTGGCCTGCTGGGACCCAACGGTGCCGGGAAGACAACGACTTTTTATATGATTACCGGAATGATACGCCCCAATGAGGGTCATATTTACCTGGATGGTATGGATATCACCGATTTACCCATGTACAAACGGGCGAGGATGGGTGTGGGGTATTTAAGTCAGGAAGCGTCGGTTTTCCGGAAAATGACGGTGGAAGAGAACATACTGGCCATTCTGGAGACGCAGCATTTGGAAAAAAGCGAGCGGATGCGGCAGCTGGACAGTCTTCTTAAGGAGTTGTCGATACAGCATCTGGCAGACCAAAAAGCAAACACGCTGTCCGGCGGGGAGCGCAGGCGGCTGGAGATAACAAGGGCTCTGGTGACGAACCCCAAGTTTATCCTTCTGGATGAACCTTTTGCGGGGATCGATCCTATCGCGGTCGAGGATATACAGAAAATCGTGCAGCACCTCAAAACCAAGGGCATTGGGGTGCTGATTACCGATCATAATGTCAGGGAAACGCTTTCGATTACAGACCGTTCATACCTCTTGTGCGAGGGAAGAATACTGAAATCAGGGACAACGGAATTTCTCGCAAACGATGAAGAAGCCAGAAAAATCTATCTGGGAAAACAATTTCGTTTTGAACGCTATTCAGAAGAGATGGAGTAAGATCAAATTATGATTCAGATGAGTCAAAGACTGGCTCTGCAGCAAAAGCAGAGTCCGCAGCAGGTGCTGCTCTCAACACTTCTCCAGTTACCGGTGCTCAGACTTGAGCAGAGGATCAAACAGGAATTGGAACTGAATCCGCTCCTCGAGGTGGATATGGAAATCGAAGAGGAAATGGAACAGAAGCAGGAATCCGATTCGGATGAAGAAAAGAAAGAGGAGGAGGAAGAGAAAGAAGTCGGTGAGGACGAAGACGTGGACTGGGATGAAATCCTCAATGACGAGGACAATTACGAAGTACGGGCCCCTCGTGAATATGTGGAGGATGAAATGGACCGGCCGGAGAAGGCGCCGGTCACATTGATGGACCATCTCATTGAACAACTTCATCTGGCACCGCTCAGTGAAAAGGAAGCCGAAATCGGTGAATACCTGCTGTGGTGTATTGATGATGACGGATATCTGACATGCGACATGGAATCCGTTGCAGATATGTTTTCAGTGACCGTGGAAGAGGTTGAAAAAGTTCTGAAAGTGATTCAGCATTTTGATCCGGCCGGCATTGCGGCCAGATCACTTCAGGAGTGTCTGCTGATACAACTCGAAGAGCGGGTTCCCCGGGATGACCTGGCTATCCGGATGGTGCAGGATTGCTTTGAAGATTTTTCCAACAAGCGCTACGAAAAAATTGCAAAGAAGCTCGAAGTACCCATGGATGAAGTCAAACGGATTATGGATGTGGTTTCCGGCCTGAATCCAAAGCCGGGCGAACGATTTGTCTACGAGGGGGAAAACTACATCATTCCAGATATTATTGTGGATCATGACGGCGAGGATTTCGTCGTGACACTGAATGACTGGAATATACCGAGACTGCGCATCAACGAGTCATACAAACGGCTTCTGAAGAAAAAGGAAAAAGTGAACAAGGAAACGCGGGATTATATCCGGCAGCGGCTCGAATCGGCAAGGTGGCTGATCAATTCCATTTATCAGAGGCGGTCTACAATTCAGCGTGTCATGGAATCCATTATCAAACATCAGCGCAAATTTTTTGAAATGGGGCGTGAACATCTCAGACCCATGGTTCTCAAGGACATTGCCGATGATGTGCATCTGGATATATCGACTGTCAGCCGTGTGACTTCAGGCAAGTACTGCCAGACCGAGTTCGGCGTTTTTGAACTCAAATATTTTTTCAGCGAACGTCTGGAGACGGCCGACGGCGATGAGATTTCCAATAAACTGATCAAGGCAAAAATAAAGAGTATTATCGAAAAAGAAGATCCCAAAAAGCCGTTCAATGATCAGACAATTTCTGAAATACTGCGCAAGGACGGACTGATCGTTGCCCGGCGCACTGTGGCCAAGTACCGGGAACAGATGATGCTGCCTGTGGCCCGGCTGCGGAGAAAAATATAGGTTCTCCGGTTCACCTCGTGAGCCAGAGGTCCCGGAAGAAAAAGGAGGATTTACATGGCAATGAAACGCAAAATTACCATCGGTAATGAAACCGTGGAACTGCCGGCGTCACTGAATCGCAATACAATGACTGTTGCGGCTCTGGCGCTGATCGTTCTCATTGCACTGATCGGTTCGATATACCAGATCGGTCCGGAAGAAATGGGAGTGATACTGCGATTCGGAAAATTTATCCGGACCGAAGATCCCGGACTGCATATCAAGATCCCGTTCGGGGTGGAGAGTCTGATGAAAGTGCCGATTCAGAGGCAGTTGAAGATGGAATTCGGATTCCGTACCAGTTCTCCCGGGATCAGAACCCAGTACCGGACTTCCCCGGAGACTCAGCGGGAAGCGGTTATGCTGACAGGTGATCTCAATGTGGCTGTGGTGGAGTGGATTGTTCAGTATAAAATCAGGGATCCGTACAAGTATCTTTTCAAATTCCGGGATGCGGCAACCACATTCAGAAACATGAATGAAGCCATTGTCAGAAAAATTGTAGGGGACAATTCGGTGGATGAAGTCATCACGGTGGGCCGGGCACGCATTGAATCCGAGGTCCGGGAGGAACTGCAGGCCCTCTGTGATCTGTATGAGATCGGCCTGGAAGTCGATCAGGTGAAACTTCAGGATGTCAATCCGCCGGATCCCGTGAAGCCCTCCTTCAATGAAGTCAATGAAGCACAGCAGGAGAAAGAAAGAAAAGTCAATGAAGCCTGGTCCGAATACAACAATGAAATACCCAGGGCGGAAGGCGAGGCCGAGCAGATGATACGGGGCGCCGAAGGATATGCCATGGAACGAATCAACAAGGCGAGGGGAGACGCCGACCGGTTTACATCCATATACCGCGAATACAGACGGGCGCCGGAAGTGACCCGAATGCGGCTTTACCTGGAGACCATTAACGAGGTTTTTCCCAAGATGAAACAAAAAGTGATTTTGGATGATAAACAGAAAAACATACTGCCCTTGCTGAATCTGGGTGGGGAGGTGGCAAAATGAAGTCAGCCGGAATAAAAATCCTCATTGCCGTATCAATTTTTATCGTATTGCTGCTGGTTCTGGATGCTCTCTATATTATATCGGAAACAAACCAGGTGATCATTACCCAGTTTGGCGAACCTATCGGCGGAACCGTGGATACGCCCGGGCTGCATATCAAGCTCCCGGTCATTCAGAAGGCCAATTATTTTGAAAAACGATGGCTGGAATGGGACGGGGACGCCAATCAAATCCCCACCAAAGATAAAAAATATATCTGGGTGGATACGTATTCACGCTGGCGCATATCGAATCCCCTGGTTTTCTTCCAGCGGTTGCGTGATGAACGGGGCGCCCAGACACGTATTGATGATATCGTGGACAGCGAAACACGCAATGCCATTGCCAATTATGAACTGATTGAAATCATCCGGAGTACAAATCGTGAATTTGAAATGTCCGAGGAAGTTACCATTCTGGAAACGGCAACAGCCATACCTGAAATCGAGTTCGGCCGCGAAAGAATCGCCCAGATGATACTCGAAAAGGCATCCGCCATCACGCCGGATTTTGGTGTGGAACTGAAGGATATGCGTATCAAACGCATTAATTATGTGGATGAGGTCCAGAGAAAGGTTTTCGACCGCATGGTTGCGGAGCGGCAGCGCATTGCGGCCAAATACCGTTCCGAGGGAGACGGCAAGAGCGCCGAAATACGTGGACAGAAGGAGCGTGAGCTGAAACGCATTTCATCCGAAGCCTACCGCAAATCCCAGGAGATTATGGGCAGGGCCGATGCAGAAGCCACGCGTATATATGCCGCCGCATACAATGTCGATCCGGATTTTTACTCATTTTTGAAAACGCTGGATACCTACCGGCAAACCATCGATACAAATACCACCGTGATCCTGACCACGGATTCGGATTATTTACAGTATTTAAAACAGGTGCGCTAGATGAGTGAAGATCCGAAATATCCGTTATGGCGGGCAACCACCATTCTCGGTGTGAAAAGAGGCAAGACCGTGGCCATGGGCGGCGACGGGCAGGTGACACTCGGTGATACAATCATGAAGGATTCGGCGGTCAAGATCCGGAAAATATACGACAATACGGTATTGACCGGTTTTGCCGGCTCCGTTGCGGATGCATTGACTCTTTTTGACAAGTTCGAGAAGTCGCTGGAAGCATACAGCGGCAATCTGCAGCGGGCTGCCATTGAACTGGCCAAGGAATGGCGAACGGACAAATATCTCCGGCGGCTGGAGGCCCTTCTGGCTGTGGCCGATAAAAAAACAATTCTTCTCATTGCCGGTACCGGCGAAATTATCGAACCGGACGATCAGATTCTGGCCATCGGTTCCGGCGGTCCCTATGCCCTGGCCGCGGCCAGAGCCCTGGTCAAACACAGCTCGATGGATGCCGCAGATGTGGTCAGAGAATCACTGAAAATTGCATCGAAAATTTGTATATACACCAATGACAGCATCGTTGTCGAGGAACTTTAATGCCTGGTGAAAAACATGGAACCGAAAATATGCGGGATGTCAGAGCGGACCGGCTGACACCCAGAGAAATTGTACGTGCGCTGAACAAGTATATCATCGGACAGGACAAGGCCAAAAAAATGGTGGCCATTGCACTGCGCAACCGGTGGCGGAGACGCCAGGTCACAGATGATATCCGTGAAGAGATCATGCCCAATAATATTATTCTTATCGGTCCCACCGGTGTCGGGAAAACAGAAATCGCCAGAAGGCTGGCAAAACTGGCCGAGGCGCCTTTTATTAAAGTCGAGGCATCCAAATTTACGGAAGTGGGCTATGTGGGCAGGGATGTGGAGTCGATTATCCGAGATCTGGCTGATCTGGCCGTGGCCATGGTGAAGAGTGAATGTATGGCTCAGGTCGAAGAGAAGGCGGAAAAGCTGGCCGAAGAACGACTCCTGGATTTGCTCTATCCGATGCCCAAAAAGATAAAAGCCGTATCCGATACCATTGAAGAACAAACGGAAGCCGGTACGGGACCGGATGAATCCGCGGAAGAAAGACATCGGCGAACGCGTGAAAAATTGAAAAAGCAGCTGGATGACGGGAAACTTGAGGACCGACTGGTTGAGCTGGATGTGTCATCAACCGATTCATTTCCCATGCTCCAGGTTTTCGGTCCGGTGGGTATGGAAGAAATGGGGATGAACCTGCAGGATTTGTTTGGCGGCATGATGCCCAAAAAACGGAAAAAAAGAAAAATGCCCGTATCCGAGGCCAGAAATGTGCTGGTTGGTGAGGAAATACAAAAACTGATCGATATGGACCGGGTTGTGGATGATGCGCTGCAGCGCGTCGAGGAGTCGGGTATCGTTTTTCTGGATGAAATTGACAAGATTGCCGGAAACGGGGACAGCAGCGGTCCGGACGTATCGCGACAGGGTGTGCAGCGGGACATTCTGCCGGTTGTCGAGGGAACCAATGTGGTCACCAAATACGGGCTGGTGAAAACGGATCATATTCTGTTTATTGCTTCAGGCGCTTTTCACGTGGCCAAACCATCCGATTTGATTCCCGAACTGCAGGGACGTTTCCCTATCCGGGTTGAACTCAGCAGCCTGTCCACAGATGATTTTATCCGGATTCTGACAGAACCTGAAAATGCATTGATCAAGCAGTATACGGCCCTTTTGAAAACGGAAGGGGTGAAAATTACATTCACGGCAGCCGCCATCAGGGAAATTGCGCGGACAGCGACCATGGTGAATGAACGGATGGAGGACATCGGAGCACGCCGGCTTCAGACCATCATGACGACTCTTCTGGAGGATGTCCTGTTCGATTTGCCGGATATATCAGTTGAATCGATAAAAATCGGTGCGGACGATGTCAAAGAGCGTTTGAAAGATATTGTCCAGGATGAAGACCTGACCAGATACATATTGTAACGGAGGACTTGTGAAACGGGATTTTCTGGCAATTACGGATTTCTCTGCCGGGGAGGTCCGGGAAACTTTTGATCTCGCCATGGATCTGAAAAACAAACTCAGGAGAGGTGAACCGCATCATCTCCTGGAAGGTCAAACCCTGGCCATGATATTTCAGAAACCTTCAGCACGAACGCGTGTCTCATTCGAAGTGGGCATGTATCAGCTGGGCGGTCACGCCCTGTATCTGTCTCCCGCTGATATCGGATTGGGCAAAAGGGAGACGGCGGCTGACGTCGCCCGTGTATTCTCACGGTATTGTGACGGCATCATGGCGCGTCTGTTCGGCCATGACCTGATTGAGAAGCTGGCCGCCTTTTCCGCCGTACCGGTCATCAACGGTCTTACAGATCTGCTGCATCCCTGTCAGGTGATGGGGGATATGCTCACAATTCTGGAACATCGCAGGAATCTGGATGACCTGCAGGTGACGTATGTCGGAGACGGCAATAATATGGCCCATTCATGGATGAATATGGCTTCCCGCATTCCCATGCACCTGCATATCGCATGTCCGGAAGGGTATGATCCCAACAAGAAACTCGTCCAGGCGGCGAACAAATCATCATTCAGTACGGTAAAAATTTTCCGCGATCCAATGGAAGCAGTGAAAGGATCCGATGTGATTTATACGGATGTCTGGGCCAGTATGGGACAGGAGAAGGAAGCCAAAATCAGAAAGAAAGCCTTTCGGGGATATCAGGTGGATCAGGCCATGGTGAATCAGGCCAGATCCGGGGTTCTTGTCATGCATTGTCTGCCGGCTCACAGGGGTGAGGAGATCGCTGAAGAAGTACTTGAAGGTCCCAACGCCATTGTTTTCGATGAAGCGGAAAACCGGCTGCATATACAAAAAGCCATCATGGTCAAATTGATGCAGCGCTGATTGATCTTGCGCGTTCAAAATGGTCAGGCATCAATATGCCTTTGTGCCTGAAGTATACCACCCGCTCCGGCGGACAATATTTACGCCTGGAATCATCCCCTTTGGCCGGTGATTCAATGATTCGAACAATCGGTGAATGCGATACTCCCATTTTTCATAAGGGAGTATTTTGTTTTGCGGCGTAACGGGGGGTTGGCCGCCATCGGTTCATTATCTGGCACCGGACTCTGTCATCAAGCGTGTATTTGTCCCTGAGGCATACCGCTTCTTGCAGAGTTTATATGGGAAGGGATACGTAATCCTCATGGCCACCGATCACATCAAGGCATCTGCGTTTGTCCCGTTTTTGCGAACGAATGCGCATTACATAATGGCGCTGGCCATTGAACGCAGCATCCCTTTTCTGCTGCTTCCACTTTATACCCATTATCTGTCTCCCGCGGAATTCGGCCTGTACGCACTGGTGCTTTCTTTTGTCACCATTGCCG
>Ga0272442_10001328_pt1 | contig 37838 bp, 27 predicted proteins | sample SSMForm2O_FD_200262 | JGI IMG/M metagenome (GOLD analysis project Ga0272442, IMG submission 200262) | Marine sediment archaeal communities from Little Sippewissett salt marsh, Falmouth, MA, United States - SSM-Form-2O | ecosystem: Environmental > Aquatic > Marine > Wetlands > Sediment ... | reverse complement strand
ACACTAGGGGCGACGCCCCCGTCGCCCCTACCACGAATCGAATCAAATCAAACGGGCGGAGACAGTGCTCCGCCCCTACCACGAATCGAAATGAATCGAATCGTGTCGAATATACACCCGCGCACCGCATCTCCCCCTCTCGTTGACACTTTCATGCGCCGGAGACTATATTGGCGGCGTTTCGTGACAAGGACTTTTGCGAGGTGAACAATTGGCACGCAGGAAAATCAAGAAAGTCGTAAAGGAAGATCTCAACGAACCTGATCAGTTTATTACGTATACCGAAAAGGCATGGCAGATGGTCTCACGCTACAGGCGCCCCATTCTGGCCGGCGGCGGCGTGATCCTGTTCGTGGTCCTGACCGTTATTATCGTCTCAAATATCATTGAATCCTCAAAGCAGTCGAGCACGCAGCTGCTTGCGAACGCTCTCGAGGCATACAACGCTCCCGTTGTCAGGCAGGACGAAATACAGGAACTCGAAAAACGCGGCATCGATGCGTATGCATCACTCAATGACAGAACCGGATCCGCCGTGAAGGCGTATGACGAGTTTCTCGAAAAAAAGAAATCGAGTGATCTCGGCCCGCTCGGAATGCTGGGCAAGGCCTCGGCCCTGGTGGATCAGGAAAAACACGAAGAGGCCCGTGACCTTTACCGGGAGTTTCTTAAATCCGGAATCGGGGATGAATACCTGAGAGCGCTTGCAGTGGACGGCCTCGCCTACTGTCTCGAGGCAGCGGGCGGCAATGACGAAGCAATAAAGGAACTCGAGCATCTGGCGCCCTCTTTCGACGGTTATGCAAAGGACATGGTCGAATACCACCTGGGCAGGCTGTACCAGCTCAAGGGCGACAAGGCAAAAGCGCGCGACCTTTTTGCAGGCATACTCGAACGCCTGCGCTCGGCCACGCTCGCCCCGGGCCAGGCCCTGTTCCTTAAAAACCAGACACAGGCGCGGCTTTTGCAGGTGGATCCCAACGCCCAGATTGCAACACCACCGCGATCAATGTCCGAGGGCCTGGGCGACAGGATACCGGACGATGTCATGAAACAGCTGCAGGAAGCGCTTCAGAAAACGGCGCCCGAAAACACGGCACCCGTGAAGCCCCCGGTTCAGACCGGCCTGCCGTCTGAAGAAGCGCCAGGGGCTGGCGCGGCAGGGACTGCCGAAGCGTCAGAAGCTGCCGAAGCGTCAGAAGCTGCCGAAGCGTCAGAAGCTGGCGAAGCGTCAGAAGCTGGCGAAGCGCCAGAGACTGGCGAAGACATTGAATAATATCCAGCTGAAAAAATACCTCATCCTCGCATTCGTATGCATTACGAGCTTCTCTTGCATCACTGGAGTGCGATCCGTACTCGACCCGGATTCACCCCGCCCCGGAGAGAACATCCTCAGCATAAGGTGGAGGCGCATACTCGTAACCGACCTTCCGGAAGTGAACACCAGAATCATCCCTCTCGAAACTTCCGTGGCCGCGCTCGACGTGCCCAACGGCAGGATCTTCGTGGGGTCGAGCTCCACCGGCGTCGTCAGCCTCAGAGCGTCCGACGGGCACATGTTCTGGAGACACGACGTGGACGGCTCCGTGAGCAGCAGCCTCCTGTACGACCCGGAGACCGACCGGGTGTTCACCGGGTCGGACAACGGGTTCATGTACTGCATGAACGCGCGCTCGGGCCGCATACTGTGGCGTACACAGATAATGGCCGAGGTGGTTAACGAGCCCGTTCTCACCGTCGAAGCCGTTTACATAACCGCGGCCGACGGAACCGTTGCCGCACTTAACAGGAAGAACGGGCGGATAATATGGTCCTTTAAACGGGAGCCGCCCGCGGGCTTCACTTCCTTTGGTCATCCGGGCGCCGTGATCGAGGATCGAAAGCTCGTCACCGGTTTTGCCACCGGCGAGATAATGGTTCTCGACGCCATTGACGGAAGCGTAATCTGGCAGAGGGATCTTGCAGAAGACGTAAGCCTGGTGAATCCCGGAAGCGGCAACGCACCGCTTCTGGACGTGGATACAACCCCGGTGGTGGACGGTGAAACCGTTTACGTCAGCTCACTCGCGGGTGGCCTTTACGCACTCGATCTCCTGGACGGATCGGTCAAATGGCGAAGGCCCGACATCGAAAAGGTCACGGGCCTCGCCCTGGACAGCGGGATTCTTTTCGTTTCCCGCACACCCATGGGCATAAGCGCGGTAGATGCAAGGGACGGCAGCATACTGTGGAACAGGAGATTCAGCTCGGGCGTGCTCACAACGCCCGTGGTGCACGGAGACATACTCCTCGTAGCCGACAGCGAAGGCGGCCTTTACGTCGTCCGTCAGGGTGACGGAGAGCTTCTTCAACAGATAAAGACGGGTGATGGATTTTCATCGCCGCCGTCCGTATCAGGCAGCCGCGCCTTTATCCTGTCGAACGGGGGCACGCTGTTGTCCCTTTATATTAACTGATTATTTTTTATTTACCCTGAACCTTGCACGGCCCGCGCTGATGTTTCCCGCAAGATCCGCCGCGCGCACGGCCACTACATGGGGTCCGGCTGAGACATCGTCCGGCACGGAGAAGGAAAACTCCAGCCTGGCCGAGTCCATGAGACCGCCGGACACGGGCACGGGCCGCCATGGCCCTCCGTCCACGGAAAACTCGACCCTGTCGACGGGCCCGAGATCATCCGCCACGCGGCCGGACACGATGCTGTTTCTGACCGACATTCCCAGTATCGCAGGAGGCTGGTTGTCCACGAGCACGGGCGGGGACACGTACTCATCCTCGAGCGCTTCATCCTGTGGCCAGACTTCGGCGTCGGATACCGTAACTCCTATCTCGTAATACCCGGAAGGAACCGCCTCTGTGTCCCATTCATAGGTCGTTTTCCTGACCGGGTTCTTTTCGTCATTGATGCCTATCCATCCCTCGTCGCCCTCCATCCTGTAGGCGAGAAAGTACACCACTTCGTCATCGTCCGCGTTATCAACCTTCCACTTGAGACTCAGTATCGAGGTTCTTTCCTGGCCCTGATCAGGTCCCTCCACGGTTTTGTCGTCTTTCGTGTTATTCCTCACATGGCTGATGCTCTTGCTCACTGTCTTGCTGCTCGTGTTTTTCCGCCTGAACTTTGCTTCCGCCTCCAGTCCGGTAACGCGCGCCCTCTGGTTTACGGGCCTGTAGAAAACGCGGATGGAATCGAGAACGGCATCCGCCTTCTTCCATCTGAAACCGAGCTGCAGGTATCTCGAATCAGCCGACTTCAGCCTTGATCCTGAACGACTGCCCAGCGTTGTCCACGATGACCATGTCTGGTCCGGCTTCTTCGTATTGCCCGTTCTCGCCCGCACGCTGAAGCCGCCCGTGTTCTTCCATTCCACCCTTCCCCACCTGGCCATAAAACCTGCATCGAGCGCTTCGGTCAGGTACCCGGCCTGCGAGGCAGAGGCAGATGAAACCCTGTAAAGCGAACCCGCGTCACCAGTACCCGCGATCCATTCGTCCCCTTCCATGAGCACGGACAGAATCTGCCTCTCGTCCAGGTCAAGCACGGTAAGGCTCTCGCGCGTATCCGGATTGATCCCGTAAAGGCGCCCCTCTGCACCGATTCCGGCGTACACCAGTCCGTCCGGGCCCTTTGCCATGGCGGTCACATGGCCCTGTTTTTTCTTCCAAAGCCGTTCAATCATGCCGCCCGTGTTCAATACCCAGACTTCCCCGGTGCCGGGCTTGGGCCTTGGAACCGGTTTGTGGGCCACGGTCTTGTTCACGGTGATGGAGGGAGGCGCCGGCGGCGTTGTAAAATGATTCACGGCGGCAAAGATCCTTCTGCCGTCGGCAATTACGGCTTTCACCTCGGTGCCCTTGAAGTCGTGCACGCCCGCAGCCTTTCCCGGGCCCGTTACCCTTATGAGGAGTGCGCCCGGGCTCAGGCCCGCGAGGATGTCGCCGTTTTCATCGAGCTCCTGGCACATGACGTGCTCCTGCTCGGCGTCGAAATAAACGTCCGCATTACCCTGCCTGTCAATCGAATAGATGATGCCGTTAGGCCCCGTGCCCGCGAACAGAACGCGCCTTGAAGAATCCCAGACAAGGGACCAGACATGATCCGCGTCCGGGAGCTTTACGAGAAGGCGCGCCTTTACGGGTTCCTTGAGATTCTTCTTAATCGAACTCTTTTTTACTGTGAAAATTTTTCCTTCCGGAACGGTTGCAAGATAGACGTTGTCATCGCTGTCCCATGCCATTGCCGTCACGATGAGCTCGCCGGTGTCGATGACGCTTTCGGTGGAAGAACCCATCAGGCGCAATACTCTGCCGTGATTTCCCGTGCCTGCATAAATCCCGCCGTCAGGCCCCCTCGAAAGGGACCACACCAGGGACGTGTCGCTCAGTTCGATGCGGCTCGTTCTCCTGCCGGAAACGACCCGGCCTTCGGAGTTGACCATGACCTGGTCAAGGGTTCCTTCGGACAGTTCCTCTGCCGTATCTATCCTGAAATGCCTCGTGGTACCTCCGGCGCGGGCAAGGTGCGGAATCATCAAAGCCGTTATCAATATCATTAATAAACCATGCACAATTTTCATTCGTATCTCCTCCATGATGACTAATTCAGCTTCTTTTCTTTTCTGACCCTGACCTTCACCCATGCTCTTCCGCTTACGAGGTTTTCCGTCCGAGTCACCTTTCTCTCAACCGCACGCTGAGGTACTTCCTGTGCATCGGCGGCCAGTGGTCTCAGGCTGTCGAGAGCGGATGCCGGCAGGCGGTTGACGGCCTTTCCCTGCAGCAGAACGCCCGCCGACTTGAGCCAGATGGTTACCACTATGGATCTCTCCGGGTAAGCCTTTTCGAGATTAGCTATGTAATCGTCCAGCCCGCGCGGAGGTGGAAGATCCGGCTGCACGCTCCCGCCGCCTTCGACCTCGATATTTATGCTCTGCCCCGCCGTGGAATAGGGTATTTTTACCGGTATCGTGAGTATGCGTTCGCTCTGCCCGAAGGGCTGAACGCGCACGTGAAGGTTCAGAAGCTGTCCCGGTTCCGGGGTGTCCGTTGTAAGGTACGCGCCCCTTATGGTCATGACGTCGCGCCTGTAGGAAATATCCAGGTCAATATTCACTTCTTTGATTCCGGTTTCCTCGAAGGAGTTGTGAAGAATCCTCGGAATCGCGCTTACGGGTTTGAGCCTGAGAATGACGCTCCTGGCGCCAAGCGTGGAAAACACCGTCTGCTCGGTCTCGACCTTTCTGCCGCCCTCGAGCTTCATCTCGCCCCTGATCCTTATGGTCGCACCGTCCAGATCGCTCGCTCCCTCGTCCACTATGCTGCGCACGGCCAGGTAGGAGATAAGGGGGGTAAGGTACCGGTGCCGCGCAACATCGACCCTGTAGCTGTCCCTGAAAGACGAAATCCTGCTTTTCACGCGTATGTTGAGGGGTATCATGTCCGCCTTTAAGCCCGTATCCGCGACAACGGCGGCCTGGCGATCCTCGACCAGCTTTCCTGCGTCCGCCACGGGATCCGCAAGCTTGAACGAGCGGTAGAGGGATTTGACTACGTGGTGCACCTTTGCCGTGGTCACGCTCAGGCTGCTGCGGCCGATGTTCATCATCGGGTGCCCGAATGCGAGCGCCCTGCGTCCAATCACGGCCGTTACCGTGCCCACGCCGACGGCGGAAAGATCACCCCTCGCAAGCTCGACGCCCATTGCAGAGCCCGCCACCAGGATGCCCCTGCCCGCATTTCCACCCGCACTCGCCCTGCCCCCGCCTCCGCGCAGGGGTGTAAGGGCGTATTCCCTCAGCGAATCCTCGAGTTCCTTCAGGGCTTCGGGCGAAAAACCGCCCACCACGAGTGGCGTTTCCACGTAAACGGGCTCTGGCATGTGCAGTACTGAACCGCGGTCGATAACGGTGCGGGGTTCTTCTTCTGCTGACGCCAGTGCCGTTCCATTTGCAGCAGGCATGATGTTCACAGCATGCCTGAAGCGTTCTTTCGTGCCCACGGCCGCCTTCCGGGCGCTGTCCAGCGTCTTCAACATGTTCTTTATGGGCGTGACCCCGGCAAGGGGCTCGGTGGAAAACGACCATCCGTATGCAAGCGCGCCCGCGAGCTTTCCGTCCAGGTAGATGGGCGAGCCGCTCATGCCCGCAATAACGCCGGCCTTTTCGATCACGGGGTGCGAGCACCTTATGAGTATGATGTCCTGGCGCAGCCTGAACTGGCGCAGAACGGCAATTACCTCCACGTCGAAGCGCTCGGGCTCGGTGCCCTTGAACACGCTGAGGCCGTAACCCTTCATGCCCGGCTCTATGTTTTCGACATCTATGGTTGGAGGCTGTCCGGTCCCGGTGCGGGAAGCCGCAGGCCACAGGCACAGAAGAAAGATGAAAACGGCGCCCAGAAAAAGCTCCATGCGCATGCAGCGCGAAGCGTATGCTGAATAATCAATCAGGCTTTTGATAAAACTTTTCATAAAGTATAACCTTTCCATCGACTTTATAATGCAGTTGACCGCACGTTCGCAAGATGAAGCGTAAGTGGTGCTGATAACGTCATGAAGAAAAAGAATAACCACTACGAAGAGATGCGCATCGAAATCAACCCGGTTGAAGACGGCGCCAGGCTCGGCGTAATGCTTCAGCCCGCTTCTTCCAGGTCCGGTTTCAACGGCATAATGAACGGATCGGTTAAAATACGCGTCAAGGCGTCGCCCGTGGAAGGAAAGGCGAACGCCGCATTGATAAAGTTCCTGTCCTCGAAACTGCGCGTCCCAAAGAACAGCATCAGCATTGTGAGCGGAAAGACCTCGAAAAGAAAAATCATCGAGATCGCCGGCATGAGCGAACCCGACCTGCAAAAACGCCTGGATGAACATTTGAAAATGAATTCGTAGTAGGGGCAGGTCCCCGTGCCTGCCCTTCGATTCCAATAGCCGGTGGTCCCCGTGCCTGCCCGTTTGATTTCGAAACAATGGGTAACCACGGTCTGCCCTGAGACCGCGCACACAAGGCGCGCGGTCACGATGCGCGGCCGCGCCGCGCGAAGCCCCAGGGGCTGTCAAATGGACGGCGTGATCGATTTGATCCGGATGCAGGGGCGAGGCCTGCCCGCCCCACACAGACATTACATGTCAATTTTACATCTCCAGCGCCCGCTTTAGATCTTTGAGCAGCGCCTCGGCCGATGCGTCGCCCGGATGTGACTCGACGTACTCCCTTACGCTTCTAACCGCCGCCGAGTACCTGCCGGACCAAGTGTAAATGCTCCACAGGAGCGCGTAATTCTCCCTGCTTTCGCGCCCCCTGTCGATGGACGCCTCCACGTACTGCGCCGCTTTCACAAAATCGCCCCTCGATGCCAGTGCCCTTCCCTCGGATGCAAGCCACTCAGCATCCACCTTCTGCCGCCGCTGGCCGACGGCTGCGCTTTCAGGCCCGTGTTTCCCTGTGGATGCCGCGCATGACGACAGAAGGACGATGCACGTGCACATCGTAATAATCTTTTTCATATTCCTCCCTGTACTTTCTTGAGCCTTGCGCGCATAAGCTCGATTTTTCTCTTTCTTTCACTTTCACCCGGCCCGAGCAGTGTCTCGAGCCTGAGTGCGGCCCTCAGCGCGGCTGCGGTGTTTTTGTGCGCCATGAAATAATCCAGTGACACGGCGGCCTTTTTCTTTTCGATGCGTATTGTGTTTCTGATTCTTTCGAGTAATCGGGCAGACTGCTTTTTCTGCCTGAGTGCGCCTGCTTTTGAAAAAAAGCACTCTGCCTCGGCCGCACGTTCCCGTGCGCGGACAAGGGCCGCGGCATCCATGCGTCCCCTGACAAAGGACGCGTGCGCAAGATCGATAGACCTCGACCCCCGGCGCCGGCATGTGGCAGTTCCCGTGCATGCGCATTCAACAGCTTTCGTACGTCCGCCTGTTACGGCATCGTGCACTCTTTCTTCCTGTTTTCCCACTGCATGTGACAGGAATACAATCAAGGGCAGCAGGATGAGAATGGCGGCCGCGGCCGCGACAACCCAGTTCCGGGGCCGTGCGCCTGTGCGCGCGTTTATGTTGATGTTCACCGGTCCTACACTGAGGTCGAACGATCCGCCCATGCATGCAGTTTCAAGGGCTGTTCCTCTGTGAAGGACGGGGTTGGTGGCGCCGGGGACAGCGCTTATGCACAGGCACCTGCTCCGTGTCCGGGACCCTGTCACACTTAGCTCCAGATGCTTCCGGGACACGGCCGGGTGGGAAATGACAATGTCGTTGTCCGTCAGACGCCCTATGAAGAGCTTCTGCCCCGGGGACAGGGTCATAGTGTGTAACTCTTCTGAATCATTAACCATAATTCGTATTTCCACAGAAATGCCACTGCCGGAGGACTGATTTTTCATAAACTCACCGCCCTTACATATTTATTATCGGGCCGAAGAGTGATATCGTTGCAGTGTTTTTCGGGGATTTATTAAAAGGTATGAAAAGGGAGGAAAATACTTATGCATTCCAGGAAAAATGCAGTTTTGATTTTGATTATTGTTCCAGTGATGCTGCTTTGTTGCGCCCTGGGTGAAATCAAGAAAGATGACGTAGACGGAGGAATGGACGCATCCGGCATCAATAATGACGGCGGCGATAAAGACGGCAGCGCGGGTGACGGCGGAGGCGACATGGATTCGGATACGGATTCGGACACTGACTCTGACAGCGATTCAGACGCGGGCGGCGAAACGGACGCATCATCCGACGCGTCGGATGATGCGGGCTCTGATACCGACAGCGATGTTGACGGCGACTGGGACGATAACTTCTGCGGAACCCCTGCAGTGCTGGAAGACACGGGCCTTCTGGGGCCGGCCGTGCACTGGACCGACAGCGTGGAGATTCCGGCTCTCGGAAACCTCAGGATAATGCAGCTCGAAATCGAGCTTCCTGACAGGGAGTGCAACCTGGGTGGTTCACAGCCGTTTGATGATCTCACGCTCTCGGCCACTTCTCCTTTCGGCACACTGCACGTGTTCTGGGCGCGCATGAGGGGAACGAAGCAGGGGGATGATTATGCGTTTCCCACTATCTGGCATTTTCCGCAGTTCTGGGACGAGACCACGGGCGGCGAATGGACCCTGAAAGTCACGGATCACATGGGACAGTGTCTGGCAAAGGTTGATAACAACATTGCAAAGTGGTGTTTCAAGCCCCTGGACCCTGACGGCTTTTCGGGAGTCGATCCATCCGCTGCATCCGAGACATGCAACAACACGGCTCAGACCATTAAGGATTATTACGAGGCTGTTGACCCTCAAGACAATGAAAACTACCCGGTATATTCCATGATTCAGGTGCTTGAATTTGTAAAAGCGGACAGCGCGCCCGAAATCACGCTCGACATCGATCACGACAGTCCACAGGACATGGAGATCAAGCTCATAACGTCGGACGGACGTTCTCTGACCGTAAAAGACGACGGCACAGGCACTATTCCATCCACCTATACCGTAAGCGGCATGGCGGGCGCCTGGATAACGGGGCACTGGCAGCTCAGGGTCGTTGATCTGGACGACAACGATGTAGAGGGAACGCTCAACAGTTGGTGTGTGAGGGCAAATCAGTAGACCCGGCAGTCCAGGCAGTATTAAAGAACGTACTTTGCTCCAGCTTCGAGCAACTCCACTTCAGCGTCGAGTTCCGCCTGCATGCGCTCTATGGCGTGATCGCATGTGTCATGTGCGGACAGTAAAACCTTCTGTGGACCGGGCTCGTTTATTTCTGTAATTGCCTGATCCAGGTCCAGGTCCGTAATCCTTTTCCACGGCGGCCGGCCCGTGCCCATAAAAGTCTGAAGGTTGAGGCCCGCGCGCCTGATGCGGCTGCCCGTTATGGGAAAATGCAGCCCGCCCCCTATTGCGTAGACGCGTTCGCAGGACATGCTCTTTACCATGGCGAGTATGTTTTTGATGCCGGGATGACCGCAGCCCGTAAACACCACGAGCCCGCGTCCGCGCAGGCGGGCGACGAGCGACTGCTCCATGGTAAGGCCGAAAAAGAAAAGACTTACGGCTAAAGGTCCCGTGCTCGCAATGCCAGCTGAAAGGATGCGGGGCCCTTCAACCACACAGGGGCTTAATCCGGGCGCCTGTGCCTGTTCGGGCACAAAGCACTCAGTGCCTTCACGAGGCTCAAGTTCCTCCGGGATCATGACCGTGCGCGCCTTCTGCGCCTTCATTCCTCCCATGTGATCAAGGTGAAGGTGGGATATTGCGACGGCGTCGATGTCGCTCAAGCTGATTCCCAGCTTCTGAATATTCGGAACAAGTGCCTGTCCTTCCGCACCGAACCCCAGATCAAACAGAAGCGATCCCTGATCCGTGCGAAAGAGGTACGAGACCCCGGCCTCGCCGGAAAAACCGGGCGCGGTTTTTTCCTCGACCAGCACGGTAAGCTCGATGAATTCGAGCTCAGGCAGGTCAACACGACCGGTGCGTAAGATGAGATCACCGTTATGCTTCAGGGCCGTTGCCTGGTTTTTCCTGAAGCGCTGATTCCGTAAAAATAAAAGCGGTGCGGCAACGGGCACTGCGGGAACGAGTACGGGCCACCATGCTGGAGAGATTCTGAATGACATGTCATAAACCTCGTTACGAATTAAGTAAGTCATTGAATCACGCTTGTCCACATAATCATTGAAAAGACATGCCTTTCACTTTCAGGGCATGCCTCCCCATTGCGGGGAGGCAATAGGCACACGGGTGTAACGGGGGGTTATGATATGGAAGCGAAAACGATCCTGAAAGCGGTTTTGAGAGGCATTATCCAGCTGTCGCGTGATCTGCGCGTGCGCAGGACGATTACTTCTTCTTCGAGATCCGGTGTCAGGTAAACTTCGTCCGCAAGCGCACAGGCGGCAAGGTCCCGCGCGGCCTGCGTATTGGGCGCGAGCCTGATGATGATGGCCTGGCTCATGCTTATGGCCGTGCCGCGCCTTACCACCTGCTTTGCAAGCTCTACGGACCTTATTCCGGGCGGAGGAGGATCCAGCCTCATCCGCACTTCCACTGGAAGTTTCCCGTCCGGCAGGTAGCGCGCCCACAGTACGCCGTGCGTTCCCGGAAACCACCGGCCCGCGATGCGTCCGAAGGGAGCGACCAGGCGCCTTAAATCCCTGAAACCTTCGAGCAGTGGATCGGGCACAAGCTCCTTTCTGGAGCCGCACGCCCATACGGGCACCATGAAGAGGACCGAATCAAGCCCGAAAATAAAGGCGGCTCTTCCGGATCTGCTGTTTATTAGATAAACGACAAGGCCCACGAAGGCCATGAAAATTACAAAGGCGACTTTTCCAAAAGGCTGGCTCGCGTCCAGGAGGCACATCCTGCTGAGGTGATACGCCCTGAGTCTTTTAAGCAGCTGCTTTTTCTCCTGCTCCGACATAGGCTTCCACTGCCCTCTGGGGGAATCGAGACTGATTTCTTTAGGCACCGACACCATCCACATCGCGGCCGTAAGAGCGAGCGGCAGCACGCCCGCAGCGGCGGATACGAGTACCTGTACGCCCACGCCCGTGAACACGAGAATTACGGACATGAACATGCGCGCGTTCGGCCCGGTATTTCTTAAAAATACAAAATCCGCCCTTACGCCTGCTTCTGCATGACGCTTAAAAAGCCACCGCCATTTCCCCAGCGCGAGCAAAAAGCCCAGAAACGCCGCGAACAGCGGGCTGTAAATAATCAGCGCCTTTTGCGAGGCTATGCTGATGAGTGTATTGTACAGGTTCAGGCCTCGAGGCCCCGTCGCCCCCGAAAGCGGATCTTCCGGCAGCGGGAGCCCGGAGGCGGTGGCCGCTGCCGCTGCAGGCGAATTCACGAAGGATGCCGCATCCGCCTGGGGCAATGAAACCTGAACGGCCGCCGTCATGGCGTACCAGCGCACGGGCCGGTGCTTGACGAGCTTCAGGCCTCCCTCGATTCTTTCGATTTTAATCTCGTTTTCGTCCACCCATGCATATTCAACAGGTTCACGGCCCGTGAGAATGGTAATGCTCATCTTCTCCATGCTCTGTTCCCATAACGGGGCCTTCCACTTGAACCAGGTTTTTCCGCTGTCTTTTTCGAAAATCCCGGCGGCCTTAAGCCGCATGATGTAAGGGAGAACAAAGGTGACACTCCCCCTCCTTATGCCCTTTCTGCCGTCCACCCATACGCGCTCGTACCTGTTGCGCACGCGCGTAATGCTTACGCCGAGCTTTTCTCCCGTATCCCTTACCGCGTAAACGGCTTCCTCATCGAGTTCGGCTCCTTTTACAGGGGCAAGGTCAAAACCGTGAAAGCGGCCGGCATAGACGTCGAATTTCACCGTGGTCGTAAGAAGGGCCGAAAGGTCGTTTTCGTTCATTTCGATTTTATGATGAACTTCCTTGAGCTTTGCGCTAGTCCAGGCCGCGGCGGTGGTGGAAAAGGACAGAACGATAATAATCACGAGCAAAAACATAAGGTTATATCTAGGTATTATATTATCGTTCATGTGACCATAATATAATACTTTATCCTACATTGTCAATAAATTGGGCACATAACGAGTCAATACGGCTTACGGGAATATGAATCATGGAAAACCGCGCCCGCCTTGATCCGGATCAAGGCGGTGTCCGGCCGGGGGGGTTATTCAATAATCAGGCAGCGATTGAGAAGGCTGGAAAGGAGGGAGGAAAATGAAGGTACGAATAGATAAGGAACTCTGCACAGCATGCGAGCTTTGTGTGGATACATGTCCCGAAGTTTTCAAAATGAAGGACGACATTGCCGTCGTCATTCTGGAAAAAATTCCCCCGGAGCTTTTGGACGCCGTGCGCGAGGCAGCAGAAGAATGCCCTGCCGAGGCGACAATTATTGAGGAGCAGACGGCTTCTCATGAAAGGAGCAATAACCATGACACCAAGACAGATAAATGAACGCGTACACTGGTACGGCGCTGTGGACTGGGACCGGCGCCTGTTTGACTCTCTGATTCCGCTTCCGGACGGAACAAGCTACAATGCTTACATCACCCGGGGAAGCGGCGGCACGGTTCTGGTGGACTCAGTGGATCCGCCGATGACGGAGCTGCTGATGTCACAGCTGGAAGACGTGGAAAAAATCGATTACGTCATTTCGCACCACGCCGAACAGGATCACTCCGGGGCGATACCGGCCGTACTGGAGAAATACCCCGAAGCACTCGTCATATGCACTCCAAAGGCAAAGGGAATGCTGATGGATCTGCTCAAAATTCCCGAAAATCGCTTTAAAACCGTTGAAGACTCACAAAAGCTCTCTCTCGGCGACCTGACGTTGAAGTTCCTGCACACTCCCTGGGTTCACTGGCCCGAGACCATGGTCACGTATCTCGAGGAGGACGGCATTCTCTTCAGCTGTGATTTCTTCGGTTCGCACATAGCGACAACGGATCTGTACGTCACGGACGAGGGCAGGGTTTATGAAGCCGCGAAACGCTACTTTGCCGAAATCATGATGCCGTTCAGGAATGTGATCGAACAGAATCTGAAGAAGCTGGAAGATTACGACATAAGCATGATCGCCCCGAGCCACGGTCCCGTTTACGACAGGCCTCAGTTCATCATCAATGCCTACGAAGACTGGGTCTCAAGCCCGCCGAAGAACCTCGTGGTATTACCGTACATATCCATGCACGGGAGCACGGGCATCATGGTGGATTATCTAACCGAAAAACTGGTCGACAAAGGCGTCAGCGTCGAAAGGTTCAACCTGGCAGTTACGGACATAGGCAAGCTCGCCATCGCCCTGGTTGATGCAGCAACCATCGTTGTCGGAACGCCCACGGTGCTCGCGGGCCCACACCCGAACGCGCTGTATGCAACCTGCCTGGCCAATGCGCTCAGGCCGAAGGCAGAATTTTTGTCAATCATCGGTTCCTACGGGTGGGGCGGCAAGACCGTTGAAACCCTTGCCGGCCTCATCGGCAACCTGAAGGTCGAAGTTCTCGACCCGGTGCTGTCAAAGGGCCTTGCCGGAGAAGAGGAATTCAGGGCCCTCGACGCCCTTGCCGAATCCATCGCGCAGAAACACGCCGAACGGGGATTTGGGAATTTCTGAGCGCAGGCATTGTGGGTGTTCAGTTCTCGTAAAATCATGCTCCGTGACATTATCAGCCTGTGTATTTTTCGTTCATTTTTTAACGCCGGAGCGTAACAGCCGCCCGCATTGCACTGGCCAGGATGACTTTCATCCATGCAATGCTTGAGATAATCCAGAGCACATACCGGAACTTACGCACCATCACCACAATCTGGCACATTCCTTGCGGTATAGTGATATGATTACATAATGAAAAAGGGGGAATCATGTACCGTATTCAGATTCTAAATGTCGCAATTATGCTGCTGGCATTTTCCTGCAGCAATAAGAATACCGAAGAGGCCGATGCAGGCATGGATGCAAACTCAGGCACGGAAGCTGATGCGTCCGGAGACAGTGATATTGACGGAGATGCAGACAGCGATGCTGATGCAGACATGCCGCCGCCTGCGTGGATGCTCACCATCGGAGGAGACAGGGAAGACAGACTGAATGCTTCCAGCACTACTTCCGACCAGGGAATGATCCTCGTCGGCACTTCGGAAAGCTTTCTATTTCATCCCTGTCCATCCAATACCCGCTGCTCCAATATCTGGGCAGTGAAAGTAAAAAGGAATGGAAAAATTGGATGGCAGAAGCACTATGCCGGAGGGATCCGTGAGGAAGGCTGGCATGTCATTCAGACACAGGACAAGGGTTTCCTGATCTCCGGAACTTCCCGTTACCATATAGAGGGAACCGATAATGAATGGAAATCCAGCGTGCTGATATTAAAGCTGGATAAAACCGGGGCCATACAGTGGAACAGGATACTCAAGGATACACACAGTCCCTCTGTTTCTGTCCTGGCCGAGACCTCTGATAATGGTTTTATTTTTGCAGGGGCCCGCAGTTCATTGGGAGATGAAAACACTGATATCTGGATGGTGAAATTCGGCGCCGACATGAACATTGAGTGGCAGCGGACCTATGGAACAGAGAGGCCGGAATACCCCAAGGCCGTAACCGAAACACCGGATTCCGGATTTGTCGTACTTGCAGGTGACCGGGTTTACTGGGGTCCGGAGGAAGATGTCTGCAATCTGGATTTCTGCAATAACACTATCGTCCTGAAAGTCGACACAGACGGGAAGCATCTATGGAGCAGATATCTGGGAGACCCCGCTTCCTCTGTTTACGCACAAAGTATAACAGGGAGCGACAATGGATGTTTTATTATTGGTTGCATTCCCCTCGGTCCGGAGACGGATCTTAAATCCCTGTCCGTAATAAAACTTACGAACCTCGGCCGCACAGAATGGCAGAAAGGCATCAGCTACGGCCCGGATGCTGGTATCGATTTTGCCGGTATATCTTATGCCGGTGACAATGGTCTGATTATGGCTGGAACTGGATACAGAGAATATGGGAACGAATATGATGATAAATACTCCCTGAGAATCCATAAGCTCGATGAAGATTTATCAATTGAATGGCAGAAGGAGATCAGGGGGCGATGGTTCAGCGTTATAAGTGGCATCTGGCAGAATACTGATGGAACTTATTCTCTTGCCAGTACTGCAACGCATTTTTCTGAGGATATGGATATGGAGGAATACAGAGAGGGTGAATACGGGGTCTTGAGATTTGGTGATGATGTTTATTTCGACGGAGGCTGTGACCTTGTTTATGAGACTTACAGCGAAACAGTGCCGTCGGATATTCAGAACAGGAAATGGTCTGACTTGTTCACGATAACCGAAGCAGACACTAACGCCGTACTCAGGGACTTCAATGCAAACGGGGCGGATACAGACGCAGAGCCGGAGTATCTCTGCCCCTGAGAACAATCCTCTGGTATATGAATTCAAATTATCATATGGATTGGGCCTGCTGTGCGTCTCATACGGCCTGGCGTGCGTCTTCTACGGTCCGCCGTACGTCTTATACGGCCTGCCGTACGTCTTCTACGGTCCGCCGTACGTCTTCAGTCGCGCCCGCATTCACCCATTCCTCTCTCAATATCTCACCGTTGACGCCGACCACGGTCGCCTTTATCGGAACTTTTCTCGAGGCCTTTCCCACAGCTTCCAGTGCCAGGTTCACGAGCCCGCTGCAGCAGGGCACCTGCATTATCATGACGTTGAGCGTGTTGATGCCGGCCTCGTCGATCAGGGCCGTCAGCTTCTGCACATAAATATCCCGGCCGTCGTCGAGCTTGGGACACGCGATTATTAGGGCCTTTCCCTTCAGATAATCCCTGTGAAAATCACCCACCGAGAATGCCGTGCAGTCGGCCGCCAGAAGAACTTCCGCACCCCTGAACTGCTTTGCCGCAGGTGAAATCAGATGAAGCTGAATGGGCCAGTGCGTAAGCTCAGACGGCCTTGTGCCCTCTTCAGACTGAGCGTGTTCGTGATCGCGCTTTATCTCGAGATTCTTCGATCCCTGGCAGCCGCACGCTTTGCCCGCCGGCGCATGATCGTGCCCTTCATGCTCGTGATTTGTTTCAGTCATTTCAATGCCCCTTTCTTTAAGGTGCCCGAGCGCCTGATTCAGGTAATCTGTCTCTCCATGCTCCTCGAGGTGATCGAGGTGAGCCCTGATGACGTTCGGGCCCTGTTTAACCATGTTTTCCATTACTTTTACCTCGTCATACGCCTGAGCCTCCCTCTCCTCTATCGTGATCGCGCCTTCGGGGCAGTGGCCGAGGCATGCCCCGAGGCCGTCACAGAAAAGATCGCTGATGAGGCGCGCCTTTCCGTCAATCATCTGGATCGCGCCCTCGGGGCACCCGGGGAGGCACATTTCGCACCCCGTGCATTTTTCCTCGTCAATATGGATAATTTTTCTCTTCATTAGCGTTCTCCTTCCTTTTCCCAGAATATGCACAGACGTCCGCGCAGACCTTGATCCGGATCAAGATGTCGAAAAAAAACATGTTTGGGGGTATGCTCGCCCCATGGACGTACAGGAATTTCTGGACAGAAACGAGTTTTTCAAAGGACTGTCCATTCCGAGCAAGCGCGCGCTTGCAAAGGCGTTCAGGGTAAAAAATCTCAAAAAGCGCGAGCGCGTCTTTGTTGAAGGGCAGAAGGGAGAGGGCGTTTTCCTGCTCACGGCAGGCAGCGTGCTCGTGTACAAGACAACGGACGACGGCAGGCAGGTCGTTATCAAGACCATAGAGCCTGGCGAGCTTTTCGGAGAGGTCATCCTTTTCGAGAAGGAGCGCTACCCTGCGAGCGCCGAGGCCATTCAGGACACAAGCGTACTGGCCCTTGCACGATCATCCTTTCTGAGACTCCTGGATCAGGAAGACTTCCGTAACGATTTCATCGCGACCTTGATGGGAAAGATGCGGTACCTTACCGAACGCATCATGACGCTTACGGCCTTTGACGTTGAGGCGCGCTTTTTCAGGTTTCTCAAAGAGCAGTACGGCGAGCGGGAGGAATACGAACTGGAGATAGCCAAAAAAGACCTGGCCGCTGCCATCGGGACAAACCCGGAGACGCTCTCGCGCCTGATCCTCAGACTCAGGCAGGGTGGGGTTATGGAATGGGAGGGAACTGTTTTAAGGCTCAAGGACGCGTTCTGGGAAAATTTCTGATTATTTCGGGCCCTTCCGGCGGGCGTATTCAAGCAGCCGGCGAAGTTCCCCGGCGGCGTACCGGCTGTCGGGATCCAGCTTAATCAACATCCTGTATCCTTCGATCCGATCAGCGATTTTCCCCCTGAGTTTCTTTATGATGGTCCTGAACCCCTTTGCATAATTTGATTTCGGATTGATCTCAAGCGCCCTGCTGATATGCTCATTCGCCTGCCTCATATTACTGTCCTGATCAAGGAGGAAAATGCTCCAGCCCATGTATGCATTGTACTTGGGATTCTCTGGACACCTCTCAAGTGACTGGGCAAATGCCTTGGAGGCAAGAACATAGTCCCTGGAATTAAGGTACCTTCTGGCAAGCTGGAAGGAGTCCTCGGCCTCTGACTCGGCTTTCTGCTGCTCTTTTTCTTCCTGTGTTTTCTGCGCCGGTTCAGTTGCTGGAGGAACACTCTTTCGTGAACCCCGGCTGCCTGCCGGAGGCCGCGTGATCCTGTCCGGTATTATGGAAGTCCTTATATATTCCTTCCTGTCCCCTTCATTAATCAGAGTCTCGTAGGCCTCTTCGATCTTCATATCCAGTTTTCTGCCCAGCTTCGCAAGCTTTTCTGATTTGTGAAACAGGAGCCTGAAGTGCCCGTCCTGGTGGTAACGCTTTCTGATTTTTTTGTATCCTTCATAAATTCTGGTCGGATGGGCATCAGGAGAAACGCCGAACAGCTCAAAGTGGTCCGCGTCCTTGAGCCTTTTGTACTCCTCAAGGAATTCTTCCCTGAGTTCCCTGATTTTCCCAGGATCTGTACCGTGAGCCCTGCCGTGTTCTTCTTGGTGATCAGAAGCGGGTGTATGGATACCCTCCTGTGCCTCGCTGAAACTGATAATGTCCATGCACTTCATGGCGTACAGCAGCATAAGGGCCCTGTCCCCGGATTCCGGGATTGAAAGTATTTGTGATACTGAATCTCCATCCAGCGCCCTGGAATAGATTCTCTGTTCTTCAGGCCCCAGATGAAGCTGTGACGGATCGTAATGATGGGATTCAGAAGGCACCGTCTTCATGCCCTGCGTAATCTGCGATTTTATCGTATCACTTATTTCCTCAAAATGTTCCCCGATACCCTCAATTACGAGGCGCCCGGGCTCGAGTCTCGTCATAAGAAGTTCAGGCGGTATCTCTTCCATGTCCATGAAGCTGAACTTTCCATCCATCCATGAAAAACAGTTCAGCAGCTTGAACTTCAGACTCAGGGTAAGGGCCTCGAAAAGCTGATGCGGCGTAATCGCTCCCATTTCCAGCAGGACTTCGCCGTGCTTCCTTTTCGAACTCTGCATGATGTCGACTGACTGCCGGTATACCTCGTCAGTTATAATGCCGTTGTCCGTAAGGTATTTACCCAGGGTTTCTTCCTCCAGTGCGGACTCGACCCATACCGGATAACCCTTCAGCCAGTAGACGGTCTTTGCGACATCATCCTTTTCAAGGTGGAGTTTTCCGGTCTTGCGTCCGATGTGGAGGGAATGAAGAAGCACTGGAAGTCCTGTATCCGAAAGCTCTCCCTCAAGTGATATTGAAACGTCGACAGGCAGGATAGTGGGCCGTGGAGTATAGGCCGCCTGTTCAGACCGGCGCCGGCGTTCGAATGCATCCAGAAGCCTGCCGGAAATATCATCCAGGGTGTTCATCGGGAAGGGCTTTAAAAGAAAGTCGGAAAGAGTGAAAAGGGGTGCGTAAAGCTCCCTGTATTCCCTGCTTTTATTGAAAACGGAAACAAAGATAACGGGCCTTGTGAAAAGATCGGAATTCTCTGAAAGCCTGTCCAGGATCTGGTGACTTTTAAATTCTCGACTGAACGGATCCGTCAGCACCAGGTCGGGTTCCTCGTTTACCCATGCATCGAATCCGCTCTCAAAGTCTGAAGGCTCAAGCACGCGGCAGCCTTTTTCCTCATAAAAGGACTGAAGCAGCCTGCGCCAGTAGGTATCGTAGTCGATTACGAGCACGCTTTTGCCTTCATACGTCATGCGGAATCAAGCCCCTCCAGCCAGTATAATCAGGTTTTTGTACCTGATAATATTTTCTCTCACTGAAATCTTCTGTTCAACATAAAAACCGGGGAACATAAGGGCCGGGATCAGTGAAGAATCAACCCCCGTTACTCATCCTCGAAACATGAATATCATCCGCAACGCTTTTCTCCAGTGCCAGGTCCGTCCCCTCGAAATGAAGTATGAACGCGGGCTTTTTGCGGTGAAGCTCCACCACGACGCCGGGGTTGATGCCCATGGACGACAGCTTGTGCAGCCTCTGATGATGGCGCGGGGTGATGTATACGATGCGGCCGGATTCGCCCGGCCTGAGGCTGCTCAATGGCACTACCTGGCTCGGCACCGTGGTCCTGTGCTTCCTGCAGCACTCGCCCGGCGGTATGGGCCGTCCGTGCGGGCACGTCTGCGGGTGGCCGAGGAGCGTGCATATGCCGTCCAGCATCTCCTCCCTGATCCCGTGCTCCACCCTGCAGCCTATTTCGCTCGCAAGCTCCCTTTCGAGACCGAGCATGGAAAACAGCAGCATTTCGGTCAGCCTGTGCCTCCTCAGCGTCTGCATGCCGAGGCGCCTGCCCGCTTCCGTGAGCTTGAGCCCGTTTTCATCCTTCAACAGGTCGCCTTCTCTTTCCAGCGTCTCGATGTCTTCCCTGAATATTTCGATCTGCCTGTCTTCGCTCTGTGAATTCAGTATGGATTCGATAGTATTTTCACCATGCTCTTCGGCCATGAGTATGGCTTCCAGCAGATCTTCGCGGTGATGCTTCTTTTCCAACACGCCCTCCTATGTAAAAGTAACACCCGTCCAGCGGCAGACAAAGTTGAGCGCGGCGCCGACGAGGAACGCGTATACCGAAACCGTTATCATGATGGCGAATCCCCTCAATACGCCCCTCTCCTTCATCAGTACGATTATGGCGTTCATGCACGGCGTTACAAAAGTCATGATAAGGCATGTTACCACGAGCTGAACATTGTCAAACCTTCCCCTGAGCATATTTAATTCCGCGGCCCCGCTCTCGCGCCTTATGAGCGTTCTTATGAATATGTGAACGGATTCGTCCGGAAGTCCCAGAAACCCTCCTATTAAGGGCCTTGCCGCGTTTTCGACCAGGTCGAGGAGGCCCGCACGCTGGAATATGAAGATGACGAAGGATGCAAGCAGAAACAGGGGAACGGCCTCCCTGAGAAAGAGTCCCGTCTGCCTGAAGGTTTTTTTGAAAATATTCTTCAGTTTTGGAATCCGCATGGGCGGGACCTGCATTATGAAATCGGGAGTGAAACCCGGGATGATCCGGTTTGCGATCATTCCGGCCGCAATGGACTGGATCAGGATGATTCCGAACACGGTGACGGATGCCCAGATGCTCATGTCCGCCAGTATGACGAGCATGACGGACAGAAGGGGCGCGCACGGCGTGCCCAGGAGGAGCACGAATGACGCGATTATCCTCTCCTTTCGCGTTTCCAGCATGCGCGTGGTGATAAGGGCCATTGTTATGCAGGAAAAGCCCATTGTGATTGGCAGGATGCCCCGTCCGTTAAGGCCGATTATGCGGAATACGCGGTCGAGGAGTATGGACAGCCTGGGCAGGTAGCCGGATTCGATAAGAATGTTGAACGCGAAGTAAAAGAAGAAGAGCACGGGCATTACGAGTCCGAAGGCGAGGAAAAGGCCCGAGGTCACAAGGCCGAAGGAGGGATCGACCAGGGCGTCTGTGACAAATTCCCACGGCACCGGCTCGAACAGGCGCCCGGCCAGTGGAACGAGCCACTGTTCGAATATGCGCGTATTGACCGCGTCCACGACAACGGTGGCCCCCAGCAGACCCACGAACAGGTACATGAGTATTACGACGACGGCGGCAATGAGTATGCCGTAAAGGGGATGATGTGAAAGCGTGCCGATGACGTCGAGGTACCGCCGCCTCCTCTGTGTATGCGTTACGACCTCTTCGACCAGGCTGCCGGCCGCAATGTGAGCGGCATCATTCGCTATGACTTCAAATGGAAGATCGAGCTCGGAATTTATGGATTCCGCGATTTCGCTCACTTTGCGCGCAGTATCCTGTCCCAGCCTGTTTTTTACCAGGCGCACAGCGGCAGTGTCCCCGGAAACCAGCAGCGTGGCCATACCCCTGGCCGAGACCCCGTTTTCCAGGTCTTTTATCAGGTCCGCTATGTCGTTAAGGGCCTTTTCGATCCCTGCGCCGAAGCGGAGGGTCTTTCGTGGAACGGACGGGTTACTGAGCACCTTTTCAATGTCGCTGATGCCCATGCCCTCGGATGCCGTGGCCGGGATCACGCTTATTCCGAGGCGGCTGGACAAGAGGCCGTGATCTATGCTGATGCCGTACCTGAGGGCTTCGTCCTGCATGTTGACGACGATGACAGTGGGCAGCCCGAATTCCGCTGCATGGGCTAATAGAGCGAGGGAACGCCTGAGGTTCTTTGCGTCCGCCACGACGAGGAGCGCCTTCGGGCGCATGTGTATGAGGGCGTCCCTTACGATCATGTCCTCTTCCCCCTGCACGAACAGGGTGGACGTGCCCGGCGTGTCGAGCAGGTTCACACAGACTGAATCGTGCCCGGAGGCACTGTCGCTTTCGGGGTGCACGAGTCCGTGCAAAAAGGATCTCATCCTTCCGCCCGGTCTCAGCCTGCCGGTTGAAAGCTTCCGGGAACTTAAGGGTATGCCTATCCTGTAGCTGCGGTCGCCGCAGAGCTCCTTGAAGATGGAGGTCTTGCCCGACTGCATGTTGCCGATGATGAGGATGTTGTTTCCGGATTCCTCTTCAGGGCCGGGTGTGCGCATCTTTTCTGTTTTGCCGCCGTTCTTCATTACTTCATTCACGCGCACGCTCTTGTGTGCACTGCGTGCCCTACGAATGAATGAAATTATTATGTTTGTTCGTTCAGGACAAATAAAAATTTACGCGCCGCAGGAGATTTACGCGCCGAAGCTCATTATTCACCTGTCACGCCCCGGCTTACTGTGATAACGTCCCTTTTCGATAAACTCTTACGTGAACGGGAGAAGACGCATGAAACAACTCATTAACAGGAAAATATTTACGTCCGCCTGTGCAATTGCACTCGTGCTGCTCGCATTCGGAGCATTCGCGCAGAGAACCATCATGGTCAACACGACCACGGATGAATGGGACATAGGCAGCCCGAATGCAAACTGCTCACTAAGGGAAGCTGTGGAAACAGCAAACCATGCCACAGCTCAGGGAGGATGCACGATTGACGGAGACGCAGGCGTGCACAGGATAGTAATTCCAGACGGAACCTATACCCTCACCCGGACGGACAAGCAGGGCGAAACCGAGTATGAAACCCTCCGGATACTGAATGACATGGAAATCGTGGGACAGAACAAGGGTGGGGCAACCGTACAGCCCGTTTCCTTATTCAACGTTTTTTATCTCAACAATCCGGGTGATGTGAAGTTCTCCGGTTTCAATATCACCGGCGGGGACAGTCCAACCAACGGTGGCGGCATAAGAGCAGAATCCACGGGAAAACTTGAACTGGAAGACATGAACATCAGTGATAACAAGACAAGCGGTTATGGTGGTGGAGTTTATTATTCCGGCACAGGGAAACTCGTTATCAGCAACACGGACTTCACCGGAAACGAAAGTGTCGACCAGGGCGGCGGTGTTTACATTTACTCGGACGCCGGCGTAAACATCTCGAATTCCCTTTTTGAGGATAATGAAGCCAGTGATGAATACAGCCTCGGCGGCGGATTAATGTGGGACGGCCCCGGAGGCTGTATGAATGTAAGCGACTGCACGTTTTACGACAATACCGCAGGTTACGGAGGCGGAATCTATAAATCCAGCCATGGATGGCTCACGGTCGCTGATTCAAACTTTGACCAGAACATGAGCAACCAGTTCGGAGGCGGCGGTGCATTTACCCGGGAACTCACCGACCTTGAACGATGCACTTTTTCGGGAAATACATCCGGGGATTACGGCGGCGCCGTTTATGTGGAAGACGGAACCGTAAATATCACCAACTCCACCCTGTCCGGAAACAGCGCTGATTACAGCGGCGGAGGCGTGCATGCATGGGCCCTCGGTACGGTCAATATCAATCACTGTACAATTGCAGAAAACACGGCGGGCGCAAGCTGGGGATATGGCGGCGGTGTGTACGTAGATAACGGTACCATGACAATGCGGAATACTATCCTGGCCTACAATGAGGTTGATGCTGGCGAAGGGCACGACTGCTATGCCAGCGGCACTACGATTGCTTCCCTGGATTACAATCTCATAAGCAATGACACAGACTGCGCGCTTGGAACAAAGGCCGCCGGCGACCTGCTCGACGAGGATCCACTCCTGGGTCCGCTTGCGGACAATGGCGGAGACACGATGACCTACGCGCTCCTGGGAGGCAGCCCGGCAATAGATCATATCCCTCTGGATGGCGGCGCCTGTGCCGTTGCAGTTGATCAGCGTGGATGGGCACGTCCCGGCGGGAGCGGCTGCGACATAGGCGCGTTTGAAGTAGATGCATTAGCTCCATCTGTTGACGGAGGAACAGATGCAGCAGTAGACGCTGGTGATGGTGGTGGTCCTGATGCAGATACTGATACAGACACAGACACTGACACTGATACTGATACTGATACTGATACTGATGCCGACACTGATACTGATGCCGATACGGACTCCGACTCTGATTCCGACACGGACACAGATTCTGACACGGACGCGGACGGCGATGGCGGAGCAATGGATGCAGATGCCGGGGCCGATGGAGGAACGTCAGAAGATGACGGCAGCTCTGACTGCGGATGCAGCCACGTGGGAGCTGATTCATCTGCCTCGCCCCTGCTGACGGCGATTGTATCCCTCCTGTAACCGGGCCATCCAGATACAGTCAGCTATTCAATTCTCAGGATTATTATTTCTTTCCCTTTTTGCCGTCTTTGTCTTCTTCGGCCTTTTCCTCTTCAGGAGGCGGGGGTGGGGCGTTTTCGGTCCATTCCATTGAGACCGTGTACTCATCGAATGCGCGGCCCTTTTCGTCGTCGGGAGGTTCACTGAAAGCGACCCGTATGCAGCCGGAGTCTCCGGACACGGCTGCCTCAAGGACCTCGCCCTTGCCCGCGGGCGCGTTGTTTACTTCGACCGGCACGCCCGACGGCGCAGCATAGGTGAGTTTTGTGTCCGTATCCGGGATGCCGGAAAGCGTGATCTTTACGCCTTTTCCTCCAACGGGCGCTCTTGGAGGGCAGTACCAGTCCACATCCTCGGGATGCGCAAGCCAGCCCTTCATGCTGCCACCGGGCTCAATACGGCTGCCGTTCACCTGCTCGTCATTCGGCTCTGTCTCGTATTTCGCAGGATCCAGAAGCCTGACTTTTATGCTGTACGCGTCCTTGACATTCATCTTCGGTGGCACGCCGTCCCTCGGCTGCCAGAACTCGCGCACCAGAAGGTAAACCTGCTTCGTATTCATGCCCAGGGACGCTATGGCCTCGGGATCGCCCGCTTTGCCGCTGTTGCCCGTGACCGTGGATTCCTCCGGGTTTTCCAGTCCGGGACGCACCATCTGAAGCACCAGGTCCACGCCGCTGATACCGGTGACCTCGGCCCTGAACAGCCACGGGCCCTGGCCCGGCAGGCTGATTCCGTACCAGTCGTTGTCCGGCGTCTGCGGATCCAGCATGGCGCCTATGTGTCCCTGTACCGGCGTGTCCACCTGCAGGGGTTTGGCCTCCTCGGGACTGTTGTTGGGCTCCCACTCCTCGGTGCTCGAGATCCGGGCTCTGTCCTGGTAAAATATCCAGCCTGCAACACCGGCCGCCAGTATTATCAGGAGGGGGAGCAGCGACCAGATGACGATTTTCTTCCGCCTGAGGCCTTTTTCATAAGCTTCGAAATCCATCCTGGTCGATATGGACAGGGTTCTTCCGTCGATAAGGACGGACCTGGTCGGAAGCTTGGGCTTGGATTTCCTGATTGCACCGGTTTTGGCGGGTTTCTTCTCTCCCTTTTCAGCAGGAGACTCAATCGTTGAAGGCGCAACCGCGGGCAGATCCTTTACGGATGCCATGAACGTGGGCGCGCTGCCTATGTCCTGCATTTCGCCGCTCTCCCAGCCCGAAGTCTGTGCCCCGGTGGGAGGGGAACCGATTTCATACCTGGACTGACCCCGGGTCACGCGGCCCGTGGGGGAATCCAGGCCTCCGAGCTTATCCAGCACGTCGAATATGGCCGATCTCATGTCATCCGCGGACGCGAAACGATCCCCGGGCTTTTTGGCCATTGCCTTTGCGATTATCCGATCCGCCTGCGGCGGGATGTCGTACTGACTGAAGCGCTTGCAGATTGGCTCAGGCGATTCTGTGAGATGACTGGAAATTATCGCCATGGGATTCTTGCCCGTGAACGGGGGATCGCCCGTGAGCGCCTGGTACATTACGCAGCCGAGAGCGTAAAGATCCGCCCGCCCGTCAACTTTGTCACCGCTGATGTGCTCGGGAGACATGTAGTAGGGTGTCCCCAGTATGCTTCCGTCCGCCGTGAGTTTCTTGCGGTCCGGGGTCTCACGGACCTGGGCCAGGCCGAAGTCGAGTACTTTTAAGAACTCCTCCTGATCGCGCGTAAGTGACACTATTACGTTTTCGGGCTTGAGATCCCGGTGGACAATGCCCTTTTCGTGGGCTTCGCCCAGCGAGCCCAGGATCTGAATGCTCATCGCGGCCACGCGGATGAAGTCCAGATGACCGTCCGTCCGGATTATGGTGCTCAGGTCCTTTCCCTCTATGTATTCCATTACGAGGTACATCAGGCCTTCGGAAGTGCCGAAATCGAAAATCTGCACCGTGTTCACGTTTGTCAGCTGGGAGGCGGCCTGGGCCTCTCTCTTGAAGCGGCCGACCACGTTGGGTTCGCTCCTAAGGTCACCGTGCAGGAGCTTGATTGCCATTAGCTTGCCCATCCGGACGTGCTCGGCCTTGTACACTACACCCATGCCTCCGCGACCCAGGAGCTCCACCAGCCTGTAGCGCTCGGCTACCACCATGCCTATGAATGGATCGGCGACCTGCGCCCTTTCCGGCATGCCGGATGCAGCACCTTTCAAATCAGACCCGCAGACTCCGCAGAAATTGACCGTCTGCGCGTATTCAGTCTTGCATTTTGGACATACGAACATTTCCGCTTAATTCCTTTTTGCAGCCTTTTTCATCTTCGACGCCTTCTGCGTTTTTTCCTCGACTTCTTCTTCTCGGGAATTACGTACCTGGCTTCGAGCGCCGGCACTTCCATGGATTCGCCTTCGCGTATCTGCACCGTTCTCTTGCCCTTGACCTCACCGAATACGGACACCCAGCTGTAAAGGCCGGCCGAGCTTTCGCCCCTGAAGACCACGTACACGGCGCAGCGTGATTCGCTCGGGCATCCCTCCTTGAGATACAGGATAAAGACGGTTACGCCCTGCTCGGTTCTTATGTTAACGATCCGGCCCTTGAAGGATATTTTCCTGCCCACATAAGCGTCCGGGTCCCTTCCAAGCGTCGGGTAATCAAGATTTGCTTCGGCTCCTTCCATGTATTTTTCAGCCGCGGGCTCAAGGCTCTGTACCCTGGTAAGTTTGATTTGTGTCGTCTTGGGTGCCTTGCCCGGCGCCCGGCTGACTACCTTTATCCTGTGTTCGCCCGTGCCTTCGAGCGGCACCTGTTCCTCGAAACGGCCCGCGGTTACGGCCGAGCGTTTGCCGTTTACGCTTACGCCGGCCCCTTCCTCTGTTTCTCCGCTGCAGCTGACAACGGGAATATCGACAAAGGCCTCCGGCGCGGGACGATCCACACGCAACTTTGTAAGAGGAAGACGCGCGAGATGTTCGCCTGTATCAGGCTGGCCAGAAGAAGACTGAAGCTGAAACTGTATGGGAACGCTTAAAAATTCTTCTTCTTCCTTTCCCCGCGATACGGCGTCGTCAAGGCTCACGCGGTGCCTGTATGAATTCTGGGCGTCCAGTGTGGCACTCTTTCCGTCGACCGAGAGGCTTTCTCCCGGTGCCACTGTGAAGACGGCCTCGAAAAACGCCGGGTCAGATCCCAGGCCTTTCAGGTCCAGGTCAACCCTGTGCCTGCGGTTTACGGATATCTCGAGCTCATGGCTTTTCCCCTCTGCATTATAAAGCGCCTTCAGCACGTTTTCCCCGAGCTTGATCTGATCTATGGGAATTTCGAACCTTGCTACTCCGTTGACGGTCGGTTGTGACAGTCCGAGAAAAGTCACGTTCGAGCCTGCGGGAGCATCCGGTATGCTGATGCTTATGGCGATGTTTTTTTCATCCGGAAGCTGGGAAATACTGTAACTGTATTCCAGCCTGCCCGACATCATTAGCAGCATTACGACAAGGCCGATTATTATAATTGCTCCACCTGCCGTAGCGATGTAAACCCAGGAACTCAAGCCCTTTTTTCGAACCTCTTCATCATTGTAACCGTAGTCATCGGAACCTGTGTCTTCATCGTAAGGCGAAGCTTCTCCTTCAGTAGAAGTCTCTCCCGCGGGAGCGGCGGCTTCGGCATCCATCGACCTTGCCTGTTCAGCGACTTCTTCATCCCCCGGTGCTTTTACCGTCTTGTCGAATCCCGAATCCGTTGATGGTGCATCAGAAGGGCCCGGGGTGGGCTCGGGGGAAGCGGCCGCCGGCGCCATTCTGGCGGAGGCCGGCGCCTTTTTCGCCTCTTCCACGGCCTGCGAGAGATCCGCGGCAGGCATTCCGAGCATGGTCTTTTTGACGTCCTTTGCGCCGGGGGCCGCAGGCGCGGGTACGGGTCTGGCCTGCGGCTGCTTAGGGGGAGCCACGGCAGCGGGAAGGCCCCCAAGCTGTGTTTTCTTCATGTCTTCCGAAGAAGCGGGTGCGGGCACGGCTCTCTCGGGCTGACGGGTTTTGGCCTTTTCGTAGCTTACGGCCGAGGCTCCCAGCATGGTCTTTTTCATATCCTTTTCCTGGCCCGGTGCCTGTCTCACCGTGCTTGAGGAATGCGCCGGCGCCTTGTCCGGCGCCTGCGCCGCCGCAGCCTGGGCGGCCTTTGCCCCTGCCGAGGGATCCAGTATGGTTTTGCCCATGTCCTGACTTTCATCAGGTGACGGAGCCGCTGACGGAGGACGGGAGCCCTCACCCATCATCACGGTCTTGCTCAGATCCTGGCCCTTGCCCTCGGTTCCTGAAAGAGTCCTGGTTACTTCCTTGCCGCATGAATTGCAGTAAATCGTGCCCGGTTCATTCTCCGAACCGCAGAAGGAACATATGATATTTTTCTGGCCCACCTTACCCTTGCCTCCTGTTTACTATGCGGGTTCGGGTTGCATTATGAGGTACATTCAACAGTTTACATCTTAAGTCCATAACATTAAGTAATAAAAGATATTATCCGCATATAGAAGATTAATATACCCTTACACGTTTTCATCTTCAAGTCCGTCACGCTGTCACAGCCAGTGGATGCTGAAGCGCATTTTCCGTCCGTCCACTTCTACAATGGTATAAAGGCCCAGGCTCACTGACCCGTCCACGGTCGTGACTGGAACGGCGTCCACAGTGCCCGCGTTTATAAAAGCACGCGAGTGCCAAGCGGATTCCATAATCCCGTCTGCGGGCGATCCTGAAAGAGTGGAAGCGTGTCCCGCTGAATCCGCAATGCCTGAAAAAATCCCGAAACCGACAGACTCTTTTACTATCAAATCGGCTATTTCTTCCGAGCCCGCGTTTGCGCCTCCGAGTGCCCGGTCCACGCCGTTTTCTCCTGTATCGCGGGGGGGCGCTGCTGCAAAGAGCAGTACGGGCGAAGGAGCTTTTCGAATCAGCTTTTCAAGCGGCTTCAGATCAGCGCGGGTAAAGGAGCATGCGCGTTCGCCCGCAGCAAGATTATGAACCTCGTGCCAGCCCGGTATTGATACGATACTCAGGGATCCGAAATCCGCCCTGCGCACGCGTGACATGTCCACGAGGTTTTCAGAGCTTTCCCTGATTTCATCCACGACCGATGAAAAGTCATCGTAGCTTTCCCCTGCTCCCGGAATCACTAAAACGGGCACACGCGTGCGCACGAGCCTGGAAAGTGTCCAGGAAATATCCTGCGCCGTTTTTCCTGCGCCGCCGGCAAACACAACGGCATGAACGCCCATTTCCCTGAATGCGGCAAGCGCCTTCTGAATATTCGCATCGGCTGCCGGCCCGGGAGTGACGGGCCCTGCCAGTGCCCCGAGCACCACGCTTTCGCCCGCGGGCCTGATGCTTATGCGGGCGATTGAATCCTCTACGCTCAGGCTCCAGCCTTCTCCTTTTGCTTCAGTGTCCTGTGCCGCAGAAATCCGGGCGGCGCATTTCAGATACCTGTGTCCCTTCTTTTCGCCGGTATCCGGCATGCTGCTGCAGCCGAATTGAAAAAACGTCATGACCACAGCCAGCCAGCATGTATGTAATAATCGCATATTGAAAATTAACCGTATTAGTTTATTTTATTCAAGGAGAAGGGTGGGAGAATGGAGACTCTTAATGCCTGCGGGAAAAAGATCATGCTGGATGATTGTTCTTTATTTCTTTCTGCTGCTTCTGATTTCCTGCGATAGCGGTTCTGAAAACACAGCTGACGCAGGAAGCCCTGACGGCAACAAAGAATCTGCTTCTGACACTGATACTGATACTGATACTGACAGCGATACTGACACTGACTCAGATACTGATACTGACTCAGATACTGATACTGACTCAGATACTGATACTGACACTGATACGGACACTGACACTGACACTGATACAGATACTGATACTGATACTGACACCGACACCGATACTGATGTGGATGCCGATGCTGATGCAGATGCCGATACTGATACTGATGCCGATGCCGATGCCGATGCTGATGCCGATGCTGGAAACGTGTGCACGGGTTTCAAGGCAACGGTCGCTTCCCACGCTGAGACAGAAGATCTGGACGCCGTATGCCTTTCGGAAGCGGGAACGGATTTTGCGCTTGCCGACTGGGATGATATCAAATCCCTGTGCAGCAGTACGATAGAGGCCTTTGCCGACGGCATCGGCCTTTCAAACGGACAGTCAATGCTCGTAAAAAGAGGGGGCGAGCGCATTTACACCTCCAACAGGCACTACTTCATGGCAAGGCACGATCATGTGCTGCCCGGAGGCTTTGGCTGTCACGACGATATTGACGATCATTTTCTCGATCTCGGATCCTGGTATTCCATCAGCATGCGCGTGCTCTGTTATAATGCAGCGGCATCCGATGTGGACACGGACGCAGATGGAGACGCAGATGCGGACGCAGATGGAGACGCAGATGCGGACGCAGATGGAGACGCAGATGCGGACGCAGATGTTGATGTTGACGCAGACGCTGATGTTGACGCAGACGCTGATGTTGACGCGGACGCGGACGCCGACGCTGATGCTGATGCCGATGCTGACGCTGACGCTGACGCTGACGCAGATGCTGACGCTGACGCAGATGCAGACGCCGATGCCGACGCCGATGCCGACGCGGATGCTGACGCAGATGGAGACGGCGACTGTGATATCGGTTGGAACCAGACACCCCTTTACGGCACGATTCCATTAACCGGGGGATTTATGCCTGATCCCGTCAGCGCAGCATTGATAGCGGGAGGCAGTCTGGATTCATCCACCTGCGGACTCGGAGCTTCATGCATAGGCTACATAACTCCGGATCAGCCCGATTACCGCTTAAACTACACAGCAAATGGTGAGCACCTGCTGCGCTTTTACGCCGAATCCGCGGCGGACACGACATTGCTGGTCAGAACGCCCGGCGGAACCTGGATATGCAACGACGACTGCGAGCTTGGCATTTGCGGGTCTACGAACAACCCTGCCGTGGACGTGGCTGATCCGGTATCAGGACAGTACGACATATGGGCGGGAACATGGGCGCCCGGATCGCCCCAGAACGCGACCCTTTATATTACGGAGCTGCCCGCCAACGGCCCGGAGTAATGAAACACCGGTCCGGACGCCCGACAGCATCTCAATAATAATCTGTTTCAATCGTGCAATATTTGATAAAGTGTAATTCTATCATTAAAACATGACTCAGTAGATGCAGAATTCATAAACAAGGAGAAGCAAAGTGTTAAATATGAATAAATATTCCATCCTGGTTCTCGCCGTCTTTTTCGCCGCTGCCGCGGCTTCCTGCGAGGATGATCCTGAATATACCGTAGACAAGGATGCGGGCGGTTCTGATTCCGGCAAGAGCTCGGACGCTGGAACGGACGATAAACAAGACGCGGGCGAAGGAGCTGATGCGGATTCGGACACAGACACGGATTCCGACACCGATACTGACACCGATGCAGATGCGGACGGTGATATTCCAGATGCCGGACCCGCGGTAGAGGCCTTTGTCGTAATGCCCAACGGGCCCAGGGGACTGGCTTTCGCCAGCGGCTACCTGTGGATTGCCAGGGCGTTCATGGACGCGGACAACGTAACGAAATTCGATCCCGAGTCAAGGATTCCGGTTGACGACACTACCGCCGGGCACAGGCCCGCCGGCGTGCTTTCAGCCGCCGGCGCGGTGTGGGTTACGAATAACTCTGACGACCCGGGCACTGTGACGAGAATAAACCCCGCGACCGCCGAGGTGGACAAAACCATCGAAGTCGGAACAAAACCATGGGGCATGACGTATGCCGAGTCCTCGGTATGGGTGGCGAACACGGGGGACAACAGCGTAAGCAGGATAAACCCTGCAAACAACCAGGTGACCGAAACAATAAAGGTGGGCGCGGGCCCGGTGTTCCTGGCCTACGGTGCGGATTCTATCTGGGTCAGCAACTACAACGAAGGCAACGGCAACAATGTTACGCGCATAAACGCGGTTTCGAATTCAAAAGAGGCGACCATACAGGTGGGCAACGGACCTGCCGGGATTGCACTGCATGACGGTTCGATCTGGGTCGCTCTGGAGGGGGATGACAAAGTGGCCCGAATCAATGCGACAGACAACACTGTCGCCGAGACGATCGACGTACCCCTTGGCGCATACCAGCTTCTGTCCGCCGTGGACTCCCTTTGGGCCGTGGGCTACATGGGAAAGATCAGCAGGATCAACACGGACAAGGGCGAGGTGGTCGATACAGTGGATACGGGCGGCAGGTGCGAGGGCATTGCATACGGTGAAAACCTGATCTGGGTTACCGACCTTACCAACGGGCTCATGTATCTCATCAATCCGGCAAAAATGGCTGAGTGATACTCATCTGAATCAAATTATGTCAAAGCAGGTCTAGGAGACGAATCCCCGGATCAGGCCGCCTGCGACCAGGTGCCATCCGTCTGCCAGAAGGAAAAGGAGAAGCTTGAGAGGAAGCGCCACCGTGGCAGGCTGAAGAGTGGTGAGCCCGATTGCGAATATGATGTTCACGACCACAAGGTCTATTATCACGAAGGGGACGAAGAGGAGGAAGCCCGCCCTGAATGCATGCTTGAGCTCGCCCGTGACAAAGGCGCTCAGAAGCACGAGAAAAGAATCCTCTTTTGCATCCCTGTTACCGAGATCCACTGCGGCCTGATGGAAGTATTCCACCTCTGATTCGTCCGCCGTCTTTTTCATGAAATCTACAAGGGGCGCGATCGCGTCCAGCGCCTTCTCCTTGATACTGTCGAAATTCTCGCGGCCGTTTTGTTCCTGCTGCTGAAGCGATTCATAAAGCGGCCGGGCGCGATTAAGCATACCTTCGCCCACGGGAGCCATAACAAAAAGAGTGAGAATGAGCGAGAGTCCCGCGATCACGGACGCCGGGGGTACCGAGGGCGCGCCGATTGCGACCCTTAAAATGGCCAGCACCGTGGCAATGCGCACGAATGCCGTCGCCATGAGGCCCATGAGAAGAAGAAGGCTGGCCGCAGCCAGGAATAATATGGTTGTAAGTGAAGAAAACACGCTCCCCCCTTTGGAGTTCTATTTTTCCCTGCTGAGCGAGAGCAGATCCTCGCCTGCATAATGATAGAGCGTTATCAGGGCGAGCTGACTCTGAAGCCTCTGGCTTATCAGATTTATGCCCGCGTCGTTATGCCGCTTCTGCGCATCCATGACGTCGAGGCTCGTTCCGGCCCCTGCCTGATAGGCTGCATCTGCGAGCTCCATGGCTTCCTTTGCGAGTTCGACCTGGCGTTTCGCGGTTTCAACGTTTGCCAGCGAGGTCCTGAAGTCCCTGAAGGATTTTCGTACTTCCTTTTCAGCGTTAAGCTGTTTTTCCATCAGCCGTATGCGTGATTTTTTCAAGGAGGCGCGGTTCTCGTCGAGCTGGCCGTACCTGAATCCCTCGAACAGTGGCACGCTGAGGACCATTACGGCGGCCCACGTGGTCCTGTCCTGTGACCCCAGCGCGGGCATTTTTCCGAAGTTGTGATCGAGCTGCCAGTTGAGGTTGAGCGTGGGCAGAAACTTCATCCACACCGCGTCGAGGCTCCTTGATGCGAGCTCGACCTGTGCTTTTGCCAGTCTGACGTCGTTGCGGTTTTCGGGCGCTTTACTGACGATGCTTTCCATGTCCGGTGGTTTGTTGAGATCGGGGGCATCCTGTACCTCGGGAAGTGCGCCCTTTTCCATGTCCACCAGCACGGCAAGCGCGTCACGCGTGTTGTCGTAGGCCAGCCGGGCCGTTACAAGCGACTGCTTTGCCGTCTCGTAATCGAGCTCGGCCCTTGCCACGTCTATGCGCAGCCCGGTGCCGGCCTCGAGTCTCGCCCTGGCGGCTTCAAGATGCCGCGCCGCAATGTCTATGGATTCTTCCCACAGCTTTACCAGGGCCCTGGACATCAGTGCGCCGTAATAAACCTGCGTGACTCCGAACATTATCTGCCTGCGCGCTTCGTCGAGGCCGATGCGGGCGAGTTCCTGCCCCTGCTTTCCAACGCCGATGGTTACCCAGTTGGCCGCGTTGACCACGGGCAGCATGGCCTGAAGGGCGCCCGTGTACTGATCCTGCGGCTGAATCACCATGGGCTCGCTCGGGCCCATGGCCGAGGAGACTTCGTCCGGCATGGACGAGGCAAAATCCACGGAAATCTCCTTGTTCATGTGAAGCCACTGCACATTGCCCTGGATTACGGGCATCAGAAGCGCCCATGCCTGGTAAAGGCGCGCCCCGGCCTTTTCGAGATCCTGCCCGGCGGACAGGATCGTATGGTTCCGGCTCGACGCCCTGGACAGTGCATCGGCAAGCGTAAGCACGGGACCGGATTCGGCGGCTGCATGGGAACTCTTCGCGGCCTTAACCGGCGCCTGAGCGGGGTCCGCGTTTTTCGCAGCCGAATCCGCGGACTGGCATAATGCCCAGTCAGGTGCAGAAACAACCCCCGTCATTACCGTCAGAAGCGCAACAAGAAACCGTTTCATAAAATACTCTCCATGCCTGCACGGACCGTCGTACTCTGTACAGACTGTCCACGGCGTGTGCCGCTGCATGCGCCGCATGCGCATCTTAATCATAAGTCGACCATCTTGCAAACGGGCTTCTGGCAATTCCCATCCCCAAGGCCAGGGGCCTCTTCAACCTTCACGTGAAGCATCATGTAACTGATCACAGGGTGGTGTGGGTAACGATGACGTTGACGAGATAAAAGACATTGCATCATTGCAATATGCGCATTCTGGAAAATGTCAGATATCCTCCATTGCTTACATAGGCAGAAAATGCGTAAATAAACGGCAAGACTTAATTGTTGGCAGCTGAAAAGGCACTGCATGGAAATAATTTTAAGAGGGGACGCTCTTTCTTTCGAATAGCTCGAACACCACCCCGGGCGTTTGATATTCAGATTCTTCATTTTTTCCGGACGGAAAAGGTTTTTCTTGAAGGGCGTATGCATTCAGAGTCCTGAATGATAAACTTTTGTTCTGAGGTGCAGAATGAATAAAAGACTCATTTACTTCATCCTCGTTTTTATCCTGTCCGGGTGCGACGGCAGCGGCGCGGGGGAAAAGGACGGTGGTGGACAGGACGGAGGCCGGGTCGATGGGGGGAGCGCTGATGCAGACACGGATAGTGATAAAGACGGAGACGGCGATTCGGACGCTGACGCAGGTGCGGACACTGGAGGCAATCCGGACGGCAGCGGTGCGTACCAGTGGCACACGTTTTTCGGAACGGTAATTGAAGACTTCGGAGATGATATAGCCGCGGATACAGACGGAAACCTTTACATTCTAGGAAAAAGCTTCAGGTCATGGACGGGTCCGGAAGGCGAGAATCCCCTTAATGATTTCAAAGGGTCGGATGATATCGCGGTATTAAAACTGAACAGCGACGGAACCTATCAATGGCATACATTCTATGGTTCGGATGATGATTCCTGGCCATGGGGTCCGTATTTGTCGGGTTCTGACTTTGCTGCAGACATGGTTGTAGACGACTCTGGAAATGTGTATGTCACCGGATTCTGCCACGTGGGATGGACAGGCCCGGAAGGCCAGGCGCCTCTCAATAACTTTTACGACAGCGGCGATCTTTTCATTCTGAAGATTGATTCTGAAGGGACTTACCAGTGGCATACTTTTTATCGTATGGAGTATGAAGATTTTGTATGGGCCATGGATGTGGATGAAAAAGGAAGCATCTACTTAACCGGCAACTGCTATAACGAATGGACCGGTCCGGAAGGACAGGGGCCGCTTCATGCCTTCACGCAAGGAGAAACCAATGCCTATATTCTGAAAATAGATACAGACGGCGACTACGAGTGGCATACGTTCTATCAGGATATTTCTGGATTGGGTATTGCTATCGATAGCTTCGGAGATATCTTAATATCCGGAATGAGCAGAGATGGCTGGAATGGTCCTGATGGACAGATGCCTTTGAACCAATTTCATCATGGCGTAAAAGGAATGAATGACGCATGTATCCTGAAACTCTCCGACGATGGTGATTACGTATGGCATATTTTCTATGGCACTTCGGGAGATGATTACGGCGTCACAATTGTCGTCGATAAAGATGGAAATGCATATACCACAATAATCAGCGATTCTTTGTGGGAAGGCCCCTCAGGTGAAGATCCAATTTACGAACCGGATTTAGGCAGCAATAGTGTGAAGTGCCTGCTGAAACTTTCGAGTGAAGGTAAGTATGGATGGCATTTATGCAATGAGCATATTTATGGCCACTCTCTGGATGTAAACGAGAAAGGAGAAATCTTTCTGGCCGGCACAAGCTATACCAACTGGTCAGGTCCCAGTGGGCAGTATCCACTGCACGAGAATGACGGTACTTCAGGATATGTAGATATTCATGTAATAAAACTTGATAAAACCGGTCACTACGAGTGGCATACATTCTATGGTTCGGACAAAGACGATTATGGAATCAATATCGCTCTGGATGATAACAGAGGACTCTGGATTACAGGAACAAGTGATGCAAGCTGGTCCGGCCCAGGCGGCCAGAGTCCGCTAAACGAATATTCCGGCGATTCTGATATCACTATCCTGAAATTGAGACAGTGAATATCCATGATGGATCGTAAAGAGGCATGACGAAGAAAACAGTAAGCACAATACCTGCATTGATGGTGTTTGTCCTCTGGGGATGTATGGATACGGAAAGCAATGGCGATAGTGATTCCGGTACTTCCGTTGATGCTGGAAACATAGAGGATGCTGCTTCGGAAGGGGGAGCTGATACCGGTTCAGACTCGGATACAGATTCGGACACGGACAGTGATTCTGATGCCGGTCATGACGCTGGATATGATCCGTACTACGAATGGCATGCGTTTTTCGGATCTGCGGATGATGATGACGGGAGAGCCGTGGCCTTTGACGATGAAGGTTACATATACGTACTCGGTCAAAGTGACGGACCCTGGACAGGCCCTTCTGGAGAACAGCCATTGAATGACCATAACGGTGGTTTGGAGCAAGATACAGATTATAACGTATTTTTAATCAAAATGGATCAGAACGGTACTTATCAGTGGCATACGTTCTATGATGGATATGCGCAGGACATCGCTGTCGATTCCAGTGGTAATATCTATGTAACTGGATTAAGCGCTGCGGCATGGACCGGCCCGTCCGGTGAACAGCCTTTGAATGACT